>MTKW01018582.1_pt1 | contig 16097 bp, 11 predicted proteins | sample 1042761 | NCBI WGS metagenome assembly MTKW01 (sample SAMN06205366, study PRJNA360243) | anaerobic digester metagenome | biome: Wastewater treatment plant; feature: Anaerobic digester sludge; material: sludge; isolation source: anaerobic digester fed with sludge from wastewater treatment plant ... | reverse complement strand
CCTCAAAAATTTTTGATCCAATCATGTTATCAACTAGGAGAAAACAGATTATTTTTCATTGCCAATACCAGTCTATCGAGACATATTTCCGTGAAAGCTGAATTTCAGGTGGAAGATGGCTTCTATCCTTGGTTTTGGAATCCGGAAACTGGAGAAAAAATGCTTTATCCCACAATAGAAAACAACAATATTGTTGAATTAGAACTCCCAAAAGCTACATCCAGGTTAATTATTTTTGAAAAGAACGATCGCGGTAAACTATACAACCTTTTAAAATTAAATGAAAAGGGAACAGAAATCACGGGTTCCTGGCAGATCCAGCTTAACCATATCAATGGAAACAAACAGCAGATTGAGATGGCATCGTTAACAGATCTGATTGAGGTTGAAGAAACAAAAAATTTTGCAGGCTTAGTAATTTATGAAAAAACGATGACAATAAATGAAAATGTTCCTCAATATATTGATCTTGGGCATGTTGAGGGAATCACTGAACTTTCATTGAACGATAGACAACTCGGGACAAGGTGGTATGGATCCCATGTTTACAATATTAGCGATGCTGCAAAACTCGGCAAAAATAAATTGCAGATTCGATTAACTACAATTGCTGGAAATTATATGAAAAGCCTTAAGGACAATCCTGTAGCCCAACAATGGACAAAAAATCAGCCATATTATTCTATGGGAATATTAGGACCAATCCGAATGTTTTAACTGAATATGTTCTTTATTTGTAAATTGGCAATTATTACATAATATAAAATAATAAAGAAATGAATTCAAGTTATAATTTATAATCATAGTTATGAAATCAAGAGAACAAGTATTGAAGGCCTTTAAAAAGATGCAGCGATTGCCCGATCGGGTTCCGGTTCAGTTTGACCTTTACCGTCAGTTAGCCGATCATTTCGAAAAGAAGATGGGTGTTTCTGTTCATTATACTGATAACCTGTATGAAGACGTAACTTATCGTATCAGTACCAATGAATTGCCTCTGGCAATGGAGAGTGATGCCGTTATTTTCGGAGCTTAGGAATGGAAAAACTGCTGATAAATATGATGATGAAAACTGAATACGTGATTCCTTTGTTTGAAGCCTGTGCTGAATTTCAAACTCAAATCGGATTGCGTCTGATTAAAAAGGGAGCAGGTGCAATTTGGTTCGGAGATGATTTTGGGATACAAACCAACCTGATTATTCCCAAATAAACGTTTAGGGGACAAATAAAGCCTGTATATAGACAAAATATTTGGTCAGATTTAAATTTCGAATAAAATCGTTTTAAGATACTTTTTATCAACGTAGAGATGGAATCCTATGATTTTTCGTTTGACGCCTTGTCCATCAATGAAGAAGACATTCTGTCCGAAACAGGCAATGATGCTTTTGATGCGGCTTTTATGGGATACCTGACGGGAAGGATCCATCGTTTGCTTGCGGAAATCTCTTCCCAAGGTATCGGAGCCCAAGGAGCCTATATCATTGAAAAGGGAAAGGTAGAACAAAACCTCTTGAAGTTGGGAAAGAAAAATCTGCGGATAGGACCAAAAATAGCCGACATCATGAATAAGGGAACATATTTTGCCGTTTTCGCCGTTACTGCGGGAGAAGAATTCGAGGCGTACATGAAATTTTCTTCGGCGAACAGGGATGCACTGGATAATTACCTGTTGAATGCCATCGGCAACCGCATGGTTGAGGAAGCGGAAAGACGTGTGGAGATGAAACTGGAGGAAGAGATGAAGGGGATTCCCCATACGCGGCGTTTCAGTCCGGGGTGTTGCCGGTGGCCGCTTTCCGATCAGGGGAAAATAGTAACGATGCTGGATCATCCCTGCGGCATCCGCCTGACGGATTATTATTTTATGATCCCGGCAAAATCAGTAAGCGGTATCATCGGATTTGGGGAAGGCGTAAAAACGGATGTTTCCGAATGCGAATTATGCGAATTAAGAACAGTCTGTTACAAATCGAACTTTAAAAACCATAAATAATTAAATGAAACGATTAGAAGCATGAACAAGAAAGAAGAATTATTGCAGAAGTTGTCTGAATGCGTAGAGTTCGGGAAGATCGACAAGGCCTCTCCCTACCCTCCGCAGATGAAAGACCTGCCGGGAGCGGACGAACTTACCCGTCAAGCAATAGAGGAAGATATCGATCCACAGGAGATTCTGTTGAAAGGGTTGATGCCGGGAATGGAACGGGTAGGGATCAAATTTCGGGAGAACAAGGTGTTTGTTCCCCAGGTGTTGATGTCGGCCAAGGCGATGAAGGCAGCCATGGAGCATCTGAAACCTTTTTTTGTTTCGGGAGCGGCAAAACAGAAAGGGACGTTCATCATCGGTACGGTATTGGGAGACCTTCACGACATCGGCAAAAATCTGGTGGCGATGATGGTGGAAGGGAACGGCTATAAGGTGATCGACTTGGGAACCGATGTAGGTTCGGAAAAGTTCATCGAGGCTTTAAGGGAAAACCCGGGGGCTGTGGTAGGACTTTCCGCTCTGTTGACCACCACGATGGTCAATATGGAAAAGATCACCCGTGAAATCAAGGAAGCCTTTCCCGGGACGCCGGTGATCATCGGCGGAGCACCCGTCAACGACGATTTCCGCCGGAAGATCGGAGCTGACGGTTATTCGCCCGATCCGCAGGGAGCAGTCGAATTTTTAAACCGGACGTTGGCAGCGTAAAAGCAGGAAGTAGGAAGATGGACGTAACGATCAAGCAGTGGAGCGAGAAAGTAAGGAGTTCCCCGAAGCGGGTTGCCATACCGCTGATGACCCATGCGGGGATAGAACTGACGGGAGCCACGGTACGGGAAGCCGTGACGAAGGGAGAGACACAGGCAGAAGCCATAAAGGCCCTGTATCGTCGCTTCAAGCCGGACGGCGTAACCACGATCATGGATCTGACGGTGGAGGCTGAAGCCTTCGGGAGCAGTATCCGGTTTGAAGAAGACGAAATTCCCACGGTCAGCGAACGATTGGTGACCCATGTGGACGAAGTGGAAAGGTTGTCCGTTCCCGACCTCTCTTCGGCAAAAAGAGCGCAGGAATATCTGGGAGCTGCAGCCTTAACGGCAGCAATAGTAAGGGATGTTCCCGTCTTTGGGGGATGCATCGGCCCGTTTTCGCTGGCAGGGAGATTACTGGACATGACGGAAATCATGACCGCCATTTATCTGATGCCGGAGTTGGTTCACGCGCTCTTGAGGAAATGCACCCTTTTTATCGGGGAATATGTCCGTGCATACAAATCCTTGGGGATAGATGGCGTCATCATGGCTGAACCGGCGGCCGGTTTGCTTGGGGAAGAAGAGTGCGACACCTATTCTTCCGCCTATATCAAGGAGATAGTGGACGGGTTGCAGGACGAAAACTTTTTGATCGTTCTGCACAATTGCGGGCATAACGGGATGCTTGCCCGTTCGATGGCATCGACGGGGGCGGGAGCCCTTCATTTCGGCAATGCTGCAGAGATGGAAAGAGTGCTGCATGAAGTTCCGGAAGATATTCTGGTGATGGGCAACATCGATCCCGTCCATGTTTTGAAGGAGGGGACGCCGGAATTTGTCAAACAACAGACGGAAGCGTTACTGGGGAAGGCAACGGATTATCCCAACTTTGTCCTTTCTTCGGGATGCGATCTTCCGCCGCATGTACCGTTGGAGAACATCAGGGCCTTTTTTGAAGCGCTGGAAGAGTATAACGTCGGAAGAGTTTAACGGGAGATAGGGTAAGAAGAATGAAAACGTATACCGTCCGTCTGCTTCCACTGGGTAAGGAAGTAAAAGTCAACGAAGGTGCACCGTTAATCGACGTGCTTCACGAATACGGTATCGAATTTCCTTGCGGAGGTAAGGGAAGATGCGGCAAGTGCCGGGTTAAGCTGCTGGAAGGCGAGATCGGGATGACAGAGACCCACCGCCAAAAGTTGGAGGAATTGGGACTTTCCCCGGAGTGGCGGTTGGCATGCATGAGCGTGTGTACCGGTCCCCTGACGCTGGAAGCAGAACAGTTCAACCATCTCATTTTGGCCGACGAAAGTCTTTTCGAATTTGAACCGCAGGAAGGTTACGGTATAGCAGTCGACGTGGGAACAACCACCCTTGTGGCGCAACTTTTCGATTTACGGACGGCAAAGGTGTTGGCAGCGGAAACGATGCTGAATCCGCAGGTGAGGTACGGTGCGGATGTGATCAGCCGGATAGCCGCCTGCATGGAAGGATATGCAGACGAAATGATGCAGGCCATCCGGAAGGCTATCGGAAAGATGATCGAAACGATGGTTGACCGGCAGCGGGTATTTCCCCGAAAGATCGTTCTTGTGGGGAATACCCCCATGCAGTTGATCTTCAGCGGGGAAGACGTTACTCCTCTTTCGAGATATCCTTTTGAGGTTGACGATTTGGACGAAAAGGTTTTTGGTCCGAAAGAATTGGGCTGGGATTTTCTGGACGGCCCGTGTCGGATAGCATTTATGCCGGGAATAGGAAGTTTTGTGGGGAGCGATATCCTGGCCGGCATTGCGGCAACGGGATTGTACAAAAAGGAGCCTTACACGGCACTGATTGACCTGGGTACGAACGGAGAAATCGTGGCAGGCAATAAGGATCGGATCGTATGTGCTTCCACGGCAGCCGGTCCCGCCTTTGAGGGGATGAACATCTCGATGGGCATGCGGGCGGTAACGGGAGCGATATCGTCGGTAAGCAGCGAAGGCGGCACAATCAAGGTGACGGTAATCGGGAATACGGAGCCGAGAGGGATATGCGGGAGCGGATTGATCGATGCGGTTGCCGTCTTTAAGGAATTGGGATTGATCGGCATGTTCGGGGAAATCCTTTCGGGAGCAGAAAGCCTTGTGGTAGCGGGAAAGGTAAAACTTACGCAGAAAGACATCAACGAATTTCAGTTGGCCAAAGCGGCCATAGCAGCCGGCTTGCGGATACTGACCCGGGAATTGTCGACAGAGCTTTCAAAAATGGAAGAGATATATATTGCCGGAGGATTCGGCAGTTACCTCAATCTTCGTCATGTGGTGGAAACGGGGATGATCGAAACGGACGAAGAAAAGATCCGCAAGATGGGCAATACGGCTTTAATCGGTGCAAAAATGTTTTTGTACGAAAATGACGGATTGATCGAAGGTATATTGGAGAAAACGCAGCATATCCATCTGGAGAGAGATCCGGAATTCCGGGATACCTATATCGATAAAATGGGAATATAATGGATTTTTATGTCAACGGTGATACAGCCCCCGGAGGACGTTTTAATTTCGTTTATTCTGAAAAAATAAAATAAATCCAATTAAGGAGATAAAATTCAATAAGTTATGAATAAAACACTAAATTTAATAATAAGTATAGGAATGCTTTTTGGAATACTTTCGTGTTCCGGGCAAAAGAATGAAATTTCTTACGAGGCACTACAAAGCGGTTTCACCACGCCGCCTGATTCCATCCAAACCAGCGTATATTGGTACTGGATATCGGGTAACATTTCAAAAGAAGGTGTCATCCAGGATCTGCAAGCAATGAAAAAGGCTGGTATCAACAGGGCATTCATCGGGAACATTGGGTTGGACGATGTTCCTTCAGGAAAGGTAAAGATGTTTAGTGAAGAATGGTGGGAAATTCTTCATGCAGCTCTCAAAACCGCAACGGAATTGAATATCGACATCGGTATTTTTAATTCGCCCGGCTGGAGTCAATCGGGAGGACCATGGATAGAACCGGGAGAAGCAATGCGCTATCTTGTTTCGTCAGCATTACGCGTAAAGGGACCACAACAATTGAGTACGAAACTGAAAAAACCGACAGAACCTTTTCAGGACATAAAAGTGATCGCATTCCCGGTACCTCCTGAATATGATCATACCCTTAATGCACAGAATGCCACGATTACTTCTAATCCTTTCATCAAAAATCTTTCTCTCATCACCGATGGAAACAGCGAAACCGGCATTAATTTACCACCGGGAAACGAATTTGTAATTGATTTCGATTCGCATGAACCTTTCATCCTCCGAAGTCTTGCCGTTTACCCCACTGAATATCCAATACTTGCCACTGCAACTCTTCAGTTAAAAGAAGCGGATGATTCTTTCCGTCCAGTGTGCGACTTTGAAATTAATCGATCCAATCCGGCTTTGAATGTCGGATTCAATCCATATGCTCCTATTGTAGTATCTTTTCCCGAAATAACCGCAACCTCTTTTCGTTTGGTAATAAAAAATGCTAATCCGGATAGCGGTATTTCCGAAATCGTTCTTTCGTCTTCTCCTCGAATAGAACGGTATGCCGAAAAGACCCTATCCAAAATGCATCAAACACCGTTGCCTTATTGGGATGCCTACAAATGGCCCACTCCTCACGAAGTCGAAAACAAATCCTTGATGGTGGATGCTTCTCAGGTCATCGATATTTCGACATACTTATCGAAAGATGGAATGTTGACTTGGAATATTCCAGAGGGTGAATGGATCATCCTGCGAACAGGCATGACACCAACCGGTACTACAAACGCTCCTGCTCCCCCGGAAGCCACCGGTTACGAAGTGGATAAAATGAGCCAAAAACATATCGAAAAACACTTTAACAGCTACATAGGTGAAATTCTGAAGCGGATACCGGAAGCCGATCGAAAAAGTTTTAAAGTAGTAGTGATGGACAGTTACGAAACCGGAGGACAAAATTTTACGGATAACTTTTTAAATGAATTTAAGCAACGTTACGGTTATGATCCCCTACCCTTTCTTCCTGCTTATTATGGCATACCGGTAAATAATTTGCAGGAATCCGATCGTTTTTTATGGGACTTGCGACGTCTGATAGCTGATAAAGTGGCTTACGATTATGTGGGAGGATTAAGAAGTGTAAGCCACAAATACGGATTAACCACTTGGCTCGAAAATTATGGACATTGGGGATTTCCGAGTGAATTTTTAATGTATGGTGGCCAATCAGACGAAATTGGAGGTGAATTTTGGAGCGAAGGTGATCTGGGGAACATTGAAAACCGAGCTGCCACTTCCTGCGGCCATATTTACGGGAAAAACAAGATTTCGGCGGAATCGAATACTTCTGCAGGAAATTCGTTTGCCCGCTATCCGGCCGTAATAAAACAACGGGCTGACCGATTTTTTGCCGAAGGAATCAATAACACACTTCTTCATGTATACATCAGTCAACCGTACGAAGATAAAAACCCAGGGGTAAATGCGTGGTTTGGGACCGAATTTAACCGAAAAAATACTTGGTTCTCCCAAATCGATGTATACATTACTTACTTGAAAAGAGTGAATTTTATGCTTCAACAAGGGTTAAACGTAGCCGACGTGGCTTATTTCATTGGTGAAGATGCTCCCGTGATGACCGGAGTGACCGATCCTCCCTTGCCGGTGGGTTACCAGTTCGACTATATCAATGCCGAGGTTATAGAGAAATACATGACCGTAAAAAATGGTTCCCTTACTCTGCCACATGGTACACAATACAAAATTTTGGTATTACCCAAATTGGAAACCATGCGGCCTGAATTGCTGACTAAGATTAAGCAGTTGATTCACGAAGGAGCAATCGTAATGGGACCACCACCCAAAAGGTCACCTAGTTTACAGAATCAACCTGAATCTGATCGCCAGATTCAATCTATGGTGAAGGAAATTTGGGCTGACGTGGATGGCGTGAATAGTAAATTAAGAAAATTTGGAAAAGGAATGATTATGAATGGCATGAACATGGAAGAAGCTTTTGCATTAATAAATTGCATTCCTGATTGTCAATTACCACAAAACAACAGTATTCATTACGGCCACCGCACTCTGGAAAATGGAGAAATCTATTTCCTTTCTAATCAAACCAATGAAGAACAAATAGTTTATCCGGAATTCAGAGTTACAGGTAAGCAACCCGAGCTTTGGGATCCTACCACAGGATCTATCCGCCCGCTTTCTGCCTACGAATTAAAAGAAAGAACAACAATTGTTCCATTAAAATTGGCTCCTTTTGAAAGCGTATTTGTAGTTTTTTTGAAAAAAACCGGCCCATCTTCAACAAATGCTTTAGATGACAATTTTCCTAAGCCGGAAACAATTGTAGAGTTGACAGGCCCTTGGATTATAAATTTTGATCCCTCTCAACGAGGTCCTGAAAAACCAGTAATTTTTGAAAAACTTCAAGATTGGTCACTTTCTTCTGATGAACAAATAAAATATTACTCAGGAACAGCCATCTACAATAAAGAGTTCTCTATCGATGAATTACCTGCCGACAACAAAATTATTTTAGATCTAGGTGAATTGGTTGCTATGGCAAAAGTATATGTCAACGGCAACTATGCAGGTGGTGTGTGGACATCGCCCTGGCAACTTGACATTACAAATTTGATTACAAAAGGGAAAAATAACCTGAAAGTGGAAGTGGTAAATACATGGGTCAACAGGCTAATTGGTGATTTAAACTTACCGAAAAGTCAGCGCGAAACATGGTGTTCTGTGAATTCACATACAGCAGATAGCCCCTTACAACCTTCAGGGTTATTTGGTCCCGTAACTATTTCGAGTGTAAAATATTAATATTGTAAAAAATGAAAAATAAAAATTTTCTTCATAGGTATTGTTTTTCTACTGTTTTGTTAATAATAAGCACAATACCTCTTTTTGGATTTATGAAAAATAAAAAGACAAAACCTGCCGATCAAAAAACTCCCGCTTTGTCCTATGTGGTAGAAGAAAAATATTATCGCGACATTTATTCCGATACCTGGATTGCAACTGATGCTTTGGGACGTGAAATACCCTCTTATTCAGAAGTCGGACCGGTAAAAAAAGACCAACGACGCGTGGTAGGAATTTTTTATGTAACGTGGCATACTCAGGATAAAATCAAAATGGAACAGCCCTATCGGGCTAATGTAAACAAAATTCTACATACCGATCCCTCAGCAAGATTAGATGCAAACCATAAACTTTGGTACACTCATTCTTATCATTGGGGGGAACCCGAATTAGGTTATTTTCTCAGCCAAGATGAATATGTAATCAGAAAAGATATGTCTATGCTTGCTGATGCAGGTGTGGATGTTTTGGTAATGGATGTGACCAATGCGGTTTGCTATTGGGATGAATGGGATGTAATCTTCACCACAATGCAAAAAATGAAAGAGGAAGGGAATAAAGTACCAAAATTTATTTTCTGGGCTTTCAATGGTCCTGTTATTACAGTGGTTCAAAATCTCTATGAGCGGATCTATAAAACAGAACAATATAAAGATCTTTGGTTTTATTGGGATGGGAAACCACTTTTACTTTACAATGCTACCCCTACCTTCGATGCTAACCGCGATGGAATCCAACACCCCAATCCTCATTACGATTCAAGAGCAAAGACTGATCCATCCCACCCTCATTATCAAGATCCGGATTATACAGAAGAATTTTATAAAGACTACACCAAAGAAGTGAAAGACTTTTTTACACTACGTACCATGTGGTGGGGTTATTATGAATGGGGAGGTAAAAGGTTTGTTGGAACAGAAGACAATTGGAGTTTCGGATACAATCTGGCTGATCCGAAAGTAAAGTCCATGAAACCCGAAGAATTATTATCTACTCACAAGGGCAAACGAGAACAAGCAGCGGTAACCCCCGCACAACACCCGGTCACTATGACTAAAGAAAATATAGGAGTAGGTAAATCTTGGTCGAGACAGTATGGCGAGCCTAAACTCAATGAATATGATTTACCCGACTCGGCTTATGTCCCTTGGTTAGAGAAAAAAGTAGCGCATCCCGAAGGTTATGGCATTTACTTTCAAGAACGATGGAATGAAGCTATAAACGCCAATCCCGAATTTATCTATATCAACGATTGGAATGAATGGACAGCAGGAAAATATCAGCCGGAAGGAGGAGGAACTATTCCTTGGCTAGGACGCAATAATCCTTTTTATTTTGTGGATCAGTATAATCCAGAGTTTAATCGCACTATTCAGCCTATGCATGAGGGTTACACAGACAACTATTATATGCAAATGGTACAAAATATTCGACGTTACAAAGGGGTACGACCAATACCTATCCAAAAAGGTTACCATGAAATAAAAATTGACGGTAATTTCTCGGGATGGAGGAAAATAACAAACGAATTTAGAGATACCCGAAATGATGTCTTTCATCGCGATGCTTTGGGTTATTCAGGTATTCATTATGTAAACCAATCAGGAAGAAACGACATCGTTACGAGCAAAGTTGCTGTTGACAGTAAAAATCTATACTTCTATGTTGAGACATCGAATAAAATTACCAGCCATACCGACAATAATTGGATGTTGTTATTTATTGATGTCGACAATGATTCAGAAACCGGATGGTATGGTTATGATTTTGTGGTCAACAAGAATGTTATCGATAACAAAACCACAACAATTAGTAAATACGATAGTTCAAATCCATATTATCATTGGATTGGAATAGGAACCCTTGAATACAGGTATGTTGATAACGAATTGGAGATCGCTATTCCCAGAGAACTTCTTAAATTGACAGACGATAATTTTACAATTGATTTCAAATGGGCTGATAATCCCGCGGATCTAAAAAATCCGATTTCTCTTTGTATAAACGGGGACACAGCTCCTAACAGAAGATTTAATTACAGATTTATTTGGAAAAAATAAAATTCATAATTCTATGAAAGAAAACAATTCGAGAAAAAATTTTAATTTTTTCAATATTTTAATTACTTTATTTTTAGTAATTCCTTGTCAAGGAATTACTCAACCTTTAGCAGGAACAGATGAACTTGGCCGTGTATTACCCTTAAATGATGAAGTTGGTAATCTTAAAAAAGATCGCCAAGTAGGTATTTTCTATTTTTTGTGGCAAGGAGATCCAACATCTCCAACATCTGAATACTATTGGGATCTGAATAAAATCATCCCTGAACATCCGGAAGTACTTGAAGATCACAATAATAAATATTGGGGATCCAGAAATTATGGCTTTTATTATTTTTGGGGTGAACCATTATACAGGTATTATCGTGGAGACGATTATTGGGTGCATTTGCGCAACATGCAGCTATTAACTGATGCAGGCATTGATTTTGTTGCGATAGATGCTACTAACACTTTAATTTACCCCAAACAATCGGAAGCTCTTATGAATGCAATGGATGCAATTCGGTCTCAAGGAAAAAATCCTCCTAAAATTGTATATTATACCAATACGGCTTCTGGAAAAACAATGCAAGAAATTTATGATAATTTTTATAAACCAAGTGCACCTTACTATCATCCGGCATGTTGGTATTATTTGGATGGCAAACCATTGATCATTGGCATTTCAAAAGAAGCTATCGGACACGACTATTTTACTTTTTTTACTTATCGAGAATCACAATGGCCTACTGAACCTCAAAAAATAAATGGCTGGCCATGGATTTCTTTTACACGCCCGCAAAAAGTACATTACAATGTTCGAGGAGAAGCGGAAATTATCAATGTTTCGGTTTCTCAGCATCCAAATCCCACAGCAGGAATGGGAGGATCTGCATTTTATGGAAACCAGGACAATTGGGGACGAAGTTATCGCAATGGATCACATGGCAATTCCAAAACAGATATTGTTTATGGGTATAATTTTCAAGAACAGTGGGATTATGCTTTGCAACAGAATGTTCCTTTTATATTCATTACTGGTTGGAATGAGTGGATTGCAGGAAGATGGGCAAGTACCGATGGAGATCCTGAACATTCCTATTTCTGCGATCAGGCAAGTCCGGAGTATAGCCGTGATATTGAGCCTACCCGTACAGCAGGGATAAATGATAATTATTATATGCAGATGGTTGCCAACATTCGCAGATATAAGGGGATTGAACCTCAACCTCAGGCAAGTGATACAATAACTATCAAAAATTTTAATTGTTGGAAAAATGTTTTACCTGTTTATACGGATTACATAGGTGATACAAAACCTCGCTATCATCCTGGTGCACAATCAAACCCGGCCGTAATTTATACTAATTGCACAGGAAGAAATGATTTTTATAAATTGAAGGTAGCGCGTAATAGACAGAATCTATTTTTTTATGCTGAAACCATAGAAAATATTACTGGTGAACACACGGAAAATTGGATGCAACTCTATATTGATGTTGACAGAAATGCAAAAACAGGGTGGATGGGATACGACTATAGGGTCATTGAAGGAAATAAACTCCAGGCATGGGATAACAAAAAATGGGTGTCCACTACCAAAATTACATTTATGGTTGATGGAAATAAACTTATGATTACAATTCCTCTCCAAAGCCTTGGACTCGAATATCGACCAATCAATATTGAATTTAAATGGTGTGATAATATGCAGAAGAATAATGATCCTCTCGAGTGGTATATCAATGGTGATGCTGCTCCCGGTGGACGTTTTAATTACATTTATTCAACAGAAAAATGAGAAAAACAACTTTTAAAAAATTGAAAATTTTATTCCTCATCCCTCTAATTGTACCTTTTTTCTTTTGTTTATATAATTCTGACTATGATCTTAGGATAAAAGATTTGCAGTGTAATAACATGGTAAATCCTCTTGGAGTAGAAAAACCTTTACTTAGTTGGAAAATTTACACTGCCGAAGAAGGAATAATGCAAAGTGCATGGGAAATAGAAATAGCATCTGACAGTAATCTGCTTGTTCAGGGTAAAGCAGATATTTGGAAATCCGGGAAACAAGTTTCAGATCAGCAATTTAATGTAGAACCTTTTATATCCGTTCTTTCAAGTGCAACCCAATACTTTTGGCGGGTACGTATTTGGGATAATAAAGGCAGAATAAGCCAATGGAGTAGTTCGGCTCACTTCACCACAGGTCTATTAAATGAGGAGGACTGGGAAGCAAAATGGATTACCTCATCAGATACCACTTCGATGCCCCTTCCTTATTTTTACAAAACATTCGAACCTCTTCGTAAAGACGTATCACTTAAAAGAGCTTTAGTCTTTCTGAGTGGATTAGGAAACAGTGAATTATATATAAACGGCATAAAGATCGATTCTACCCGTCTTCTTGATCCCGCTCAAACAAATTATGACCAATACGCTTTTTATTCTTCTTTTGATGTAACGAATTTTTTAAAAGCCGACAGAAATATAATTGGGGTTTTACTTGGAAATGGATGGTTTTCCCAACAGGAAGCATGGAATGGAGCTTCTTTTAGTTACGGAAAACCTATGTTTCGTCTTCAATTAATAGCACAATATAGTGACAACACTAACGAAGTTATATTAATAAGCGACGAGAATTGGAAATGGATAGAAAGCCCTATTTTAAAAACAAACATCTATTTAGGAGAAACGTATGATGCACGAAAAGAAATAAAAGGATGGCCTGACATTGTTAGTGAAGGTAAAAATTGGGAAAATGCAATATCTATACATAATAATCATATTCCACCACAACTCAAATCCCAACCAATTAATCCAATTCGTAAAAAGGAAGTAATACCAGCACAAAAAATGTGGCAAGATTCATCAGGGAATTGGATATTTGATTTTGGAGTAAATAAAGCAGGGATTCCATACTTGGAAACACACCAACCACAAGGCACATCATTATCTATTCGTATTGCCGAGGAAATAAATGAAGACAGCACTCTTGATTTTTCAACTCTTGGTTGGAAACATCATGGAAAAATATTTGAATATAAATATATTTGTAAGGGTAAAGAAAAAGAAAAATGGTCACCCAGATTTGTCTATCATGGATTCCGGTATGCTGAGATTTCCGGTTTAACCGAAAAACCTGATTTATCGACTCTTAAAATGATTGCTGTTAATACTGACGTTGAACAGACTGGCTATTTCGAATGTTCAAATTCGCAGATTAATAAACTCCACAAAATTGCTGTGCAAACAGTACTCAACAATTTACATGGCATACCAACCGATTGTCCCAATCGCGAAAAATGCGGATGGTTAGGTGATACCCATGCCTATGTAAAAATGGCTAACCTCAACTTCCAAATGAACAATTTTTGGAGTAAATATCTAGAAGATATCCATTCCGGAGCAGCCTTTGAAGAAAAAAATGCGCTTTTTCACGAACGATATAATACTACTTTTTATTATGCCACAAAACCTGTAGGCATACCATATATGGTAGCCCCTGGTAAACGACGCTGTGGCGTTGCTTCTCCCGATTGGGGAACGGCAGTAACTCAACTTCCTTGGTGGCTTTACGTTTACTATGGCAATAAAAAGATATTGGAGGATTTTTACCCTGACATGAAACTATGGACAGATTATGTCACTTCGTTAGGTTGCGATACTGCACGGATCAATAAATATAATAAAACTACAAAATATATTATTTATCAAGGACTTGGAGATTGGTGTCCTCCCAAATATCCAACCAACAATAAAACTCCTGTCGAATTCACTTCTACTGCTTTTCATTATTTGGATGTATCAATTATGGAAAATGTAGCCCGTATTCTTAACAAAAACAGTGATGCTGAAAAATACACCAAACAAAAAAATTTGATCGCAAATGAAATGGGAAAATATTTATTTGACCCCCAAAAAAATACATTTGGCAGTCAAACTGCTGATGTAATGGCCCTCGATTTTAACCTTGTACCGAATGAAAAAATAAAGGCAGTGGCCGATGTCGTTGTGCGGAATATGGATGAAGTAAGCGAAGGTTTTATGAATTGTGGAATTTTTGGATTAAGTCGGATCGGGAGCATGTTGGCCAGGCATAACAACAGCAATGCAGCGTGGAAATTGTTTTCCAAAACCGGAGAAAATAGTTTTGAATGGATGTTAGATTCTGTAGGGGCTACCACTTTATGGGAAACGCTTCCTATAAATAAATTATCTCAACAAGTAGCAAAAGAAGCTTCGCATAATCATGCGATGCAGGCAGGATATGATGTATTTTTTTACGAAGATATTGCAGGGATTCGTCCCGATCCATCAGGATATGGATTTAAAGTAATCCGATTTGATCCTTTATTAACTGATTATCTTTCTTGGGCTAAAGGCAGTATTGAATCTCCTTATGGCACAATAGTAAGCAGTTGGGAGAATAAAGGGGACGAATTTAGGTGGCAGATTAAAATTCCTCCTAATTCTTCAGGTTTAGTTGCCTTACCAACTAATAAAATCATAATTGTAAACGACAAAATATTGAACAAGAAAAAATATATTCCTGCCCAAAACGAGGGATTTAAGACACTGCTCCGTTTTCCTTCCGGGAATTTCTACATTAAAATACAGAAATAGTTGACAATAAAAACTTTAGAAAATCATGATACCCCATAAAATTTTAACAACCTGAAAATACATGTTGTCAAAAACAAAATTTTTTCTTGAATTTATTCTAACGTTTTTACTGGGTGGCAGTATTCTTCCGCAAAATCTTATTGCATCTCCTGGCGTTTATATTGCTGTTCCCACAGGGCGGATCCAGAATAATAGTTATGTTTTTTATCATCGTTCTACTCATGGTTGCAAGAGCATGCACAAAGCCAGTGTTAAAATGGTTTATTTTAATGAAGACGAATAAAGTTGAAATGATATCACAAGGTACAGATGAGTGGCATCCGAGTACTCTGATTACGTCTTAACGATGATGACAATAACTTTTTCCATATTGAAAGTTTTCAATTCAAAAAATAATCCATACGATCATCTGAAAAATATATAAAATATTCAATAGTTTATGAGAATGAGAAAGACATCAACAAATAATAATTAAAATTTTTACTTATGAGACGAGAAGCTTTTAAAATGTATCTGAAAACCGGTTGCGAAGCCGAATATGAAAAAAGGCATAATGAAATTTGGCCCGAAGTAAAACAGTTGCTTAAAGATAGCGGCGTTTTCGATTATTCCATTTTTTGGGATAAAGAAACCAACCTCTTGTTTGGCGTTCAAAAAACAAAGGGAGATACCTCTTCCCAGGATTTGGGAGACAATCCCATTATACAGAAATGGTGGGCTAACATGGCGGATATCATGGAAACAAATCCCGATAACTCTCCGATTTCTATTCCACCGAAAGAAGTATTTCACAT
>MTKW01009165.1_pt1 | contig 16099 bp, 14 predicted proteins | sample 1042761 | NCBI WGS metagenome assembly MTKW01 (sample SAMN06205366, study PRJNA360243) | anaerobic digester metagenome | biome: Wastewater treatment plant; feature: Anaerobic digester sludge; material: sludge; isolation source: anaerobic digester fed with sludge from wastewater treatment plant ... | reverse complement strand
GGATGGGGAAGCGGCGTCCGGGTCATGGGCACACACCGTGCTTTCAGGCAAAATGCAAAACTTCGCAGGTGATTCTCCGCCCGCCGGGCGGTTCCTTCTTTCCCCCGGCAGCTCCAGTGGCCGCATCGCTTGCAGTGGCACCGAAATTGCAGCCCGCAGGGTATGCTCAGCCACATTTCCCGGCAGACCGACATCTTCATGGCGCTGGGGGTCATCGGCCTTATCGGTATCATGATGATTCCCCTGCCCACGCCCTTGCTCGATATCCTGCTGGCCGCCAACCTGACGCTTTCGCTGTGCGTGCTGCTGGTGGCCATGTACATCGGGCGGCCGCTGGAGTTTTCTGTTCTGCCCTCGCTTTTGCTGATGACCACGCTCTTTCGCCTGGCCCTCAATATCTCCTCCACCCGGCTTATATTGCTGCATGCCAATGCCGGGCGGGTCATCGAGAGCTTCGGCAATTTCGTCGTGGGCGGCGATGTCTTGGTGGGCTGCGTGATCTTCCTCATCCTGGTCATCGTGCAGTTCGTGGTCATCACCAACGGCTCCCAGCGGGTTGCCGAAGTGGCGGCCCGTTTTACCCTCGACGAGATGCCCGGAAAGCAGATGAGCATTGACGCGGAGTTAAACGCCGGGCTCATCGGTGAGGACGAGGCACGACGACGGCGGCGCGAGATTGAGCGCGAGGCGGATTTTTACGGCGCGATGGACGGGGCCAGCAAGTTTGTCCGCGGTGATGCCATCGCCGGAATTATCATTGTGGCGATCAATATCCTTGGCGGTATCGCCATCGGCGCCGGCAGGATGGGCATGCCTGTGGGCGAGGCGCTTGGGGTGTATGCCCTGCTGACCGTGGGTGACGGGCTCGTCAGCCAGATCCCCGCTCTGCTTATTTCCACTGCCACGGGTATCGTGGTGACCCGTGCAGCATCGGAAAAGGACCTCGGGGGCGATGTCGCCGCCCAGCTTGCCGCCCATCCTCGCGCGCTGTATATCGTCAGTGCCATGCTTATCGGTCTCGGCCTGGTCCCCGGCCTGCCGAAAGCCAGCTTCTTTTTGATTGGCGCCGCTGTGGCCGGGGTGGCCTACGGCCTGACCCGAACCCGCCGGGCCCGGGCGCAAGAGCAAGAGGCCGCGACACCGGAAACACAGCAGCAGCCGCGTGATGAAGAAGAGCAGATGCCCTCCGTGGATCGCCTCAGCCTGGATATCGGCTACGGCTTGATCGGTATTTTGGAAGAAAGCGAGGGCCCTGGCCTGCTCAGCCGCATCACCTCCTTGCGCCGCCAGTTGACCGCCGACCTGGGACTGCGCGTGCCGCCGGTACGGGTGCGCGACGATGTCGGCATGAAGCCCAACGAATATGTTGTCCGGATTCGCGGGGGCGAAAGGGGGAGAGGGGAGGTGCGTCCGGGCCAGCTTTTGGCCATGCCGTCACATTCGGACGTGCCGACAATTCCCGGTGATGCCGATACGGAGCCGGTCTTTGGCCTGCCGGCAGTGTGGATTGAGCCCGACCAGCGCCTGCAGGCGGAAACCCGTGGCTATACGGTGGTTGAGCCCACAACCGTCATCGCCACACACCTCAGTGAGATTATCCGCAGCCATGCCGCCGACGTGCTGTCCCGGCAGGACGTGGCCGACATGATGGATCACCTGCGCACTGTTGAACCGGCGGTGGTCAATGAGCTGGTTCCCGATCTTGCCGGTATCGGCCAGATTCACCAGGCCCTGCGCCAGTTGCTGGACGAGGGGCTCAGCATCCGCGACCTGCCGGCCCTGCTCGAGGCCCTGGCCGACGGCCTGCGCCTGGCGGACAACTTGCAGCAGGCGGTGGAATATATCCGCATGACCCAGGCCGAGGCGCTCTGTGAAAGCCTCTGCGACGATCAGCGGGTCATTCATGCCGCAGCAGTCCCGCCGGAGCTCGAACGCCTGGTGGAGCAATCGCTGGTGCAAACCCCCGACGGGGCGGTATGCGCCCTGCCGCCGGATGTTTCCACTGCACTGATGCGCGAAATCGGCGAACTGGTGAAGGTCGCTTCAGCCGGGGGATATGAGCCGGTGGTGCTGACCTCGCCGCGCTCTCGGCCCCACGTGCGCAGCGCCATTGCCCGCAGCTATCCAAATGTGCGGGTCATCTCCTACGCGGAAATTGCTCCCGGGGTGGAAATCGAAGTCATCCGCCGGCTGGAAACACATGGAGCGCCGCCGGAAACATCCGCTGACGCTCCCCACCTGACATTGGCGCATTGAGGCTCAAATATGTGCCTGCAGCTCGTAGCCCTGATCGTACCAGTCCTGCAGGCCGCCGGTGTACTTGTACACCCGCGTAAAACCGTGCAGCCCGAGCTTGCGGGCGGCAATCTCGCTGAACTCGCATTCCTCGTTGGTGCAATACACCACGATATCGCGGTCATGGGGCAGGATCTCCACCACTTCGTGCAGGTAGTCCAGCGGAATGTTCACTGCTCCGGGAATATGGTGGCGCAGAAATGATCCGGGGGGCAAAACATCAACCAGCAACAGGTCATCGCCGCTGTCGAGCCGTTCCTTCAGTCCCTTTGAGTCAATGGTGTCGGTCATGTACCGCCTCCGGATGACACGCGGCCCTTTTGCCTGGCCGCCTGGTGATATGGCGCATTATGATAGAGATTGCTTCAAACCACTTCCAATATCCAACCGTATACAGGTATTTCGCCATATTCCTGCGTGTCCCTGCCGCACACTGTTCTCATTCTCAGGGTCGTTTGTCGTGAGACACTTGCGCAAATTGACATAACGATTATTATATGATTGCATCCGTGCGGCCAAAAACCCACCAAACCTCCAAACCCCACCAATCCCCCAAAATCAATGAAGGCCCCACGCCTCCGAAAATAGAATAGAACATCGTGTGAACATCGGTGACAACAAGCCGCACACCCCTGCTGAAATCAACTTGCGCCAGGATACACCAATGCACGAATCTGCTGCACAAACCGCGCGCCACGCACCGCCAGCCGCTCCGGATAACCGCCTCGCCTGGCTGCTGCTCATCGGCGGCCTCGCCGGGGCTGTCGTCATGGCCGTTATCTACTGCTTTTTCGGCACCACCGTCTACGATGAGGGTGGCTATGCCTACGAGGGCTGGCTGGTGGTGGCGCATGGTTGGGTGCGTTATCGTGACTTTTTCACAAAAGTAACCCCCCTGATCTTCTACATCTACGGCATCGGCCAGGCATTGTTCGGCCCCGGATTGTTGGTCGCCCGCATCACCGCGATCCTGTTCGCTCTCGCCGGGCTGGGCCTCGGGATGATTGTCGCCCGCCGCCTGGGCGGCAAGTGGGCCGCGGTGGCCACGGCGTGGTTCTTTCTGCCGAGCCTCGCGCCCGTCGCGGCGCAGTATCAAGCCTTCGCAATCAGCATCTGCGCCTTCTTCATCATGTTGGCGCTGTTCTTTCTCACCATGCCCCGCGCCCGGCCGTTGTGGCTGTATTTGGCCGGGGCGGCCGCCGCGCTGTTGGTGCTGTCCCGACACGACCTCATCTTCCCCGCGCTGGTCATCTGGGTCTACATGCTGTGGGTGTATCCCGCGCCGTTGCGCCATCGTATCGGCGCCGTGGCCGGCAGCTTCGCGCTCATCGGACTGGTGATGCTCCCGTTTTTGATTATCGCCACCGATGAGCTTTTGCGGATCCTCACGATCGGCCGCGTGGGGCGCGTGGACATGGGTCGCGGCACCTACGGGACCGCCGCCCGGGCCAACATATTCTCCTTCTCCTGGCACCTGTGGATGGTTTTGCGCTATTACGGCCTGCTGATCATCGTCGCCGTGCCCTGTGCCGCGTGGCTCATTGCCCGGGCCCGCGCCCAGGGACTGGGGCTCAAGCCCATGTTGCGCCGCAATGCCATGCTGCTTTTGGTCCCCGCCGTCGGGCTGGCCAACTGGCTGGGCCGCGTCGTCGGGGCGATTGTGCTCAACATGAATATCTTTTACCTGCTGGATTTTTACATGTACCTGCCGCTTGTTGTTTTCGCCGCCGTGCTGTTCGCCCGGGTGCTGGCACGCAGCGGCCCTCTCGGCTTTCGGCCCTATCATGTCGCCCTGGTCATTGTTGCATTCTTCATGGTCCCCCTGCTGGCCGGCAAGGGCGCCCATGCGCGGCTTAGCTTCAGCCTGCCCACGGACCTGCAGCGGGCGCAAATCGGCGGGGAGTTCATCGCCCGCCACACCACGGCCGAGGACACCATCTTCACCATCGCCGACCCGCATATCTTCCTTGAAGCAGGGCGCATTTTACCCTCCCAGCTCGGGCACCAGCTTTTCGGCTACCGAATCGGCGGCGTTACCGCGACTGTCGAGGCCAGGCACTTTTTTAACGATGACACCATCCGCCGGTGGTTGAGCGGTGATGCGGACGTGGCGGTAATGAGCGCGGGAACGGTGGAGTTTTTACGCGGGGAGCGCAACCCCGACGGTGAACAGTTATATGCCATGATCATGGAGCTTTTGGCAAAGAATTACGACCTCGTGGCCGAAGAGCCGCTGGCATACGGCGGGGTCACGACGCTCTATCGGCTCAGGCCGGACGCTTCCGGGGACGCAAGAGATTGAGGATGCCGCCGATAATAACAAAGACAATCATGGCAACCCGCTGCAGCACCGCCAGGGCAAGCGCATCGGCGTGATTCATACCCAGCCAGCCCAGCATGATCACCTTGGCGCCCTCGGTCACCCCCACCGAGCCCACGGTAATCGGAACAATGGTCACCACGGTGGCCATGACGACAGTGGCAAGAGCCTGTTGCAGGTTCAGCGAGAAACCAAAGGCCAGGCACCAAAAGATCATACCGACACCCAAAAGCAGAACTCCCAGGCAGGAAATCGCAAAAGCGCCGAGCAGCGCGGCCCGGTGCTCGCGGTAATCCACCAGGGCGCGGAACATCTCCGCCAGCTTGCGGCTGATTTTCGCCACCAGTCCCCGCCATCCGCCGCCCGAGGTCTGCGGCGCATACGCGGCCAGGCGCTGCGACAAGAGCCAGCCCGCGGCCGTTGCGGCGACAATCCCCCCCAGGATAATCCAAAGGGCGGTTTGAAACTCCCCCACTTCAACGAACGGGGCGACGATAAGCCCCACCAGCACTACGGATAAAAGGCCCAGCAGGCGGTCGGCGGCCACCGAGGCGATAACCGCGGGCTTGCTGACCGTGTGCCCCTGGCTGATAAAGTAGTAGCGGGAGATATCCGCACCGACCGTCGAAGGGGCCAGGCTTTCGTAAAACAGCGAAATATAATACAGGGCGACGGAATGTGTCCAGGAGTGATTCACTCCGGCGGGCTTGAGCAGTATGTGCCACCTGAGGGCGAAAACCGTGCGCTGCATGACGGAAAGGGCCAGTGCCGCCAGCAGGTACGGGATATGGACATTGCGCAGGGCCTCGGGCACCTCTTCCAGCGGGATGCGCGAGAAGATAAAGGCCACGACGGCAATGGTAAAGAGCCATTTGAGAGCGCCCAAGAGGCGGCTTTTGGTTGTTTTTGGGCTTTTTTGCATTGATTCCACGTAATGTATTGCCTGTTTCCTTATTCTTTTTGTCTTATGTTGTTGAAAGTGTTTCTTTTAGTTTATAGGCGCTGGATTTTGCTTTTTCTGCCAATGTTTTTATGGCTGGCGTGATTTTTTGTCTGGTTTCTTCGCGGCATGCCCAGGCATTGCCGACTTTTTCTGCCAATGCCTCAGATGTCATATCTTTAAGAAGAATTTTCATTTCCGGGATGCCTATAAAGTCCATAAAACTTTCAACCTTGGGATGATATGGTACTGCAAAAACAGGAGTATGGGCAGCACAAGTCATAATCAGGGAATGCAGCCGCATTCCAACCAGCAGGCCGCAGTTTTTCACAACGCCAACATACTCCTTTGGCGATATTTTCCAAGGAATATGCCCAACAGTCTCGAGTTCACATGCCTGTGCCACCTGACGCGAAAGAGCCAAATCGTCTGCGGTTGTGGGTGCCAGGAGTATTTGGCAACCGGTTGAATGTTGCAGCCGTTTGATGCCTTGTGTCATCAAAGAAGCAAACTCATCAAGAGTAAATGGGCATTCAACCGGGCCCTTTGGCCCCATGTCGTGAGCAATATTCCATGCAATGCAATCTTTGGTGGGGTCAAGACCGCTTTCATTGATGATTTCTGCCGCTCTTTCGTCCGGACAAGATGGCTGTGAAAGGGCTGGATCTGCTGTAACAGTCATGTCTTTGGTGTTTACGCCTATTTCTTTGGCCAGTTCATACGAATCGGGGTCTCTGAATGTACACCAATCACACTTGTTAAGGATAATGCGTGCGATGGAACGGCTTAATGGTGTGTCCAATGGGCCTACGCCGGAATTATAAGTGATCACCTTGATGCCGCGTTTCGGCGCAAGCTGTACAATCAGCCGGTACGCGCTCATCTGGTTGTACCATGGTTTGAATATATTCCTATGAAAGAAATTCTGCTGCGTAAACAAAACGGCATCGGCTGACAATGCTGCACCGACAGCTTGCGGAGAAAGCATTCCGATGCGTGACTGGATCGCTTTCACGGGAAAATGCTGCGACATATAAGCAGCATACTTTGTCGGCAAAATAATCTGCAAATCCTCAGGAAATACCTCCTGCAAATGCAAGCAGGTGCTGTCCAATATCGCCTCATCACCAATACTTTTGCCGCTGAAAGCGCCGATAATTGCTATTTTAGGCATTGTTACGCCTCCTGAAAAAACGCTGCCTTGCGGCGTTGAAAAAACGTTCCCAGCTAAATCCGCTGAGCATTCCCGTCAGTTTGGCATACCGCGACCGCAGTTTTGCCCGGATACCTCTATACGTGCGCGGTTTTTCGCCAGACAGATACAAAGCATTGAGACACTGCAAAAAAGCTCCTGCACTATTAAGAACTCCCGGACGGCCTGGAGAGTGCTTCAAGTGGTATTGTAAAGGAGGAGGAATTTTTTTGCCCAGTATCTTTAACCAAAACAATCTTGCCTTGACTGTTTGTTTTTTGGAAACCAGCTGGGCGCCTTGTCCCAGGGCCATTTCTTTTCGAGAAAGGGGATGAAGATGCCAGACACCGTCGGCAACGGCCTTTTGGGCAACATTTGCTCCTGTCTCCGTATGTACTGCAACAGCCGACAGGCCGTTTCCCTTGCCGCCTTGATGCCAGCCGTCTCCAAATGATATATCTGCCTGTTCACCAACAAAATCATTGCACAGCATACATCCTGGAGGGAAAAAGAACATGCCGCTTCTTTGAGACGCCATGAATGAACGTTTATAAGGAATATCATAAGATTTTTCATGATCCCGGATGCGAATAGTTCCGGGCCAGCCATCACCGCGAAACTTAATCTCTTTGGCAAGCCCCGGATCGCCAAGTACCGATAGAATTTCGTGTTGCCCACAGGCGGCCGTGTGTGTGCCGCCGCAAAAAAGCCCCAGCATCAAGGGGCGTGTCATTATCTTCGCTTCAACTGCCAGTGCCACGCCTTGCAATTGACAGGGCAATCCAACTACTGCCAATCGGGCATTCTTCGGCACATTTCGGAGTGCTGCGTTGCTGGGCGTCACCACATACCACGAGCCGGCGGCCTGGCGGGCCGCTGCGGCATTATCTATCAAAACACCCTGCCCTTGTAATACTTCACCGCCACCGCCGACAGTGACGAGGGCTTGGGTAATATTTTGCTTTTCGAAAAGATATGTCAAAAGAGCCGACACAACACCGCCCGATGCTCCCCGATACCGTAATTCGTCATCAACAGCATGTCCAGTGTATGTTTCGAGTGCCGGGCCTATCAGATTTTCGAGCGACCGTGCTTTTTCCCCGTCTTTTGTGTCTTGCAACCGGCGAGAGGAGGTAATGGGGCAAACCTCAGTGCAAAGCCCACATCCGGTACATGCCTTTTCATCCCAACACGCTTCCCAGTGGGCATTTTGCCATACAAAAGTTATAGCATTGGCGGGGCATACACCGGCACAGGTACCGCATAATGTACAGGGGAACCAGCGCCAGGGGGGAAACAAGCCTTCGGTGGGAGTCATACGCACCTTTGTATTTTTACTGGAATTGTTGGCAAAATCTCTACGGCTTGGAAACAAATGTTAATTCAAGCACCCTTATCGCAGTCAGTTGTTGCGGATTTCAGTGAAAAATATACTGTGTTAAGTTTTTATTCAACCAACTTTTCGTATATCCGAGCAAGTTCCCGCGCGGCAGTTGCGGCGTTGAAATGTGTTTCAACCCTTTGTCGCCCCGCCTGCCCCATCTCCCGGACTCTGTTAGGGTCAGCCAAAAGTGCGCAAATAGCCTGAGCTAAAAGAACAGGATCTTCAGGAGGCACCAAAATCCCGGTTGAATTGTGTACAACCACTTCACGAATACCGGGAATATCGCTGGCAACCACAGGCAACCGGGCTGACATGGCCTCGGCCATTGAAAGGCCAAATGCTTCCCAGCGCGAGGGTTGCACATATACATCAAGCGATTGCAAAATACCTGAAATATCTGAGCGGTAACCGCAAAATGTGATACTTGACTGGATTTCAAGGTCAGCAGCCTGTGCTTGAAGTTCGGCTTTTAATGGCCCATCGCCTATAAGAGCCAAGTGAACCTCAGGATATGTTTTTACGACATCCACCCATGCATCAAGTAGAACATCAAGTCCCTTTGGAGTATTCAAACGACCTGTAAAACCAATAAGCTTTTTGCCTTCGCTTTCCGGAGCAAAATCACTGCGCGCCGTGGGTGTTGCATTGTCTATATCAGGCAGGTTAACGGCATTGTAAAGAGTGATGCATCTTTCAGAAGGAAGTGGGTAAAAAGCACAGCATTGTTCGCGTATAGCATCGGAACAAGCAATAACAGTGTGTGGATGGCGGGAAAGGCGAAATGCGATATCTTCAAATTTGTTTTTGCGGTCAAGCCGCGAGTGCTCGTGAATGACAACCTTTATGTTTTTGGGCAGAAATGGTCGTGCGAATCCCCAAAAAAACTGCGCACCTGCCAAATGCAGGTGCAAAATATCATAATCTCCGCGTCGTATTGCGCGAATGAAGCGCAACATTGTCAAGGGAGCCTGCCAGATCGGCCGGGGCCATATAACAACCTTGGCCCCGGCCTTACGAATGTCATCCGCAAACGTCTCTCCGCCACGTAAGGAATAGACAGTTGTGGGGTAACATTCCATCGGCAGATTAGGAAGTAGCACAGCCAATACACGCTGAGCCCCGCCAAGACCAAGATGGTCTATAACATGGGCAACGCGGATTGGTTTCTTCAAGACATGATCCACAAGTTACATTCCCTTTGAAGTGCAAGCACTGGAGACAGCAATACTTTTTACAAACATCGCCTGGTGCTCCTGCTCCCTTGGCGCAAGGCGGTCGAAGGCCTCCAACTCCGCCCGCCGGGCAGCGGTGCCGTTTGCACCGTGCGCAAGGCGTGTAATGATGTTGAGTGTTTTACCATGCACTGCGCCGGGCACTTATAGCCTCCTGCGACTGCGGGATATATCGTCTGTGTCAGTATTGTGTCATAATCCTGCCGTTTCGCCAAACGCCAGGTAACTTTCCGCAAGCTGCCGCCAGCCGAATTGCTCGGCGTGGGCGCGGGAGGCCTCCCCCATGCGCTCGCGCAGCGCGGCGTCGTCAAGCAGCTGTCGCAATGGCTCGACAAAGACATCAGGGGCACCCGGCGGGACGATAAACCCGTTTTCGCCCTCCCCCACCAACTCCGCCATCCCCGGAACCGCCGTGCCCACAACCGGCAAACCGGCGGCAATCGCCTCCAGCACCACGTTGGGCATCCCCTCGCTCAAAGAGGGCAAGACGAAGATATCGGCATCGCGATACAGCGCCGGAAGATCGTGGTGTGCCACCGCCCCGGTGAACTCCACCATCGCTTCCATGCCCAGCTCCCGGGCCAGTTGCGTCCACTCTTCGCGCTGCGGCCCGTCGCCAACCACCTGCAGCCGAAACGCAAGCCCCTCATCACGCAGGCGGGCCAGGGCGGGCAGCAAAAACTGCAGCCCCTTGCGGGTAATCAGCCGAGAAACGAACAATATCGTCGGAGGGTGTGAGCGAGATCTGCCCTCCGGAGTGAATTCTTCGAGGTCCACACCGTTTGGTATCACCGAAAAATCCAGCCCGGGATAGACCAACCGGGCCCGTTCGCCCAGCCCCTCGCTGTTGGCCACCCGGCCCCGGGCACAGGCCAGTATGCGCCGCACGACGGGCTTGAGCAGACGGTGCATCAGCCCGAAGCGCTCCTGGTGCCCCGGCAGGTCACCGCCGCCGAGCCGCACTACCAGGGGAGCGCGCGCCGCCCGCGCCGCTGCCACGCCCACCGGGCCGCTGGGCACGGCGAAAAAGGTGACGACCAAATCGAAGTGTTCCCGCCGCCCCAAGGAACGCACAACCGGCAGGGCAAAAAGCACGTACTGCAACATCTCGTGAAAGGCGGTGAAGTCCTTTCGCTTGCGGTGCAGCTTCACCCGTACTATGCGAATTCCCTCCACCATTTCCTCACGGGCAAGGTCGCGAAACCACGATGTAACCACCGTTACGTCATGACCGAGGCGCACCATCTCACGGGCAAGATAGTAATTTGCATTGCCGCCGCCCCCACCGACCGGCGGAAATTCATAATTCACCATCAATACCCGCATGTAAAGCACTCCCTCGATAAGATTGCACTGAGTTCGCCGTTTGCGAAACTATTTCCTTTACTGTCGCTGCCGTAAGTTTTTTCACCGGCAGCAGGAATTTTTCATATCATCTTGAATAAGAAAGCAGTTGCCTATATTTCCCCACAAGGAGGAGTGTATATGTACAGAAAGGGCTTTACACTTATCGAGCTTTTGGTTGTCATCGCGATTATCGCCATCCTCGCGGCGATTCTGTTTCCCGTCTTTGCCAAGGCCCGCGAAAAAGCGCGCCAGGCAAGCTGTCTGTCCAATGTCAAGCAGCTTGCCCTCGGTCTTTTGCAATATACGCAGGACTACGATGAAATGATTATTCGCTCTGAAACCTACATGCCTTCCACCTGGACCTTTGCCCGCTGGATAGACCGCAATGATGTCTCCCGGCTCACATATTTTACCTGGCTTGACGGTATTTTGCCCTATACCGCCAACGAGCAGATCATGCTCTGCCCGAGCAGCGGCCGGAATTTCGTCGCACCGCCCGGCCGCATGAATACCGACTATGTCTACAACGGCCACGTGGGGAACATGAAAATGGGCGCAATCCGCGAGCCGGCCACGACACTGTGGTTCGGGGACGTCGGCTACGCCTCGGGTGCCGCTCCGACCGGGGCCAACACCTACGTGCAGAACTACACCGGCGGCCGCGCGACGCTGCTGGCCACCCACCGCGCCTCCTGCTGGCACTCCAACCGCCACAACAACGGCGGCAACTACGGCTACATGGACGGCCACGCCAAATGGCACGGACAGAACGAAGGCGTTTTGGGCGAGGTCACCGGCCTGATGGACGTCTCCCCGCGTTCGCGCGGCGGATACTGGGACCCGATGCGCTGAGCTTTTTGTTGCAGACGTAACTCTCCCGTGGACGGGCGCTTGGAGCAATCCCGGCGTCCGTCCTGTTTTTGTATGGGAGGTTTCCGTTACTCGGCAGGAGCGGGCGGCGGCGGGGCGGGTTTCCACAGTTCCGGTGTGGTCAAAAGCCGCCGAACCCTGTCGGAGCCTTCGATTTGATCGTGTACCACATCCAGCACCGACTGGCCCTCATTTGTCTTGGCTGCGGCGTCAGCGCCGTTTTGCAAGAGGTATGCGGTGATGCCCGGTATGCCCATCGCAGCCGCAAAGTGCAGCGGTGTCCAGCCATCGCTGTCCGCCTTGTTGACATCGGCCCCTGCCTCCACCAGCAGCTTCATGACCTCCACTTCCTCGTACTGCACCGCCAGGCTCAAGGGTGTTGCACCGGTATCATTTTGTGCTTCAATGTCTGCCCCCGCATTGAGTAAAAGCCGCACAACGGCCGTCTCGCCCTGCGTGGCAGCACTGTGCAGCGCCTGCCAGTCATCCGCATCGGCAGCGTTGGGGTTGGCACCGTGTTCAATCAGCATGGCCACAACCTCGGCATGACCGTTTGTGGCCGCGCCATTAAGCGCCCGGCCGCCCTCGACGCTCAGGGCATCCGGGGAGACGCCCTTTTCCAAAAGCTCCCGCACTTCCTCCGCGTTGCCGTTGATGGCGGCATACACCAGCAGGTCCTCATCGGTCAGCGGCTCCTCCTCCGGCTCGAGGGCCTCCTCCCCCACCTCCTGGGAAGGGGTATCATGCTCCAGCCNNCCAGCGGCGGTGCAGGGCAGCCGCACAAAAGCAGGCACAGGGCGCCTGCCAGGCTTGCCAACAACGCTATCTTTGCTTTTATCATCGCATCTTCGATCCTTTTGCCTGCACGTGAATTGCTGTTTATATCTTCTCCCTGCGGCACTGATTTCCTTTGCCTTCATGCCCGGGGAACTCGCCAAAACGGGCGAACTGGTAGCCCGGACAGTCGGTAAAGCGCCACTGAAAGCGCCCATACTCACTGTCGCAAAGCACCTGCGCGGCCAGGGCTACGGCGAGAGTGCGAAACCACGAGGGGAACATTCCCCCACGGCCCTTCGGGGCATACAGCAGCGGGTGTCCGTACTGCAGTTCGCGACCGCGGATGAAGGCCATGCCGCCATCGGGTGTGCGGTTGGTTAAAAGCCGGGGCAGGGCGCGCTGCATGGCCGCAACCACCTCCGGCCGGCGATCGGGTGCCAGGGCGGCCATGCGTACCAGCGGGTCAATGGAGTCTATATCCTCGCAGGCGCTGGCGTCAAAGGGACTTTGCGGGTTGTGCACCCCCCAGCCGAAGCTGCCGGTGGGGTTTTGCGTGGCTAAAACCGTGTCCAAGGCGCGCTGCAGATGCGGGACGGGCTGCCGGTCGTAAAAATACAGCGGCCACCAGTGATAGGCCGCCTGCACGGCGTGGGAGCGGTTGAGCGGGTCGCTGACGTCGAGGCTGCCCCATACGCCCGTGGCGGCGGACAGGTGATTTTGGCTGAGCCACTCGAGGATGAAATCCACGGCGCGCCCGGCCCGGTCATCACCGTGAAAATCCCGCGCATACTGTAACAGCACCCCCAGGTTCATGATCTCATTGCCCGTCCAGGCCACCCGTGCGCCGAAATCGCGGGATGCCAGCCACTGCTCCAACGTACCGAGCCGCGAATAGTGCTCCGCCAGGGCAAATGACCGGCGTGTTCTCTCCCCCAGGCACGCCAGGGCGATAATGACATGACATGTCAGGTGGGGCCGCCCGCACCAAAACGGATCTTCGGCATACCAACCCTCGCCAAAGATGGCGGGGTCGCGAAACAGCCCGTCGGCATCCTGATGGGCATGGATATACTCCGCCCAGGCCCGGCGCTCGTCGGAGGGAAGTGTGTGCAGATCGTTCAGCAGGTCCCGGGTCATGGTCGCGTAGCAGGATGAATAGAGCGTCGGCGCCGGTGACGCCGCGGCAAATCGGTAGCGTCCCGGCCCGTGGTCCGGCATCCGGCAGGACTCCACAAATTGCAGCATCCCGGTACGAAATGCTTCAAATGACAACACCTGCCACCTCCTGTGCCGGTATCGTCACTTCATATCAGTATGACGTCACCAAAACACCCGGCATTTCCGGCGTATTCCCGCCTGACGGGGCAAAACCTGCCTGCTTTGTGTCAACCGGTGCTTAAGCCGGGGTGTTGCGTGCCGATAAAGGCTTACGAGGGAGTTCGGTTGTAACGAACCGGGAGGGAATGTCGCATGACACGTGGTCTTTATGCGGCGGCAAGCGGGATGATTGCCCAGCTTGCGCGCCAGGATATTCATGCTCAAAACATGGCCAACGCCAGTTCCGTCGGTTATCGCCGGAGCCGTTCTGCGATGGCCTCCTTCAGCGAGGTCCTTGCCGCCTCTCACAACCACCCAGAGCGCGTCAGCGGCGGCGCCGTGTTGCAGGCCGTCGGTGTTGACCGTACCCAGGGGGCCCTGAGTTCCACGGGCAATTCCTTTGATCTCGCTCTCAGCGGCGAGGGCTTTTTCACCGTCAATACCCCTTCCGGCCTGCAATTCACCCGTGACGGCAGTTTTCAGCGCGATGCCCGCGGGATGCTTGTCACTCGCCAGGGATATCCGGTCATGGGCGAGGGCGGCCCCATCATGCTGCCTGCGGCCGACATGGCGGTAACCGAGCAGGGGGAAATCTCCAGCGGCGGCAGATTTATCGACCGCCTGCGCATCTCAAATCCCCGGGAACTGCAGCCTGCCGGCAGCAATCTCTACCGGGCGGCGGGCTTTGCACCGGCCGGTGTGTACCGGGTGGCCCAGGGGATGCTTGAGCAGTCCAATGTCTCGATAATCACGGAGATGGGACAGATGCTGTCAGGTCTGCGCCTTTACGAGGCCAACGCCGGAGCGCTGCGCCACCAGGACGAAAGCCTGGGGATATTGCTCCAGCGAGTGCAGTGACCGGGCCGCACCGGCCGATCACATAGAGAAACACGATTGTAAGCCATACGAAGAAGAATGAGGTGAACGGAGTATGATGCGCGCCCTTTCCGCCGCTGCCAGCGGCATGATCGCCCAGCAACTCAACGTGGACAATATCGCCAACAACCTGGCCAACGTCAACACCGCCGGCTACAAGCGCCAGCGGGTGGACTTCCAGGACCTTCTCTACCAGACCATGCGCCTGCCGGGAACCCCGGTGGCCGAGGGCGTGCAACTGCCCACCGGCATCCAGGTGGGTCTCGGAACCCGGGCGGCGGCCACCACCAAGATCTTCACCCAGGGGACCTTCCAGGAAACGGGCAACCCGCTTGACCTGGTCATCGAAGGTGACGGCTTTTTCCAAATCGTGCGCCCCAACGGTGAAATCGCCTACACCCGCGCCGGCACCTTCAAGCTCGACAGCGACGGTAATATCGTCAATCCCGACGGCTTTATGCTCGAACCGGCGATTGCCATCCCCCAGGGGACGGAAACCATCGCCGTGGGCGCAGACGGTACGGTGTCGGTCACCATGGCCGGCCAGCAACAGCCCCAGCCCATCGGGCAGATTACCGTCGCCCGCTTCGCCAACCCGGCGGGGCTGCTCAACATCGGTCACAGCCTGTACCTTGAGACCGCCGGCTCGGGCGCCCCGGATGTGGGTAATCCCGGCCAGGACGGGCGCGGTTTTGTCAGTCAGGGGGTATTGGAACTGTCCAACGTGCAGGTGGTGGAAGAGATGGTCAACATGATTACCGCCCAGCGCGCCTATGAGGCCAATTCACAGGCCATCAAGGTAGCCGACGAAATGCTGCAGATCGCCAACAACGCCCGCCGCTAATGGGCAGGGCGCGGAAATGACCGCCACGGGGAGTTTTGACCGGTGACACGTTTGATGCGGTTTTACACAATCATCATCACAATGGCGGCGGTGCTGTGGGGCTGTGGGGCCTGTGCAGATGCACCTTTATGCAGCGACGCCTCCTGCAGCGACAATGCCTGCGGCGATCAGGCGGTCGTGTCCCTGCACGATCAGGCCGTGGTCGCCGCCGGGCATGTCACATTGGGCGATGTGGCCCAAGTGACGGGTGCTGCCGCCACGATTGACAGGCTTGCGGCGGTGTCGCTGGGGTCAGCCCCGGTCGCCGGGCGCGAACGGCGTATCTCCGCCGAATTCGTGCGCCTGCGCCTTCGGCGCTACGGTATGGACCCCGAAAACATCGTGCTCGAAGGCGACGGTGTCGTGGTGCAGCGGGAGGAAGCGGTACCGGTTCTTTCCCGTGTCGCCGCACGCCCAAACGGTGTGCGCGGGGCCCTGCATATTCCCCGGGCCGCCGACAGCATACCCGCGCCCACGGCCAATGAGCCCGCGCCGCCGCTGGTGAGCCGCAACCAGCCGGTGGGCATCAGCGTCGTCTGCGGCGGGGTGGTCATTTACAACCGTGGGCGAGTCCTTGAGGAAGGGCGGGCGGGCGATATCGTCACTGTCCGTCTCGACGGCGCATCGCACAGCCTGCAGGCCGTGGTCAGCGGCCCGGGACAACTG
>MTKW01003763.1_pt1 | contig 16100 bp, 11 predicted proteins | sample 1042761 | NCBI WGS metagenome assembly MTKW01 (sample SAMN06205366, study PRJNA360243) | anaerobic digester metagenome | biome: Wastewater treatment plant; feature: Anaerobic digester sludge; material: sludge; isolation source: anaerobic digester fed with sludge from wastewater treatment plant ... | reverse complement strand
CTAGCAGAACAGCTCTATAGATTCCAGTTTGTTGATAATCGGAATACTATACGCCTTAACTGGGGGCGAGACTTTTATAGTACAGTAAGCGATAAACAAACCTTGAAGCGAGATGAAGAAAAGAAAGGATGATAATAATGACTAATAGGCTTTTCATGGATATTCACATTTTACAGACTGTTCCACCAAGCTGCATCAATAGAGATGATACAGGTAGTCCAAAAACAGCTGTCTATGGTGGCGTGACAAGAGCACGTGTTTCGTCACAGGCATGGAAAAAGGCGGTACGTGATATGTTTAAGGCTAACGTTATAGGTCAGAAATTTGAAATGGGCATCCGCACAAAATCACTCTTAAAACTTGTAACCGAAAAAATTATGGAGAAAAACACTGATATAGAAGAAGCAAATGCATCATCATTTGCAATGGATACTATTAATCTGGCAGGCAAAGACATTATAAAAGCAAAAGATAAAGGTGATGCCAGTGACGAGGATCAAGAGAGTGGAAATAAAGCATTGTTTTTTATTACACCAAAACAGATAGAGAGTGTAGCAGAGCTTGCACTCCTATGGATTGCTGACGGAAAGAAACCAAAAAAAGATGATGTAATTAACGCACTAAACATTAATAAAGGTATTGATGAAGCTTTATTCGGTAGAATGGTAGCACAGGCACCTTCTTTGAATACTGAAGCAGCTGCACAGGTAGCACATAGCATTTCTACACACAAAGTAATAAGTGAATATGACTTTTTTACAGCTGTTGATGATGTGGAAAGCGATGAACATTCAGGTTCGGCACATTTAGACACAAATGAGTTTTATTCTGCCACGCTGTATCGCTATGCAACTATTGCTGTACATGAACTCAAGGAGTACTTGGGCGATAAAACAGCTGAGGCAGTTGAAGGGTTTTTAGATGCATTTGTATTATCAATGCCAACTGGCAAACAAAACTCATATGCCAATAGTACTATTCCCTATACTGTTTACGTGACGCTTAGAAAGGACTTGCCTGTCAACCTATCTGGTGCATTTGAAAAAGCGGTAACAGCAGGGAGAGATGGAAGTGAAGGCTATGAGCAGGCTTCGTTCAAAGCACTTGAAGAACATGCTCGTAACATTTACGAAAATTGGCTAACTAATCCGGATAAAGAATTTTATTGTGGGCCACAATCCGACGTTCTTGGAGAAAGACTCAACTTTGCTAATTTGAAGAAAAGAACGTTTGAGCATATCCAGAATTTTACCTTAGGTGGTGACTCAGTGTGAATACACTGCTACTACGGTTAGCTGGGCCTATGCAATCTTGGGGTTTAGATAAATTTGAGCGTCGTGGAACGGCCCGGATGCCCACGAAAAGTGCAGTTGTTGGCATGATAATGGCTGCGATGGGTATGAAGCGTGATAGGGAGATCCCAGATGAATTTAGTAAATTGCGCTTTGGAGTACGAAGTGATGATGAGGGAATAGTATTACGCGATTATCATACAGTAGAGAAAAGAAAATTGGCTAAAGTAAAGGTAACGCTTAATCAGGTTGATAATGATAATATAATTCTTTCTATGGAGACAGAGCTCGATTCAGGAGTAGATACAACATACATTACTAACCGATACTATCTATGCGATGCGGTATTTCTTGTAGGTTTAGGGGGAAAAAGACAACTACTAGAAAAGATAGAACATGCCTTACTAAATCCTGTATACCCTATTTATTTGGGTAGAAAATCCTGTCCTGCTGAAGGAAGGGTAGTACTGGGTATTAGAGACTTATCCTTAAAAGATGCTTTGGAGAAAGAACCTTGGTTATTGCAACCCTGGAGGCAAGAACAAAAACAAAGGCTAAGTAAAAATCAAGACATTTATCTAAGGTTGGCAATTGATGCAGGAGAAAATGATAAAGGTTATCTAATCGATGATATGCCAATTTCATTTGACTTTAGGCACAGGAGACATGGTTCAAGGCAAGTAATGGAATTACCATCTGTATTGATTAAAAGACAGGTATCACAAGAACATGATGCTTATACTACAGCGAGAGGGGGATGATGATGTATCTTTCACGTGTAGAGGTAAACATGAAAAATCGTGCTTTGTTACAAGGACTTGCAGTACCACATTTCTTGCATGCAGCAATCGAAAGTTGCTTTAAAGGGCCAAGACAAAGGAATTTGTGGCGACTAGATAATATTGGTGAAAAATACTATTTGCTAATTATCAGCCAGGAAGAGACGGATTTTTCACCCCTTAAGGAGAAGTATGGATTTGATGATGGTGAACCAGTCGAACAGACAGTCTCTTTAAACAAGTTGTTTGAGAAGTTGGATACAGGCCAAAAATGGCGTTTTAGATTATGTGCAAATCCCACTAAGAGCAAGAAAATAGAAGGGAGCAGGGCAAGAGGAAAGGTGTATGCTGTCAAGCCTAGTGAGGTAAAACAATGGCTTATCGACAGAGCAAATAGAAACGGTTTTTCAGTTTCTATGGATAGCTTTGATGTACTAACAAGTGGTTGGAAGTATTTCTACAAAGGAAATAAGAGTAAGAATATGCGAGTTTCGCTTTATACTGTTACATATGAAGGAATCTTAGAGATAACAGATGTAGAATTGTTTAAAGAAGTTCTTACAAAGGGTATTGGGCGAGGCAAGGCATATGGTTGCGGTATGCTAACTATTGCTCGATAGGAGGAAATATGAGTAATCCTGATATGACAAAGCCCGACCTACAAACACTTCCACAGGTTAAGGAGCGTCTATCATTCATTTACTTAGAAAGATGCATTATAAACCGGCAAGATAGTGCTATTACAGTGACTGATTCTAGAGGGACAGTTCATGTGCCTGCAGCGACGATGAGTGTTTTTATCTTAGGACCGGGGTGTAATGTTACTCACCGTGCTATGGAATTAATCGGTAACGTCGGTGCGAGTGTAGTTTGGGTAGGGGAACGTGGTGTGCGATATTATGCACATGGAAGACCCCTTACCCACTCTTCACAATTGTTAATGCGACAAGCTGAACTCGTTACTAATGTTAGAAAAAGAATTATGGTAGCACGAAAGATGTATCAAATGAGGTTTCCTAATGAAGATGTTTCTGGCTTAAGCATGCAACAACTACGAGGACGAGAGGGAGCCAGGATACGATCAGTTTATCGCAATCTTTCTAAAGCTACAGGTGTAAAATGGGATAAGCGTACCTATGACGCTGATGATTTTGAAAGCTCTGACCCAGTTAACAAGGCATTGTCTGCAGCGAATGCTTGCTTATATGGTGTAGTCCATAGTGTAATTGTAGCCCTAGGGTGTTCACCTGGATTAGGGTTTATACATACAGGTCATGAACGATCTTTTGTATATGATATTGCAGACCTATATAAGGCACAGATCACTATCCCGATAGCCTTTCAAGTTGCATCTGAGGAGACAGATGATATAGGTAGGGTAACACGTCATCGAGTACGTGATGCTTTTTTTAATGGGCGAATATTAGAAGCAATTGTTAGAGATATTCGATCGCTGTTATTGTTAGATACAGAGGTTTTAGAGAGCCCAGCAATCGATGTTGTAAATTTATGGGACGACAAAATGGGCGAGGTTTCAAGCGGAATTTCTTATCGTGACTCACAATCTGTTGAATATGACGGCAATGACCTTAACGAAGGCTATGGTACAATTTTGGGTGAGAAATTATGATAATATTGACACTAACTAATTGTCCTCCTGCTCTTAGAGGAGATTTAACAAAATGGCTTGTAGAAATTCACACTGGAGTTTATGTAGGGAGAGTTAGTGCAAGAGTACGTGATAACCTTTGGGACAGGGTTAAAGAACACTCAAAGACTGGGAAAGCTACACTTGTTTATCCAGCAAAAAATGAGCAACGCATGGTGTTCTGTGTACACAATACAACATGGGAACCGATTGATTTTGATGGCTTGACTTTGATGCTACAGCCGAGTGTTAAGAGGCTAAGTGAAAAAACACCATTACAAACTGGCTTTAGTAAAGCTTATAGATTTCAACAATCAAAGAAAATGTCTAGAAAGAAAACTGTTGCAAAACCACTAGGAGAATATGTGGTTATTGATATTGAAACCACAGGACTGGACTCAGGAAAAGACGAAATAATAGAAATTGCTGCTATACTAGTAAAAGATAGAGAAGTAATAAGGGAGTTTAATAAAATGATAAACATCGATAGCAATATCCCTTCTGAAGTAATTAAATTAACAGGAATAAGTAAAAGCATTTTGAAAGAAAAAGGCTCACCATTAGTAGATGTTATCAGTGAGTTTAGAGAGTTTATTGGAGACTACACTCTTATATCTCATAACCTCGCATTTGATGTGCGCTTCTTGCGAGAAGCAATAGAAGAAACAGGTGTTTTAGATATCACAAATCAAGGAATTGATACTTTATCACTAGCAAGAAAAACAATTCGAGGTTTAAAAAGCTATAGGTTAGAGGCGTTAATGAAACATTTCAAATTATCCTATGAAAACCCACATAGAAGTCTAGAAGATGCAAGAGCAACTATGGCTCTGTATCATAAACTCATTGAAATCCGGGATTCAAAAAAGTCAAAGTAGCTATTCTAAAGGGATTGATAAGTGTGGTCCCCGCACATGCGGGGGTGATCCCATATGACCAACAATCCCGACGACAAACACAGAGTGGTCCCCGCACATGCGGGGGTGATCCCAATTCCTTCATTAACAGGTTTGGTGCTAGGATGTGGTCCCCGCACATGCGGGGGTGATCCCTCGTCGCAGTCCTCACAGCGGATATAGTACCGGTGGTCCCCGCACATGCGGGGGTGATCCCAGCCCTTACAGCTGCTGCTTTTAGCCATTTTTGTGGTCCCCGCACATGCGGGGGTGATCCCATGATCTAATAAGTCTAAAGCGTATGCTTTAAGTGGTCCCCGCACATGCGGGGGTGATCCTTCGCCTGGTGTGCATAAACGTTCTGCTATGTCGTGGTCCCCGCACATGCGGGGGTGATCCCGCCGGAACGCTCATAACTCATTATAAGGCGAAGTGGTCCCCGCACATGCGGGGGTGATCCCCCTCCTCTATTCAATATGTTTAGCACTTCTTAGTGGTCCCCGCACATGCGGGGGTGATCCCGAATACGTAACCAACATAATTATGTGATTATAGTGGTCCCCGCACATGCGGGGGTGATCCCTGCTCCTTAGACATTATAACAACTCTATCAGTGTGGTCCCCGCACATGCGGGGGTGATCCCCCTCCCTTAATTGTTTTAGTATTTTCTTGTTCGTGGTCCCCGCACATGCGGGGGTGATCCCGGTATCAACAAGGACAAAAAGTATTATAGCAAGTGGTCCCCGCACATGCGGGGGTGATCCCTATACCCGCAGAAACTGTGCGAAATGGATAATGTGGTCCCCGCACATGCGGGGGTGATCCCTCATTTACTGTCTTATCAAACGGCCCGTCATCGTGGTCCCCGCACATGCGGGGGTGATCCCCCTGGCCGCACCCCGTCGTCACTCCCGTTAGTGTGGTCCCCGCACATGCGGGGGTGATCCCTACATACGGCGAACCTGCCAACAATACGTATAGTGGTCCCCGCACATGCGGGGGTGATCCCAGTAATTGATAACTGTCACCAGCGCTACGGTCGTGGTCCCCGCACATGCGGGGGTGATCCCGGATTTTTCTTCATAATGTCACAGCATTTTTCGTGGTCCCCGCACATGCGGGGGTGATCCCTCTATCTATGTCCTCGGTTTCAAGCTCGAACCGTGGTCCCCGCACATGCGGGGGTGATCCCAAAAATGCGGATTCTTGCATTATTTGAGGTATGTGGTCCCCGCACATGCGGGGGTGATCCCCGAGGGGAGGACTCAGGAGCTCTGATAGCATAGTGGTCCCCGCACATGCGGGGGTGATCCCGCAAGGAGAGCACTTGGAGGGTCTAGGGGCTCGTGGTCCCCGCACATGCGGGGGTGATCCCTCTCCTTTCAGTTTACGTAGACTAGCAAGCAGTGGTCCCCGCACATGCGGGGGTGATCCCTATTTTAATATAGATATCGTTATGGTATTATAGTGGTCCCCGCACATGCGGGGGTGATCCCGGTTACCAGCTGGACAAGATACCTTTTAAATAGTGGTCCCCGCACATGCGGGGGTGATCCCAGAAATACCACAGCATTTACTATATATGCAGGGTGGTCCCCGCACATGCGGGGGTGATCCCTACCTCTGCACTGTACCATAACTCTGATTCATGTGGTCCCCGCACATGCGGGGGTGATCCCATTAATATAACTTCTGCTGGTAAAAAGCTGAAGTGGTCCCCGCACATGCGGGGGTGATCCCCTTTGCCAATCACGCGAGTTATGCTCTCTACCGTGGTCCCCGCACATGCGGGGGTGATCCCCTGCTTAAAGACCCAGTGTCTGGCCAAGACCAGTGGTCCCCGCACATGCGGGGGTGATCCCAACTTTGAATATTTTATCACTTTAACGATAAAGTGGTCCCCGCACATGCGGGGGTGATCCCCTACCTAAAGGCCCAGTGTCTGGCCAAGACCAGTGGTCCCCGCACATGCGGGGGTGATCCCGTGCTACAGGCAAATTTTTTGGATATCAGTCTGTGGTCCCCGCACATGCGGGGGTGATCCCTTTTTGACTCTTGGGAAAAGAATCTTAATCTCGTGGTCCCCGCACATGCGGGGGTGATCCCAGCGACGATTTAACGGAAATATTTTCTTTAATGTGGTCCCCGCACATGCGGGGGTGATCCCTTAGTACTTCTTTACCTATTTTTAGATAAGTAGTGGTCCCCGCACATGCGGGGGTGATCCCAGAAAAATGGCGTTATTAGACAGAAGGGTTCGGTGGTCCCCGCACATGCGGGGGTGATCCCATGGCTTTATGGATTCTCCTGAAGACATGAAGGTGGTCCCCGCACATGCGGGGGTGATCCCTTTAGAAATTTTAACTTGGTTTGTATCTGACGGTGGTCCCCGCACATGCGGGGGTGATCCCAAGCCATTGCCACCTGGAACCGCCGAGTAATCGTGGTCCCCGCACATGCGGGGGTGATCCCGAGGCCGGCGACGACCATATTTATATTAAAGAGTGGTCCCCGCACATGCGGGGGTGATCCCCATGCGTCAAGGTTAGCCTCTTCCGCCTCACTAGTGGTCCCCGCACATGCGGGGGTGATCCCCTCTTGCTGATGCAATCGGTAAAAAAGTATCTGTGGTCCCCGCACATGCGGGGGTGATCCCAGAAATGAGGATGTATTTAGCCGGCAGATCACGTGGTCCCCGCACATGCGGGGGTGATCCCCGAAGTGGATATGCTGGGATAAGAAGGACAAAGTGGTCCCCGCACATGCGGGGGTGATCCTAGTCAAGGGGTGAGCATAAACGGGCAAAAAAGGTGGTCCCCGCACATGCGGGGGTGATCCCGTTTAGGGTGAGTAAAAAGGTACTTGAAACCAGTGGTCCCCGCACATGCGGGGGTGATCCCTTCAGTTTTCCAGGTCCATCCGCCTATATACCGTGGTCCCCGCACATGCGGGGGTGATCCCCTGTGCATTGACCTCTGTCAACTTGGTTACGGTGGTCCCCGCACATGCGGGGGTGATCCCGGTTCTATGCAAGGGTTGTGATATGATCTATGGTGGTCCCCGCACATGCGGGGGTGATCCCATGTTCGTATGACTCTATTCATGTTTTTACCTGTGGTCCCCGCACATGCGGGGGTGATCCCAGACATACCTTGTATATCTGTGGGATCGAGAGGTGGTCCCCGCACATGCGGGGGTGATCCCACCTGAATTTTATCAGTACAACGAGCAGGATAGTGGTCCCCGCACATGCGGGGGTGATCCCACGGGTTGACTTTGACCTGTTGCAGGAAGCGGGTGGTCCCCGCACATGCGGGGGTGATCCCCCCCTTAAGGGGGGTTTGCAGGAAATGGCCTAGTGGTCCCCGCACATGCGGGGGTGATCCCCGAAGTGGATATGCTGGGATAAGAAGGACAAAGTGGTCCCCGCACATGCGGGGGTGATCCCAATTATTCATTTGAGGTAATCACCTGCCTATAGTGGTCCCCGCACATGCGGGGGTGATCCCTTTCGGCGGTTTGGAATGTTCATTAAAGTAATGTGGTCCCCGCACATGCGGGGGTGATCCCTACCCGCATATGAAAGGGTAGACATCACCATCGTGGTCCCCGCACATGCGGGGGTGATCCCCCAAGATACATGGAGTTTATCGGAATAGAGAGGTGGTCCCCGCACATGCGGGGGTGATCCCGGACAAAAAGCATGTCCTTTTTATCCCTCCCCTGTGGTCCCCGCACATGCGGGGGTGATCCCTATCAATAATATTGCCTTCTTCCTTTTTAGTGGTGGTCCCCGCACATGCGGGGGTGATCCCCTGCCCAGTTTTCAAGCTACCTTCTTTCTTTTGTGGTCCCCGCACATGCGGGGGTGATCCACCCAGCGGTAGCGGTACTTGTCCTCTTTACTGGTGGTCCCCGCACATGCGGGGGTGATCCCTTATAGCATAGCAGAAGGCGTTATAAGGGATAGTGGTCCCCGCACATGCGGGGGTGATCCCTAGACCTTGACAACGAGTAGACCTCGCCCGGTGTGGTCCCCGCACATGCGGGGGTGATCCTATCGGAAATGGTCTTAAGATCCACACCCTCATGTGGTCCCCGCACATGCGGGGGTGATCCCAATTCTGATGTTAGATATAGTGTGCGAATACCGTGGTCCCCGCACATGCGGGGGTGATCCCTGTACATCCGCCTCAGGGGAGGGAAAGGATATGTGGTCCCCGCACATGCGGGGGTGATCCCCAACTCTCTTTAAGTTTTGTTGGCTTGTATTAGTGGTCCCCGCACATGCGGGGGTGATCCCCAAAAGATAGATGAAATATATTACTTTAAGAGGTGGTCCCCGCACATGCGGGGGTGATCCCATTGAACCTATGGGGGGGTGTCGTAGTGACCCGTGGTCCCCGCACATGCGGGGGTGATCCCAGTATAACATTAAAGATTAAAAAACGGTAATAGTGGTCCCCGCACATGCGGGGGTGATCCCATTCCACCTTCCACAATTTACCCTCCTTTCTCGTGGTCCCCGCACATGCGGGGGTTTTCTTATTTAACCTTCTAGCTTCCACATTTTAATAATGGGTAAAGTAAAAAAACTACTTGATTCTAAAAATCTCTATGTTATAATTATAGTGTAAATGTTACAAAAACGTTTTAGGAAAATTATAAGTATCTATCTATAACAATATAAGCCATTAGCAGTTTTATTATAGCAACTTGTTTGATATGGTTACAGCAATTAACCTTCTAGCCTGACATGAAAACTTAGTTCTAGGATAACTAAAACGTTTTTGGTAATAAAAACTAACAGTAGAAAGCGCAGTTAGTGATAGCAGATTTTTTTGCTAGGATTATTACCTGGACAATATATTTTAGGCTAGGATGAAAAGCGATAAAGGCAGTTGTATAAAAAGTGTTAAATATATGTGAGACTGCTAAAACGTTTTAGAGATAGGTTTTTTGCTATTTTTACCTATGACCTAGGATGAACCTGTTAGATACAGGATGATAAATTGCCTAGGCTAGGCCCTTGAATCAGAAAGAAAGACCATAAAATATAGACAGGAAGTGTGAAGATGAAGATTAAAGCACAAAAAAGCACTGGAATGCTTCTTATCCTGCTTCGAGTACTTGTCGTTATACTTTTAATTCTGGCTATGGTTCCTCAGGTAAATCCAACTAGGATAAGTGAGCTTATAAACAAAAACTCAGCTATGCTAACAACTGCCTTATCTAGAAAATCCCTATTGTCGGAGTTTTCAAGGCAGCTAAGAAGGGGCTGGATTGAGGAGGGGACCTTGAACCTTGTTTACCTATCCTCTCTTTTAACTGTTGTTTCCATGGTTGTAGCAGGTGCTGGCTGGTGTATGTCCTTAGGTGAGAAACGCCTAAAAAAGCTGGGCACCCTAATTATTACAATAGCCTGTATAGTAGGAATGCTATCGTTACTGATTATACTCCCAGCCTATCAGGCCATAAGCACATCTGAGCATGCAGAAAGGCTAAAGCCCCTTTATCCTGATGGCTTGTGGATTGTTATGATAGTCTTTGGACTTTGCTTTATAACAGCCCTATTTTCATACTTGAGGCTACCAAAGGCAGAGGCTGATGAAGGCTATGAGATGAAGGCAAAATACAAGCTCTTCTTGATGATATTACCCTTTGTAATCCTATGCTTTATGTTTGCATATCTGCCTCTTTGGGGCTGGAGGTATGCACTGTTTGACTACAAGCCAGGCCGTGAGCTTTCCGCGGACAATTTTGTAGCCTTTAAATGGTTTACCTTCCTCTTTAAAAACTCTGCAACTAGGGCCGATATAGTAAGGGTAGTTAAAAACACCCTGGCCATGTCTGGTCTAGGCCTGGCATTTTCTTGGTTACCTATGGCCTTTGCAATATTTTTATCAGAGATAAAGGCCTCTAGGGTATCAAGGCTTGTTCAAACCTTTACCACTATACCAAACTTTATAAGCTGGGTACTGGTATATTCAGTTGCCTTTGCCCTGTTTTCCACAGAGGGCTTTGTAAACTCCATCCTCATTAGCCTGGGTGTAATAGATTCAGGCGTAAACTACCTGATGAGTGGAGAAAATATTTGGCTCAAGATGTGGGCCTGGGGGACCTGGAAGGGTCTTGGTTGGTCCGCAATCATCTATATAGCAGGTATATCTAGTATTGATGGCCAGCTTTATGAGGCTGCAACCATAGATGGGGCAGGACGCTTTAAGAGGATGTGGTATATTACAGTACCTGGCCTATTACCAACATTTTTTGTACTCCTTCTACTAGCTGTTGCTGGCATCCTGTCAAATGGTATGGATCAGTACTTTGTTTTCCAAAACTCAGCTAATAAATCTACCATAGAGGTTCTTGACCTTTATGTATATACCTTGGGCTTAGGTAGTGGTGGCTCGGGCAATATCCCGCTTGCTACAGCAGTGGGTATGATGAAGTCGATTATCAGTGTAACTTTATTATTCCTTGCCAACGGAGCTTCAAAGCTAATCCGTGGCGAGAGTATAGTTTAAGGGGGGCTTGAAAAATGAGTAATACTATCGTAGTAGACAAAAGCTCAAAAAAGCCTGGACGTAAAAAGAAGCACAGGTTTAAAAGGACCAAGGGCGATGTAGCTTTTAACATCCTCAACTACAGCTTCTTTATAATCTTTACTTTGATATGTATATTCCCCTTTTACTATCTTTTTATCAACACTATAAGTGATAATGAGCTGGTTAGGACAGGGCAGATAAACTTTCTGCCAAAGGGTATACATTTTAACAACTACTTTATGCTGACAAATGTAAATGACCTTGGTAGGTCAGCCTTTATGTCAGTTGCCAGGACCGTCATAGGTACTGCGGCCATGGTATTTGCCTCAGCCCTAGTCGGCTATCTGGTTACCAAAAAGGAGATGTGGGGCCGAAAGTTTATTTATAGGTTTATAGTCATCACTATGTACTTTAATGCGGGCCTTATCCCCTGGTATCTAAACATGTCCATGCTAGGACTTACCAACAACTTTTGGGGCTATGTAATACCTGCAATAATTTCGCCCTTTAATATCATACTAGTAAAGACCTATATTGAGTCGATACCACCAGAAATGGAGGAAAGCGCCTTTATGGACGGGGCGGGCCACTTTACAATCTTTAGAAAGATTATCTGGCCCCTATGCAAGCCCATCCTGGCTACGATTGCAGTCTTTGGCGCAGTTGGGCACTGGAACAACTTTATAGATTCCATGATCCTTATGTCAAACAAGCCTGACCTTTATACCCTCCAGTATAGGCTGTATATTTACCTGCAGACCTCAAACAACCTAGCTGAGCTAATGAGGGGCGGACAGATTTCTCAGGCCGCACTAAATGCAGCCCTAAATGCTAGGACAGTAAAGCTAACCGTAGCCATGATTACCATAATACCCATACTGCTAGTATATCCCTTTATGTCCCGTTACTTTGAAAAGGGAATTATGATAGGAGCAGTCAAGGGCTAATTTAACCTTAGTGTACTATTAGCTTTAAAAAGCTAGTTATTACCCGGTCAAAGGCCGGTTAATATAAAAAAGGTCCTACAAGGACCAGATTATTAAATATAAGGGAGGAACCGAAATTGAAGAAAACAGCAAAATCGCTGGCTCTACTATTGGTCTTAGTTATGGCATTTTCCTTAGTGGCCTGTAAGGGTGGAGACGAAGTTACACCTACAGATGACCCAACACAGTCACCAGGTGCTACTGATGATCCAACAGACCAACCAACAGATGTCAGAGAAGCAGACCTTACCGACATAATACCTGAAGAGACAGTTACCCTAACAGTCTATTCACAGCTTGCTAACTTTTCAGGTGAGCAGGTTGGTTGGTTCGCACAGATAATGAAGGAAAAATTCAATGTCGTGCTGAACATAATCAACGAAGGTGAGGGTACCTTTGCGACCCGTATGGAATCAGGGGACCTAGGCGACATAGTTGTCTTTGGTAATGACGCAGACGAGTACCTACAGGCTGTCGAGGCCGGTATGCTATTTGACTGGGAAGAGGATGAGCTTCTAGATGAATTTGGCCCATATATAAAGGCTAATATGGAAAAGGCACTTGAAAAGAACAAAAACATTTCAGGTGGCAACCTATATGGCTTTGGCCACAACGTAGGAACTACATCCGAGGACCACGAAGCATTTTTCTATCGCCCAGACATCCGTTGGGACCTATACAAGGAGCTTGGCTATCCAGAGGTTAACACTCTAGAGGACTTTATTGACGTTCTTGAAGAGATGGTAAAGCTTGAGCCCAAATCCGAAACAGGCGGCAAGACCTATGGTGTATCAATGTTTTCCGACTGGGATGGAGACATGGTTATGTTTGTAAAGTCAACAGCTGCTCTTTATGGCTATGATGAGTTTGGCTTTGGTTTGTTTGATACAAAGACAAGGACATATGAGGACTGCCTAAAAGAGGGTGGCCAGTATCTAAGAGCTCTTAAATTCTACAACCAACTATATCAACGTGGACTTTTGGATCCAGACTCAATGACCCAGACCTATGATGAATTTATAGAGAAATATCAAACCGGTGCTGCCTTCTTTACAATATTTGACTGGATGGGTAGCGGTGCCTATAATAGTGAAAAGCACTTATCCGAAGGCAAGGCTATGATGCCCCTAGCAGCAAAAGACCAAAAGAATATTGCCTATGGACTAAACGTATATGGTGAAAACCGCGTTTGGACAATAGGTGCAAAGACAGAGTATCCAGAGCTTTGCATGGCAATAATCAACTGGTTTGCAACTCCTGAGGGTACAATGGTTAAGGAAAATGGTCCTCAAGGCGTGACCTGGGACTATGATGACCAGGGTAGACCCTACCTAACTGATTTTGGTAAGCTAGCCCTAGCTGATGCAACAGTAGAAATGCCAGAAGGCTGGTCCGGAACCTTTGGTGACGGTCAAAACCAAATCAACAACGAAACCTGGAACAGGGATGCTACAAACCCAGATGCTAAAAATGGTGACACCTACAACTATAATTTCTGGGAAACCAACCTTGACCGTGAAGTAAGCGAGATCGAGCAGGATTGGAGAGACTGGGCAGGAGCACTAGATGTTAATGAGTACCTAATCAAAAATGGACATATATCCATAAAGGTTGGTACCTCCTATGCAGCAACTCCAAAGAGTGATGAGCTCTTGACAACATGGAACCAGGTTGCCACAACCATAAAGAACTACTCATGGCAGGCAATCTACGCCTCTAACGATGCTGAATTTGACAAGATCGTTAAGGAAATGGTTGAAAAGGCCAAGGAGTATGGCTATGATGAATGTGTAGCTTACCAGCAGGCCGAAGCTGACAGACTAGTTGCTCTTATGGAAGAGGCAGAAAAATAGGATTAGATCAGCTTAACATATGAAAGCGAGGGCTTTGCTAGTAACAAGGCCCTCTTTTTCTAGCTTTAGATGAGAATATCCAAGGCTTTAGCTAGTGGATATAATACTAGGCTTATGCTTATGATAAAGTATAGATAATAGTAATTTTTCAGATAAATTTGATGATAAAACTAAGTAAAGGAGACCTGGTATGGGAAAGATGTTTAGACAAGAAGGGAACTGCCTCATAAGGGAACTTCATGGTGAAAAGCTATGTATCGAGCCCTGGGGCAAAAACAGCCTGAGGGTAAGGGCTATAATGGGCAGTGAATTTATAAATGAGGATTGGGCCCTAGATACTGAGCCTGACTCTTGTGATGGGGTTACCATTAGTATTAACGAACAAGAGGCTATTATTAAAAACGGTAAGATAAAGGCTAGCATCAGGTATGATGGCCTAATCACCTACTATAATCAAGAGGACAAGATCCTTTTAAAGGAGTATGTGAGAAACCGCAGAGAGCTTACCCGTTATTGTAGTACTCTCAACCTAGAGGCCAGAGAATTTAGACCCCACCTAGGGGGCGACTATGCCCTTACGGTTAGGTTTGAATCAGATCCGGAGGAAAAGATCTTTGGTATGGGCCAATACCAACATGGTTACCTAAACCAGAAAAACTGCAGGCTACTTCTTGAGCAACGCAACTCACAGGCCTCTATACCCTTTGCAGTATCTAGCCTGGGCTATGGATTTTTGTGGAACAATCCAGCTGTAGGAGAGGTTGTCTTTGGTAAAAACCTGACAGAATGGTATGCTAGAAACACAAAGCAGCTAGACTATTGGATAACAGCAGGTGACACACCAGCAGAGATAGAGGAGCAATATGCCGATGTAACAGGCAAGGTACCTATGATGCCCGACTATGCTATGGGCTTTTGGCAGTGCAAGCTCCGCTACCAGACCCAGGACGAGCTATTATCCATCGCTAGGGAGTACAAGAAAAGGGGTCTACCCATATCAGTTATTGTGGTTGACTTTTTCCATTGGACCAACCACGGTGAATGGAAGTTTGACCCTGACTACTGGCCAGATCCTGAGGGCATGATCAGGGAACTCAAGGAGATGGGTATAGAGCTAATGGTATCCATCTGGCCAACAGTTGCCAAGGACAGCGAAAATTATGAGGAAATGAACGAAAAGGACTATCTTGTTAAAAATGATATGGGCATAACTACCCATATGGAGTTTACAGGCAACCTGGTCTTTTTCGATGCCACCAACCCAGGTGCTAGGGATTATGTCTGGCAAAAGGTAAAAGAAAACTATTATGACAAGGGTGTAAAGCTCTTTTGGCTTGATGAGGCAGAGCCTGAGTATGGCAACTACTTCTTCCCCCTATACAGGTACAAGCTAGGGCCAGCCCTCCAGGTAAACAATATATATCCGAGACTCTTTTCCAAGGGCTTTTATGATGGTATGAAGGAGTCAGGCGAGGATCAGGTTATAAACCTTGTACGCTGTGCATGGGCAGGCAGCCAAAAGTATGGAGCCCTGCTCTGGTCAGGCGACGTTGATTCTAGCTACCGGGGTCTACGTGAGCAGCTACCTGCTGGCCTTAATGCAGGACTTGCAGGTATACCCTGGTGGACCATGGATATTGGCGGCTTTTTGAGGGGTAATCCTGATGATCAAGACTTTAGAAAGCTACTGGTCAGATGGTTTCAGTTTGGCGTATTCTGCCCGGTATTTAGGCTCCATGGTGAGCGACTACCCCACCAAGAACCCCTAGGAAGCAAGGGCGGAGGCCTCTTCTTCTCAGGAGCTGACAATGAGGTATGGTCCTATGGAGAGGAAGCCTATGAGATACTTAAAAAGTATATGTTCTTAAGGGAAGAGATAAAGCCCTATATAAAGAAGCTAATGGAGGATGCCCACAAAAAGGGTAATCCTGTTATGAGACCCCTCTTTTACGATTTCCCTGAGGATGAAACTGCATGGGAGATAGAGGATGCCTACATGTTTGGTCCTGATGTCTTGGTTGCACCTATCATGCACGAGGGTATGGACAAGCGCAAGGTCTACCTACCAAAGGGAGCCAAATGGAGAAATACAAATAC
>MTKW01006049.1_pt1 | contig 16123 bp, 10 predicted proteins | sample 1042761 | NCBI WGS metagenome assembly MTKW01 (sample SAMN06205366, study PRJNA360243) | anaerobic digester metagenome | biome: Wastewater treatment plant; feature: Anaerobic digester sludge; material: sludge; isolation source: anaerobic digester fed with sludge from wastewater treatment plant ... | reverse complement strand
AGGTACCATTGGACACGTGGATCATGGTAAAACTACGCTGACAGCAGCCATCACCACTGTTTTAGCTAAGAAGGGCCTTTCTGAATTGCGTTCATTCGATTCAATCGATAATGCGCCTGAGGAAAAAGAACGTGGTATTACAATTAATACTTCTCACGTAGAATACGAAACAGCAAATCGTCACTACGCTCACGTTGACTGTCCGGGCCACGCTGACTACGTTAAAAACATGGTTACCGGTGCTGCTCAAATGGACGGTGCTATCATTGTAGTTGCTGCAACTGATGGTCCTATGCCTCAAACTCGCGAACACATTCTGTTGGCTCGTCAGGTAAACGTACCTCGTATCGTTGTTTTCATGAACAAATGTGATGTTGTTGATGATGAAGAAATGTTGGAATTGGTTGAAATGGAAATGCGCGAATTGCTTGCTTTCTACGATTTTGATGGAGATAACACTCCTATCATCCGTGGATCTGCGCTTGGTGCATTGAATGGTGTAACCGAATGGGAAGATAAAGTGATGGAATTGATGGATGCTGTTGATACCTGGATTGAACTTCCGGAACGTGCAGTTGACAAACCATTCTTGATGCCTGTTGAAGACGTATTCTCCATTACCGGTCGTGGTACCGTAGCTACAGGTCGTATCGAAACCGGTATCGTAAAAACAGGTGAAGCTGTGTCTATCATCGGTTTGGGTGCAGAGAAAATGACTTCAACGGTTACAGGTGTTGAAATGTTCCGCAAAATTTTGGACGAAGGTCAAGCCGGTGATAACGTTGGTTTATTGCTGCGTGGTATTGATAAAGATGAAATCAAGCGCGGTATGGTAATCACACACCCGGGAAAAGTAACTCCCCACACTACTTTCAAGGCAGCAGTATATATTCTGAAGAAAGAAGAAGGTGGTCGTCATACTCCTTTCCACAATAAATATCGTCCTCAGTTCTACATCCGCACATTGGACGTGACCGGTGAAATTGAATTGCCGGAAGGAACAGAAATGGTAATGCCGGGCGATAACCTGGAGATCAAAGTTAAATTAATTTATCCGGTAGCTTGTAATGTGGGTTTACGTTTCGCTATCCGCGAAGGTGGACGTACAGTAGGTTCAGGACAAATTATAGAGTTAATTGACTAAGTAGCCCCTTAAATTTCCTGAGTTAATAATAAGGAGATTTTTAGAGAGTGAACTATACCAATAATAACCCTGCAATTTAAAACTCCTCCCTCTTTCGGGGAGGGTTTAAGTGGGGTTGTTTTTACACGGGTGTAGCTCAGTTGGCAGAGCACTGGTCTCCAAAACCAGGTGTCGGGAGTTCGAGTCTCTCNNAGTCTCTCTACCCGTGCAAATTCTATCTATTTTATGAAAGTACTAAACTATATCAAAGAGTCGTACACAGAACTTGTTCATAAAGTTACATGGCCATCACGCGCCGAACTCGTGAACAGTGCTATCGTGGTATTGATTGCTTCCATCATTATTGCACTGATAGTATGGGTAATGGACCTCAGTTTTGAATCTATCATGACTTTCGTTTACAAAGCATTATTGTAATTATTTAGGAGGAATAAAACGTGTCTGAAACAACCAATTATAAATGGTACGTTTTGCGTGCTTATAGTGGAAAGGAAAATAAGATCAAAGAGTATATTGATGCTGAAATCAAAAATACCGATCTTGGTCAGTATGTTTCGCAGGTAGTTATTCCTACTGAAAAAAAGATTGTTATTCGCAATCGAAAGCAAGTCACGAAAGAGATTACTCTCATGCCGGGATATATCCTGATAGAGGCGAATCTTGTTGGTGATGTTCCTCATCGTATTCGACAGATCCCAAATGTTTTTGGCTTCCTGGAAGAAAAAAACAACGTTCCCACTCCGGTAAGAAATTCTGAGATCAATAGGATTCTTGGGGTTGTGGATGAAATGCAGGATGCTGAAGCTAACTTAATGACACCTTTCATGAAAGGTGAAAGTGTAAAAGTAGTTTCAGGACCCTTCAACGGATTTACGGGTATCATTGAGGAAGTTAACAACGAGAAGAAAAAACTCAAAGTTATGGTTTTGGTGTTTGGTCGGAAAACTCCGCTCGAACTTTCTTTCAACCAGGTAGAACGGGAATAATTGGTTCTGTTACAAACTGATTTTCCATTTTTTAAATTCAAAAATAACAATTATGGCTAAAGAGATTGCTGGACTTATTAAGTTACAAATCAGAGGAGGTGCAGCAAACCCATCTCCCCCCGTAGGACCTGCTTTAGGTGCCAAAGGGATTAACATTATGGAGTTTTGCAAACAATTTAATGCCAGAACCCAGGATAAAGCCGGAAAGGTTTTGCCTGTTGTTATTACTTACTACATCGACAAATCATTCGATTTTATTGTCAAAACGCCGCCTGTTGCTGTCCAGTTACTGGAGTTTTCAAAAGTTAAAGGTGGCTCGGCTGAGCCCAACCGTAAAAAGGTAGCTGCTGTTACCTGGGATCAGGTAAAGCAAATTGCCGAGGACAAAATGGTCGATTTGAATTGTTTTGAGGTAGAGGCTGCCATGAAAATGGTTGCCGGTACAGCGAGAAGTATGGGTATTACCGTAAAAGGTAAATTTCCGAGTAATAATTAATTAGAACTTCAATAATGAGTAAACTAACAAAAAATCAAAAGTTGGCTAGCGCAAAGATTGAAGCGGGTAAAGCCTATACATTACGGGAAGCAGCTGAATTAGTAAAAGAAATTACGACTACAAAATTTGATGCTTCTGTTGATCTTGATGTACGCTTAGGTGTTGACCCACGTAAAGCCAATCAAATGGTGCGCGGGGTGGTATCGTTACCAAATGGTACCGGTAAACAAGTAAGGGTTCTTGCATTATGTACTCCCGATCAGGAAGCGGCGGCTAAAGAAGCCGGAGCAGACTATGTCGGGCTCGATGAATATATCGAAAAAATAAAAGGTGGCTGGACGGATGTGGATGTGATCATCACGATGCCTTCAATCATGGGAAAAATAGGCGCATTGGGTCGAATACTCGGTCCGCGCGGCTTGATGCCGAACCCCAAAAGCGGTACGGTAACCATGGATGTGGCAACGGCTGTCAAAGAAGTAAAACAAGGTAAAATCGACTTTAAAGTTGATAAGGCCGGTATAGTTCACGCTTCAATCGGTAAGGTGTCTTTCACTGCTGATATGATTGTTGAAAATGCCAAAGAGTTTATTTCTACCTTGATAAAGCTCAAACCAGCTTCAGCCAAGGGTACTTATGTAAAGAGCATTTATCTTTCGAGCACAATGAGTATGGGTATTAAAGTTGACCCAAAATCTGTTGAAGAATAAAATTATAATTTATGAAAAAGGAAGATAAAAGCGTAATTATAAAGCAAATTGAATCAGCGATTCAGTCTTATGCACATTTCTATCTGACCGATATCGGCGGATTAAATGCTGAAGAAACCAGTAATTTACGCAGAACTTGCTTTAAACAGGATGTTAAACTGTTGGTAGTAAAAAACACTTTACTAAAAAAAGCATTGGAAAGTTCTGAAGTAGATTACAGTGAGCTGTTCGGTGTACTGAAAGGTGAAACATCATTGATGCTTTCAAATACCGGTAATGCGCCGGCAAGGCTTATCAAAGATTTCAGTAGAAACAGCAAATCCAAAAAACCTGTTTTAAAGGCTGCATATGTTGAAGAGTCGTTCTATATTGGTGAAAATCAATTAGAAACGCTGGTTACTATTAAGAGTAAGAACGAACTTATCGGGGATATCATTGCCTTGTTGCAGTCGCCCGTTAAGAACGTTGTGTCCGCACTCCAATCAGGAGGAACTACTATTCACGGCGTGTTACAAACATTGTCGGAAAAATAATATTGAATTTTTAAAAACAAAATCTATAAAACTTAATTCCAATGGCAGATTTGAAAGCTTTTGCAGAACAATTGGTTAATTTGACCGTTAAAGAAGTAAACGAGTTAGCTCAAATTTTAAAAGATGAATATGGTATCGAACCCGCTGCAGCCGCTGTTGCTGTAGCTGCCGGTCCGGCCGCCGCTGCTGCCGAAGCAGTAGAAGAAAAAACATCTTTCGATGTAGTATTGAAAAGTCCCGGTGCTAGCAAATTAGCAATCGTAAAATTAGTAAAAGAACTTACCGGTCTTGGGTTGAAAGAAGCTAAAGACCTTGTAGATGCAGCTCCTTCTGTAATTAAAGAGGGTGTTACTAAGGACGAAGCTGACGCCCTGAACAAAGCGTTGACAGAAGGCGGAGCAGAAGTAGAACTTAAGTAAATTAAATGCCTGTGTTCTAACAGGTGATGGTTTAGATTCCCTCAATGGATGGGAATCTAAACCTTTCGTATCTATTATCTATCTATTATCTAAACCCTGGAACTGTCAGATTTATCGCAGTTAAGTTTTACCGTATCAAAACAATTAATTCTTTGAAAATGTCTTCATTAAATAAAGATCAAAGACACAATTTTGCCTCTATTAAAACTATTTTTGATTATCCCGATTTTCTAGAGGTTCAATTAAAATCTTTTCATGACTTTTTTCAGATGGATACTTCTCCTGAAAAAAGAAAAGCAGAAGGTCTATACCAAGTTTTCATGGAAAACTTCCCTATAGCCGATACGCGTAACAATTTTGTCCTTGAGTTCCTTGACTATTATGTTGATCCTCCGCGGTACAGTATAGACGAATGTATTGAAAGAGGTTTGACTTATGCTATTCCTCTCAAAGCAAAACTGAAACTTTATTGTACTGATCCTGATCACGAGGATTTCGATACGGTGATTCAGGACGTTTATCTGGGGCCCATTCCCTATATGACACCAAGAGGCACCTTTATTATCAACGGAGCTGAACGGGTCATTGTTTCTCAGTTGCACCGCTCTCCCGGTGTGTTCTTCGGACAAAGCATACATGCTAACGGTACAAAGCTTTATTCGGCACGTATCATTCCTTTCCGCGGTTCATGGATCGAATTTGCAACCGACATCAATACTGTGATGTACGCATACATCGATCGTAAAAAGAAATTACCCGTTACGACACTTCTGCGTGCTATTGGGTTTGAAAGCGACAAGGATATCTTAGAAATATTTAACCTGGCGGAAGAGGTTAAAGTGAATAAGACAAACCTGAAAAAAGTAATTGGAAGGAAACTTGCTGCCCGCGTTTTAAAGAGCTGGATTGAAGATTTCGTAGATGAAGATACGGGTGAAGTAGTAAGTATTGAACGTAACGAGGTAATTATCGATAGGGAAACTATTCTTGAAGCGAAACATGCCGATGATATCCTTGAATCCGGCGCTCAAACTATACTCATACATAAGGAGGATGCTAATCAGTCAGATTATGCCATTATCTATAATACTTTGCAGAAAGATCCGAGCAACTCGGAAAAAGAAGCAGTTGTCTATATTTATCGTCAGTTGCGTAATGCTGCGCCTGCTGACGAGTCTACCGCACGTGAAGTAATCAATAATTTGTTCTTCTCTGAAAAAAGGTATGATCTGGGTGACGTGGGACGATTCCGCATCAATCGCAAACTAAATCTGTCTATCAGTCCTGATGTAAAGATTCTGACGAAAGAAGATATCATCGAAATTATCAAATACTTAGTTGAGTTACTGAACTCTAAAGCTGAAGTAGATGATATTGACCACTTGAGTAACCGTCGTGTGCGTACAGTTGGAGAACAAATGTATACACAGTTTGGAATTGGATTGGCACGTATGGCAAGAACCATTCGGGAAAGGATGAACGTGCGTGACAATGAGGTGTTTACGCCCATCGACTTGATCAATGCGAAGAGTATAACTTCCGTTATCAATTCGTTTTTTGGAACCAATGCTTTGTCACAGTTTATGGATCAGCAAAATCCATTGGCAGAGATCACTCACAAGCGACGTATGTCAGCGTTGGGTCCCGGTGGTTTATCACGTGAACGTGCCGGTTTCGAGGTGCGTGACGTGCACTACACCCACTATGGCCGCCTGTGTCCCATTGAAACACCGGAAGGACCGAATATTGGTTTGATTTCATCTTTGTGTGTTTATGCTAAGATCAATGAACTTGGATTTATAGAAACTCCTTATCGCAAGGTAAAGGATGCTGTTGTGGATATGAGTCCTGCAGGCATTCAATATTTCACGGCTGAAGAGGAAGAAGACTTGGTGGTTGCACAAGGTAATGCTATGTTGAATGATGACGGAACCTTTGTTCGCTCGCGCATTAAATCTCGTTTTGGAGCCGACTTCCCGGTTGTTGCGCCCAATGAAGTACAACTGATGGACGTGTCACCGTCTCAGATTGCTTCAATTGCAGCTGCACTCATTCCTTTCCTGGAACATGACGATGCGAACCGTGCGTTGATGGGTTCGAACATGATGCGCCAGGCAGTTCCCTTACTTCGCTCTGAGGCACCTATTGTGGGTACCGGTATTGAAGGACAATTGATTCGCGACTCACGTACGCAGATTACTGCTGAAGGATACGGTGTTGTTGAATATGTTGATGCCGAATGTATCAAGATAAAATACGAAAGAACGAAAGAAGAGGAATTTATCAGCTTCGATTCCGCTATTAAAGAATATAAATTACCAAAATTCCAGAAGACCAACCAAAATACAACCATTGATTTACGTTCCTTGGTTCGTAAAGGTGACAGGGTTGAGCCGGGTATGATTCTTACTGAAGGTTATTCCACTCAACAAGGTGAACTTGCCTTGGGTAGAAACTTGAGGGTTGCGTTTATGCCCTGGAAAGGCTATAACTTCGAGGATGCCATCGTAATCAACGAAAGATTGGTACGCGATGATGTCTTTACTTCCGTGCATGTGGTTGAACAATTACTTGAAGTAAGAGAAACCAAACGTGGTGTAGAAGAATTTACTGCTGATATTCCAAACGTTAGTGAGGAAGCAACCAAGGATTTGGATGAAAACGGCGTGGTTCGCGTTGGTGCATCCATTGAACCGGGTGACATTATCATTGGTAAAATTACTCCTAAGGGAGAGTCCGATCCTTCTCCGGAAGAAAAACTGTTGAGGGCCATTTTCGGTGACAAAGCGGGTGATGTTAAAGATGCATCCTTAAAGGCAACTCCCTCATTGTCGGGTGTTGTTATCAAAAAACGCTTGTTCTCAAGAGCTCAGAAAAACAGAAAATCAAAATTGGCCGATAAAGCCATCTTACCTCGTTTGGATGAGGAGTTTGAAGCGCAAGCACAAGTGTTGAAAAATACCCTGATTGAGAAATTGTTGATATTGACGGAAAATGAACTTTCTGCCGGTGTTAAAGATTTCCTCGGTACGGATTTAATTACGAAAAACAGTAAGTTTACTGAAGAAAGATTACGTGACATTGATTTTTCAACTGTTCAGTTGAGTAAATGGACGCAGGATGCACATACCAACGACTTGATCAGACAAGTCATTCTGAATTGCCTGAAAAAATACAAAGAATTAGATGCTCAGATTAAGCGTCAGAAATTCAATATTACGATTGGCGATGAATTACCCACAGGTATTGTTCAGGTGGCTAAGGTGTATATTGCCAAAAAACGCAAAATTTGCGTAGGTGATAAAATGGCCGGACGCCATGGTAACAAAGGTATTGTGTCTCGTATCGTTCGTCAGGAAGATATGCCCTTCCTGGCAGACGGAACAGCAGTTGATATTGTACTGAATCCGCTTGGTGTACCTTCACGTATGAACCTTGGACAGATTTTCGAAACTGTGCTTGGCTGGGCAGGAAAAGAGTTGAACATGCGCTTCGCAACACCGATTTTTGACGGTGCAACGATGGAGGATATAAACAAATGGACAGAAAAAGCCGGTATACCTCAGTATGGAAAAACATATTTATATGATGGTGGTACCGGAGAGCGATTTGACCAGCCTGCTACTGTAGGTATTATCTATATGATGAAATTAGGTCATATGGTTGAGGATAAGATGCATGCTCGTTCCATTGGACCATACTCTCTGATTACACAACAACCATTGGGTGGTAAAGCACAGTTTGGCGGACAACGTTTTGGTGAGATGGAGGTGTGGGCACTTGAAGCATTTGGAGCAGCTCATACTTTGCAGGAAATTCTTACTGTTAAGTCGGACGACGTTATTGGACGTGCCCGCACATACGAAGCAATTGTGAAAGGAGATAATATGCCTGCACCCGGAATACCCGAATCACTTAATGTGTTATTGCATGAGTTGAGAGGCTTGGGTTTGAGTGTCAATTTAGAATAACACCTCCGCTAGCTCTTCTTGACAGAAAGAGATAAAAGGTGATTTTTTAAGATTTTGTATAAATTGTCGGTTGTCAATTTATTATATAGTAAATAAAAATTTATGGCTCTTAAGACTGAAACAAAAACAAAGACAAGTTTTAATAAGATTTCTATCGGATTAGCATCTCCGGAAGAGATTTTAAAATTATCCAGCGGAGAGGTTCTCAAGCCGGAAACCATAAACTATCGGACTTATAAACCTGAGCGAGACGGACTGTTTTGTGAACGGATTTTTGGACCCACCAAGGATTATGAATGCCATTGTGGAAAGTATAAACGAATTCGTTATAAGGGAATTGTCTGCGACCGTTGTGGGGTTAAAGTAACGGAGAAAAAGGTACGTCGCGAGCGTGTGGGGCATATTCAATTGGTTGTTCCCGTTGCTCATATTTGGTACTTCCGTTCACTTCCCAACAAGATTGGACATTTACTGGGAATGCCTACCAAAAAATTGGATTCCATCATTTATTATGAGAAATATGTAATCATTCAAGCCGGAGCTGCTGATAATGGCGAAAATATTATTGATAATGAATTGATCACTGAAGAGGAATATCTGGATATCTTGGATACACTTCCTCGTGAAAATCAGATGCTTGAGGATACCGATCCCAATAAATTTATTGCCAAAATGGGTGCTGAAGCGATTTACGATATGCTTGCCAGACTCGACTTGGATGAATTGTCTTATGAATTGCGTCATAAAGCAAGCAATGACACTTCTCAACAACGTAAGAACGAGGCTTTGAAGCGTCTTCAGATCGTAGAGTCTTTCCGTGCCTCAAAAAATCGCAACAAACCGGAATGGATGATTATTAAGGTGGTGCCTGTGATTCCGCCTGAATTACGTCCGTTGGTTCCGCTTGACGGAGGTCGTTTTGCTACTTCCGATTTGAATGATTTGTATCGTCGTGTAATTATACGTAATAATCGTTTAAAGAGATTGATTGAGATTAAAGCACCGGAAGTGATTTTGAGGAATGAGAAACGCATGCTTCAGGAAGCTGTGGATTCTTTATTCGATAACTCACGCAAATCGAGCGCTGTTAAGACAGATGCCAATCGTCCGCTAAAATCTCTTTCAGATTCCTTAAAGGGTAAGCAGGGACGTTTCCGTCAGAATTTATTGGGTAAGCGTGTCGACTATTCAGCACGTTCGGTTATTGTAGTCGGACCGGAATTGAAAATGCACGAATGCGGAATCCCAAAAGACATGGCAGCTGAACTTTACAAACCGTTTGTAATCCGTAAGTTGATTGAACGCGGAATTGTAAAAACGGTTAAATCAGCGAAAAAAATTATCGACCGCAAAGATCCTGTTATCTGGGATATCCTGGAACATGTCATGAAAGGTCATCCTGTACTGCTGAACCGTGCTCCTACATTGCACAGACTCGGTATCCAGGCTTTCCAACCTAAAATGATTGAGGGTCAGGCCATTCAGTTGCATCCTCTGGCATGTACTGCATTTAATGCCGACTTTGATGGTGACCAGATGGCTGTGCATTTACCGTTAGGCAACAATGCAATTTTAGAAGCTCAACTGCTCATGCTTGCATCGCATAATATTTTGAACCCTGCCAATGGTGCTCCTATTACCGTGCCTTCTCAGGACATGGTGTTGGGCTTGTATTATATTACTAAGCCCAGAAATGGTGTTAAAGGTGAAGGGTTGATGTTTTATTCTCCTGAAGAAGCTGAAATTGCGTATAATGAAGGTAAAGTCGATTTGCATGCGAAAATCAAAGTACGTATCACTGAAAAGAACGCGGAAGGAAAAAAGGAAAGAAAGATTATCGATACCACGGTGGGTCGTATATTATTTAATAAATCTGTTCCTGAGGAGGTTGGATTTGTCAATCAACTGCTTTCCAGAAAATCCTTGAGAGATATTATTGGTAAGGTTATAGATGCTTGCGGTGTTTCACGTACCGCTCAGTTCCTTGACGAAATCAAAGATTTAGGTTTTGATATGGCATTTAAAGGAGGTTTGTCCTTTAATTTGGATGACGTGATCATTCCGGATGAAAAGAAGCAGATCATCAAAGATGCGAACGTGGAAGTTGAAGACATTATGAGTTTGTATAACAACGGGTTTATCACTACAAACGAACGCTATAACCAGATTATTGATACATGGACCCGGGCAAACTCCAAACTGTCAAATGTTTTAATCAATCGTTTATCTAATGACGATCAGGGCTTTAACTCTGTGTTCATGATGATTGACTCGGGTGCTCGCGGTTCAACCGTACAAATTAGCCAGCTTTCCGGTATGCGCGGGCTGATGGCAAAACCACAAAAATCAACAACCGAAGGTGGTCAGATTATTGAAAACCCGATTCTGTCTAACTTTAAGGAAGGTTTGTCAGTGTTGGAGTATTTTATTTCGACTCACGGTGCACGTAAAGGTTTGGCGGATACGGCGCTAAAAACTGCTGATGCCGGTTATTTGACCCGTCGCCTGGTTGATGTTTCACAGGACGTGGTTGTCACAGAAGAAGACTGTGGTACCTTACGCGGATTGGCGGCTGTTGAGTTGAAAAAGAATGAGGAGGTTAAAGTCTCCTTATATGAAAGAATATTAGGACGTGTTTCCGTTCATGATATTTACCATCCACATACTGGAGAAATAATGGTGGAAGCCGGACAACAAATCACTGAGTCATTGGCAGAAGCCATTGAGAATTCCCCGATTGAAAGGGTGGAAATCAGATCAGTACTTACCTGCGAATCTAAGAAAGGCGTTTGTGCGAAGTGTTACGGTAGAAATTTAGCTACCGGAAAAATGGTACACAAAGGAGAAGCTGTCGGTGTTATCGCTGCACAGTCTATCGGTGAGCCGGGTACACAGCTTACACTGCGTACTTTCCACGTGGGTGGTATTGCGTCCAACATTGCTTCTGAGTCGAAAATTACGCTGAAGTATGATTGCAGGATGGAGTTTGATGAATTGCGCACTGTAGCTGTTAAAGATGAATCCAACAATCAATACCATGTGGTGGTAAGCCGTTTGGCTGAGATGCGTGTGATTGATGTGAATACAGGTATTACGCTTACAACTCAGAACATACCTTATGGTTCGAAACTCTACGCGAAACACGGAGATTTAGGTAAAAAGGGACAGGTAGTCTGTGAGTGGGATCCTTTCAATGCAGTCATCATTTCTGAAAACGATGGTGTGATTGAATTTGAGGACGTGATCGAAAATATAACGTTTAAAACCGAAGTTGACGAGACAACAGGTTTGCGTGAGAAAATTATTGTAGAAACAAAGGATCGTAGCAAAGTACCCAGTGCCAATATTTTGGATAAAAAGGGTGAAGTAATCAGAACCTACAATTTGCCCGTTGGTGCTCACCTTGTACTTAATGACGGTGACTCTATCAAGGCGGGGCAGATGCTTGTGAAGATACCTCGCGCTGTTGGTAAAACCGGTGATATTACAGGTGGTCTTCCACGAGTGACTGAACTGTTTGAGGCCCGGAACCCGTCGAATCCGGCAGTGGTTGCTGAAATTGACGGAGAGGTAAGCTTTGGTAAGATTAAACGCGGTAACCGCGAAGTGAGTGTTACTTCAAAATCGGGAGAAGAAAAGAAGTACATGATCCCGCTGTCGAAGCAAATTCTCGTGCAAGAGAATGATTTTGTTCGTGCCGGTACTCCACTCTCCGATGGTGCTATCACGCCTGCCGATATCTTGTTGATCAAAGGTCCGACCGAAGTGCAGGATTATATCGTAAACGAAGTACAGGATGTGTATCGTGAACAAGGTGTGAAAATCAATGATAAGCACTTTGAGGTTATTGTACGTCAGATGATGCGTAAAGTTGAAATTGTTGATCAGGGTGATACACGCTTCCTCGAGAAACAAGTTGTTGACAAGGAAGAGTTTATGGAAGAGAATGATCGTATTTGGGGCAAAAAGGTAATTGTAGATCCGGGAGATTCTTCTACTTTAAAAGCAGGGCAGATCATTACCCCACGCAAGTTGCGTGATGAAAATAGCGCCCTGAAACGTCGCGACCTTCGCCTGGTTGAAACACGTGATGCCGTTCCTGCAACTTCTAACCAGATTTTGCAGGGTATTACCCGGGCAGCACTGCAGACAAGCAGTTTTATGTCTGCCGCTTCATTCCAGGAAACTACCAAGGTGCTGAACGATGCAGCCATCAACGGAAAAGTAGATTACCTGGAAGGTTTGAAAGAAAATGTCATTTGTGGACATCTTATCCCTGCCGGAACAGGACAAAGAGAGTTCGAGAAAGTTGTCGTGTATTCGAAAGATGAGTATGACAAAAGGGTAGATGCCAGAAGGAATGTTTTAGATATTGTGGAAGCTGATGAAGATTGATTTTAGATTTTAAAAGTGTGAGCGGGTTGGTATGTCATGTACTAACCCGCTTTTGTTTGGTGTAAGTTGATTTCACTTATAAATTTTTACATACAATTGACTTCTGTAAACAAGTACATTTTTGCACCAATAAAATAATCTCTGTATCTTAGTGCTGTTAAATAAGAATTAAAGAAATCAAATAATATATCTTAATCAATGCCTTATGAATCAGAATTATTGCGTTATCATGGCCGGAGGTGTAGGAAGTCGTTTTTGGCCAATCAGCAGAACCAACACTCCTAAACAGTTTTTAGATTTTTTCGGTACCGGACGCTCGCTTTTGCAGATGACATACGACAGGTTTAGTGCTGTAATACCCCCTGAAAATATTTTTGTTGTGTCCAACGTAATTTATAAAGATACGATTCTACAACAATTGCCTGAGATTCAAGAAAGTCAGGTGTTATTAGAGCCTCATCGCAGAAATACGGCTCCGTGTATAGCATATGCAGTTAATCGCATCAAAGCCATCTCCGATACTGCCAATATTGTGGTAGCACCCTCGGATCACTTGATTTTGAAAGAAAATGAATTTAAAAACATTCTTTTAAAAGGGCTGGATTTTGTCCAAAACAACGATTCGCTTTTGACTTTAGGCATCAAGCCAAGCCGACCGGAAACCGGTTATGGCTATATTCAAATAGAAGAAACAGAAGGTGACATTCATAAAGTGAAGACATTTACCGAAAAACCCAACTTGGAATTAGCAAAAGTATTCTTCGAAACTGGTGAGTTCTATTGGAATTCCGGTATTTTCCTATGGAATATAAATACCATTCTGAAGGCGTTCGACACTCTGTTGCCGGATATAGCTTTGAAATTTGCTCAGGGAGCACCCTTCTACAACACTGATAAGGAGCGGGCTTATATTAATGAGGTCTATTCAACATGTACAAATATATCCATTGATTACGGGATCATGGAAAAGGCTGAAAATGTATTTGTGCTTTGTGCGGATATAGGTTGGACAGATCTCGGAACATGGGGTTCCTTGTATGAAATGTCTGAAAAAGATGAAAACCAAAATGTCAATTTGAAGTCTAAAACCCTCTTTTATAATAGCAGGGAAAATATCGTTGTGTTACCTCAGGGAAAGTTAGCCGTGATAGATGGCCTGTCGGGGTATTTGGTAGCTGAGTCTGACAATGTGTTGCTGATTTGCAAGAAGGATGAGGAGGCGAAAATTCGTCAATTTGTCAATGATGTAGTATTGACTTTTGATGGGGAGTTTGTGTGATCAGGAGATAATAATTGGGAAAGGTAGTTAAATTAGGAGGAGTAGTTATGAGTTTTTTTAAGTTACATAAGCCGTTGGTTTATAATTATAAACCGATTTATTACGATCCGAAAAAGGAAGCCCGGGAAGAACGTAGGAAGCGTATGGAACAAGCCAATAAACCTGCTGAAGGAAATGGAAAAGGTGAATATGAACCTCAGATTTTGAGACGTGGTATATTCAGAGAGATTGCTGAGAAAGAAAAACGTATTACACGCAGAAAAGCTCGTGGATCGAATTTCCGCGTAATCATCATCCTTATTATATTGTTAGCCATAGCTTATTTCTTAATGAAATAATTTCTACTGATCCATGAGTGACGTAATTCATTTGTTGCCTGATGCGGTTGCCAATCAGATAGCCGCCGGGGAGGTTATTCAGCGACCAGCATCGATTTTGAAGGAATTGGTCGAGAATGCCATTGATGCCAATGCTACTATTATCAGGGTGGTCATTGCAGATGCAGGCCGAACCCTGGTGCAAGTTACCGACAACGGAAAGGGGATGAGTGCAACGGATGCCCGCATGGCTTTTGAACGTCATGCCACTTCAAAAATTAAGGAAGCTCAGGATTTATTTTCGATCCGGACTATGGGTTTCAGGGGAGAAGCGCTTGCATCCATAGCATCGGTAGCTCAGGTGGAAATGCGTACCCGAAGGGAAGAAGATGAATTGGGAACCTTTATCGAAATAGCCGGAAATCGTGTATTTAAGCAGGAAACTGTTCAATGTGATAAGGGGACGTCCATACTTGTTAAGAATCTTTTTTTCAATATCCCTGCCCGGCGACGATTTTTAAAAAGTGATAATGTCGAAAAAAGACATCTCTTGCAAGAATTTTACCGCATCGCATTGGTATATCCTGATGTAGAGTTTTTGTTTTATGATCAGGACGAAGAGATTTTTAATCTGCCTGTATCGAATACTAAGCTCAGAATCGAACATGTTTTTGGCAGCACAAAGAAAAAAATGAGTCAGCAGCTGCTAAGTATTGAAACGGAAACTAATTTGATCAATATCAGAGGTTTTATCGGCAAGCCGGAGTACGCGCAGAAGCAGTCACATCAATATTTCTTTGTCAACGGCAGGTTCATGCGTCATCCTTATTTTTATAAAGCTGTGTTGGCAGCTTATGATCAGTTGATACAGCCAACCGAAAGCCCTTCATTCTTTATATTTTTCGAGGCAGATCCCCAAACGATAGACATTAATATTCACCCCACAAAAACTGAAATTAAATTTGAGAATGAGCAGGCAATCTGGTCAATTTTATCAGCTACCGTCAAAGAGGCTTTGGGCAAATTCAATATCATACCTTCTATAGATTTCGATCGGGAAGGAGCGCCTGATATTCCGATTCTTACATCCGACAAAGAGATTATTCCACCCAAAACATCTTTCAATCCTGCTTATAATCCATTTGGAAATACTGCTTACAAACGTCCCGCTATTGATTGGAATGATCTGTATAAAAATTTTGAAGGAGAGAAAAAGGATCATGAGACCATGGGCGGACAACGTGATCCTGCTTTAATGTTTGAATCAAAATCTGAAGATGCCTACGAAAACAGTGGTCATTTCTTCCAGCTAAAGAACAGGTATATTATCACTTCTGTGAAATCGGGTATGTTGATGATTGATCAAAGGAACGCTCATATACGCGTTTTGTTTGATCAGTTTATGAGAGAAATTCAGAACAAGAGAGGGATGTCTCAGCAACTTCTTTTTCCTGAAAGCTTGCAGTTGATGCCGGATGATTATTTGTTTTTTGAGCAAATAAAATCAGAGTTGAGGTATGTGGGATTTGAGTTTCTTTCTGAAGGTGAGGATAAATATCTTTATCAAGTGACAGGCATACCTGCTCAATTAAAATCGGCTTCTTCAATAGTTACTTTGTTAAACGATATCATCGAACGGGTGAAGAATGCTACGGGAGATGCTGTGACTGCTATTCATGAACAAATTGCTTTATCTTTGGCGGAGTCGGCAGCTATCCATACCGGACAGGTGCTGGAGAAAGAAGCCATGACGCAGTTGGTGGAGCAATTGTTTGCCTGTCCGATCCATAACCATACTCCTGACGGGAAAAAGATCATGGCTATTTGGACGGAGGAGGAGATTAGAAGTAGGTTTCAGTAAAAAATGGCTGTC
>MTKW01000734.1_pt1 | contig 16128 bp, 14 predicted proteins | sample 1042761 | NCBI WGS metagenome assembly MTKW01 (sample SAMN06205366, study PRJNA360243) | anaerobic digester metagenome | biome: Wastewater treatment plant; feature: Anaerobic digester sludge; material: sludge; isolation source: anaerobic digester fed with sludge from wastewater treatment plant ... | reverse complement strand
GAATAATGGAGAAAAGGAACTCATGGGCTCCTGAAAGACCATGGAAGCCATCTTGCCCCGAATGCCCCTGATCTTTGCGCCTCTGGGGTTCAGCTCCAGAAGATTAATCCACTCGCCGTCGACATTAAAGTCGATTCTCCCGGTCGTGACACACTTCTTGTCGTTAATTCCGAGAATGGCCTTGCTTGTAAGGCTCTTCCCGCAACCTGATTCACCAACCAGGCCAAGGGTCTCGTTTTCGCGAATACTAAGGCTTACACCCCGCACCGGCGTTAAGATTCCCTCATCCAGCTTTATCCTAATGTTCAAATCATCTATCTTGACTATCGTCTCTCCCATGGGGCACCTCACTTATATGGGTCAGCAGCATCACGCAAACCGTCACCCAGGAAATTAAAGGCCAGCACCGATATCCCAACAAACAGCACAGGTATCAGCTTCCACGGATGGTTGGCAATATTGCTGACACTTTGGGTTTCCTGCAGCAGCACACCCCAGCTTGTGGCAGGCGCGCGCATTCCTAGACCGAGAAAACTCATTGCGGTCTCGCCCAAGATCATGTTGGGAATCCCCAGGGTCAGATTGACAATTAGATAGCTCATAAACCCTGGCACTAGATGCTTGATGATAATTTTGAAGTCCGAAACGCCGGCTAATCTTGCCGCCAGCACAAAGTCTTCCTCGCGTAAGGACAAGAACCGGCTTCTAACGGTTCTGGCAAGCCTCGGCCAGCTCAACAGCGACATGATGATGGTAATAGCTATAAAAACCTGTGTTACAGATATCCCAGGCGGAATAGCCGCCGACAACGCCATCCAGAGGGGCAAAGTAGGAAACGAAGACAGCACCTCGATAATCCGCTGGATGACGGTATCGACAATACCGCCGTAATATCCTGAGATACCGCCAATAATGACTGCTAACACAAAGGAAATGGCGGTGCCCAAAAGCGGCACTGTCAGCGAAACCTGACTTCCGATCAGTATCCGGGAAAACAAATCACGGCCCAGTTGGTCAGCACCAAAGAGCATCACCCGGACATCGTCTTTCCCCGGCTGCAGATTAGAGTTGTCGACGCCAAACAAATGCACATTGCTCTCAATGAGACCTAGAATCTTATAAGGCGAGCCCTTGACAAAGAACCGGATTGGGTAGGGCGTCTCTGTGTTTTCAACAAATACCTTGGTCCAAAACTCGTCATAGGCTATCTCGTAGGGATAAACAAAGGGACCGATAAATTCTCCTTCGTGCACAAAACGAATTTTGCTTGGGGGCGCATTGGAGTAACTCCCGGAGAAATCCCCCAAACCGTAAGGTGCCAGGAAACCGGCAAAGATCGCTCCGGTGTACAAAATCGCCAAGATAATAAAGCTTATCAGGGCCAGCCTGTGTTTGATCAGCTTGCGCCACATGAGGCTCCATTGAGATGCGGTATAATACTTTTCCTGCCGCGCCCTCTCTTTGTCTGGATTCGTTTTTCTAATACTCCGTTTCATGTGCCCTAGACTCATTACTTAATCTCCTCTAACAGTTTTATCCTAGGATCTAATGCCGCCAGCAGCAGATCGGAAATCAAAGTGCCAATCACCACAAGCGTAGCTGAAATGAGCAGTATACCGCCAGACAAATATACATCCTGCGTTTGCAGGGCTTTCAGAAGAATAGGCCCTTGTGTGGGGAGCATCAGAACAATAGCTGTAATGGTTGAACCATTAAACACGCCGGCGATCATGCCGCCCAACCCGCTGACGATTGGGTTTAAAATCGCCCTCATTTGATACTTGAAGGTAATGGTTCTTTCGCTGGTACCTTTGGCTCTAATGCAAAGCACATAGGGCTTTTCTTGTTCGTCAAGCATTTGGGCGCGGATGCGGCGGATCAAGCCGCAAGCTTCATTCAAGCTAATAACGGTGATGGGGATAATTAATCTTTTCAGAAACTCCAGCAAGGACGCCCAGTCCGTAATGCCCCCATCGATGAATAAGCCCATAATGGGCCGGCCAGTCCACTTAAAGGATAGATACATTAATAAAATTGCCAGGAGAAAATTGGGGACTGCCATGCCGACGAATCCAAGGAAAGTAAAGAGATAGTCCCCGAGGGAGTACTGGTTCTTCGCAGAGTAAATCGCGATAGGTATTGCAACTATATACGTGACCCCTAAAGTAAGAAAAGAGACCATCAGGGTTGCCCCCAATGTTTCTTTTATCTTAACTAACACACCTTGGTTGTAGTAGAAGGAAATCCCCCAGTTGCCAGTCAGGATACCCTTAAGCCAGTCAAAGTACTGAACCAGAAAGGGCCGATCCATGCGGTACATTGCCTTTAGATTGGCAATATCCTGTTCAGTTACGGTCTCACCCTGTGCTACCATGTCGGTGACCATAGAGTCCACAAAATCGCCAGGCGGCAGCTGGATTATGAAAAATACAACAAAGGAAATCATGAGCAGTGTCAAAAAGGCCATACCGATCCGCTTTATTATATAAATCATGTTATCCATGTTTTTGCACCACCAACCTAACCTGTTGTTATTGTGTTTGCAGTGGGCTGCCGAATTTTCTCGACAGCCCACTGTGCTGATCTTGGAATTCTACTTAGCGAGATACCATTGCTCAGGACGCATCATGCTGGCAAACCGGTACTCATCCGCCCAAACCAAACCCGGCGGGAAGTTCATAACATTATTGTTGACAAGCCAGTACCGAGCCGGTGGTGCCAGAAAACCGATGATCCAGATGTTCTTGTGGTGGAGCTCATAGATTTTTGCCACATTTTCGGCTACGATAGCATCCCTGTTGGGTCCAGCGGCGACCTTGATGGCGTCGTAGGCATCAATCAGTGCCAGAACGTCTCCTGTAGGTTCAACACCGCCGTTTGCAGTCGATCTTCCATCTGCATACCACTTGCCGTAGGCACTGTACCAAGCTGCAAAGTTACGCATCGGCACAACCTGATCCGGGCGAATTGCGGGTGAAACCATGCTTATCCCTTCAAACTTGGCTTCTACATCGTTGGTGAGAATCGTCCTGCCAACCTCTGGGTCAACCTTGTCGAGAATTCTCACACCGATTTTCTCATAGAAGCCCTTGAGCAACGTGATCCAGTCGCCTTTCAGTGAAGGCTGCTGAACCGAAATGACGATTTCCAGGTCTCGATCGGTACCCTTCATTTTCCGGAACGTACCAGGTTTGCGATCCCAAGGCTCAGTGAGCTCATCCAGGAGTGCATTTGCCCTGTCCACATCGTACTCGATCCACTTGGTCAGCCACTCTGGGTTATGCCCCAGGGTACCGGCTGCAGGTCCTGCCTGCTGCGGAGAAGATTGTCCGTTCATTAGGGTATTGTTCATCAGGTTTCTGTCAACTGCGATGGACAGTGCTTCTCTAAAGCGAATATCCTGGAACAGAGCACGTTTATCCAAGTCTTTAACAGTTTGGTTGAGAGCTAAGCCATAGCCTCCTTGCCAGTCCAGAGAAACCCAGGGTACAACCTTGTGTGTACCTTGCGTTGCACGCACCACAGTTGAATAGTCGGCAAAATCGATCTCTGAAACGTCAAATTCGCCGGCAGCCTGCTTTAATGTCCTCTGTTCAGCTTCATTGACGATGATAACCTTAATGCTGTCTAAATACGGCAATTGACGTCCTTCACTGTCAACCTTCCAGAAATATGGGTTGCGGACCAGCTCATATACTTCACCGACTTGATTCCAGTTGTCCTTTACAGCGATGAAGCTGCGGAGCTGCGGAACAATGGCATAGTCCCAATGATAGTATCCGATCGCGTTGCCCATGGTACTGTAGTTATCCCATTGTCTGTTGAAATCGCGATTGGCATTTGCCAAGGCCTCTTCTTCGGTAATCAGAGGGAAGGTTGGATCATCGGCAACGCCGTCCTTGCGGGCCACATAGTTGACATAAAAGTGTTTCGGCAGAAACATCCACTTGTTATCAACTGCTACAGCCTCTGGGAAGTTTGGTTTGGGAGCTGCAAATGTTACAGTAATCGTATAGTCGTCAATCTTCTCAAACTCTGCCCAATAGGTCTTCCCGTCCTTGATGGTTTGGTAGCAGTTGTATGCCCTGGTTGTAAAGGGCGTATGATAACCTTCTGCATCTACCGGAACGGGAGTCCGGTCTGGATTCAGCGCAGGCGTTGACATGTGATCGTAGTAGAAAATAACATCGTCTGCAGTAAAGGGATGACCGTCCGACCATTTCATCCCTTCACGAAGTTCAATGGTCCATACCGTTCCATCTTCGTTGGAATAGAAGGCCTTAGCTACGTTGGGTTCTACCTCGCCGGAACCGTCCTGCTTAAAGCGGAACATGCTCTGTTCGACATATGGTCCCCAACTCCAGCGGCCAGAGTCCCGACTAGTGATGGTAACACTTCCGCCATACTCTCCTAAGGACATAATATCCGGTTCAACCATCACATCACTTGCTACCGGTATGCGTTCCTCCAGCGGGGGCAGTTCCCCTTTGGCTACGAGTTCCGCAAGCATGGGAGCTTCTTTAGTACTTCCTTCGACGCTATGGGTCCAGCCGACAAGAACTGTTAACATAAGTAATGACACAAGCACTAACGACCCAAACTTACTCCGTTTCTTCCACTTCTCCATCATTCATCCTCCATCCTCTTTGTCTTGGCCTGCCGAACGAATTAAGCATATTTTATACAACGCACAAAACATACTTATCGTTGGACATATCGTATCATGAACTTTACACGTTGTAAAGAGTTATATAAGAATTAGCGGTCTGTAATGAGACTTTTTTACAACTTCATGCCCTTTATGTCCTTCTACAGCACCTTTCAGCCCCTCGACAGTAAGTGTTTACTCCAGGCTCCCGACTTCGGCATCTGGTGCGAACAGCTGATTTTCAGCCAAACTCCCTTCCGGCTGCTCTTTTGGGTAATCATGAGCAAGCTTTGGAGAAAATTATACTTTATTATCAACAGCAGGATTGCACTTTTCCCCAAAAGACATTATGATATTATTCAGAGGAAGTTTAATAAATGATAGAAATGAGGTGAGGAACTATGGCGAAGCAGGACTTTCTTTACTTACAGGTTTATAATGACTTAAAAAGAAAAATAGACGAAGGTGTTTACAGACCGGGGGAAAAATTGCCTCGTGACAGAGATCTGAAAGAAAAATATGACGTTAGTATGATCACTGTTAGGAGAGCTCTAGAGATTTTGAAGAAAGAAGAAAAAGTGCAGCGAGTCCCAGGGGTTGGCACCTTTGTTGCAGACATTCATGACTCTGACACTGAACAGACACTGGCAGACTCCCAAGTCAGCAGAAAAATCGGGGTCGTAATGGAACATGTATCAAGCTCTTACGGCCTGGATTTTCTCTATAAAGTTGATCAGCTGGCTGAAGAAAAGGGCTATAAGACGATTATTCGATTTTCTTATTATGATCGGACAAAAGAAGACAAGGAGATCGATTTTCTCATAGAGACCAACGTCGACGGTCTCATTGTCATGCCTTGCCACGGAGTTTACTATAATCCGAAAATACTGAAGCTGATCTTAGAAGGTTTTCCCATTGTAGTTATCGACAAAAAGCTCGATGGAATCCCGGTTCCATCGGTGCGGACAGATAACAGGCGGGCAACCAAAGACTTAGTAAAGCACTTATGGCAACAGGGATGCAGAAACTTGGGGTTTGTGTCTGCGCAGGTTGTCGGGACTTCATCCTTGCAGGACCGCAGAGACGGGTTTTACGAAGCGATCAATTATTATGGCCTGAGAAGTGTCTCTGAGTGCACACTGAACTTCGATGAAACGGTATATGATACCCCGCCCAATGAACATAATGTAAACATGGTTGCGGATTATCTGGTAAAACACAAGGGCAGCATTGACGGTATCGTCTGCGCGGAGTACAGCCTGATGCCGGCGATTTTGGAGGCCTCGCGCCGCACAGCTTCCGGTGTAGGCCAAGAGATAAAGATCTGCTGTGTAGATGGATTGGCTGGGCTGCCTTATGCCCACATGAAGCAAAACGAGATCGAAATGGCAGAACAGACAATTGCCCTGCTGCTGGCGCAGATTAATAAAACGAATCTGCATAATGATATTATGATTCCAGCCATCTTCGTTCCGGCTCAGTTAAACTAGACAAGGTCAGTGCCATGCATGGCACTGCCGAAAAGGAAACCACCGTCAATGCCGGTGGTTTCCTGCTTTTTGCTGTCCTTACTCAACTATTAGCATGCTATTTGAACTTTGGCAGCCAGTCACCGTGGGCCTCAATCAAATCATCACACAAAGAGATGATTTCATCGATAGATAACTCAGAGGAGGTATGCGGATCCAGCAGTGCTGCTTGGTATACATAGTCTTTCTTGAGGGTCACAGCAGCCTCAATCGTTAACAGCTGCACATTAATCTGCGTCATGTTCAGGGCAGCCAGCTGAATTGGCAGTTGGCCTACATAGGTTGGGCTGATGCCGGAACTGTCTACCAAACAAGGTACTTCTACAACCGCGTCGCTGGGCAGATTAGTGATTAAGCCGGTGTTCAGGACATTACCGCCAATTTTATAAGGGACATCGGTTTCCATGGCCTCCATGATGTATGATCCATACTCTTCACTGCGCTCATGGCTCAGGTCGCGATTGTTGACCAAGTCTTCCCGCATGTGATTCCATTCCTCTATCTGCCTGACGCATCGCCTTGGATATTCATCCAGGGGAATATTGAAGCGTTCGATCAGTTCCGGATACTTGCTTTTAATAAAGTATGGCAGGTACTCCGCATTGTGCTCGCTAGATTCCGTCACATAGTAGCCGAAGTGCTTCATGATCTCGTAGCGCACCATATCATTATGAGGAGCAGGGCGTTTGAAGGCTCGCTCCTTAATCTCAGGATAGAGATCCACTCCGTTTCTCCTCACGTCGAGCAGCCAAGCCATGTGATTGATACCGGCAATATGGTAGCGAACGTTATCCGCGGGCATCCCTAGATCTCTGAGAAGATCCTTCGCGCAACCTTGAACACTATGGCACAGTCCCACCGTCTTGACGCCGGTATAGCGCAGCATGGCGCCGGTCAAAATAGCCATGGGATTTGTGTAGTTCAGGAACCAGGCGTCGGGACAGACTTCTTCCATATCTTTGGCGAAGTCAAACAGCACCGGAATTGTACGCAACGCCCTAAAGATGCCGCCAATGCCTAACGTATCCGCGATAGTCTGCCGGAGACCATACTTTTTAGGCACCTCAAAGTCGATTACAGTACTGGGCTCATATCCTCCGACCTGGATGGCATTGATGACATAGTCCGACCCGGCCAGAGCCTTGCGGCGATCGGTGTAAGCCACTATTTTACCGTAATTACCTGTATTGTTGTTAATATTGTTCAGCATAACCTCAGAGTCACGCAGGCGCTCAGGGTCAATGTCATAAAGTGCAAACTCAGCCTCGCGCAAAGCTGGACTCAGCAAACAGTCGCCAAGGATACTCTTGGCAAACACTGTACTGCCTGCTCCTAAAAATGTGATTTTCAACATACACTCTCCTCCTCTTCTTATTGCTGGCTCTACAGAGTATGGCTTTTCGTATTTCCACTCCTTCGGCCGATATCCTCCAATCCATGGAACTAATCATAGCAACACTTTTTGTATTTCACTCCGCTGCCGCAGGGGCAAGGATCGTTGCGCGACACATCCCAGGTGGCTTTGAGCAGTTCTCCGAGCTGCTTTTGGGCATGGACGGCAAATTGCCCCTGTTTAAGAGCCGCGGCAAGGATTTCCATGAAAGGCCGGACATAGGTGAAGAACTGCTTGCGCCCTTCACACAGCCAGTTTAAACCTGTGCCGTTTTCAGTCTCCAATCGGTTCTTTGGGCAGCCGCCATGACAAAGGTTTCGTACTGAACATTCCAGGCAGGCTGCAGGAAGCTCGGTCTTTTTGCGCCGAAAAGCCTGCTGCACATCGCTGTTTAACATGCTGGACAAGTCCGAGCTCATAATATTGCCGAGAAAATAATCTCGAGAGACAAAATGGTCACAGGAATACAGATCGCCGTTGTGTTCCAGGATCAACTGATTTCCGCACTCTTCACTGAGCACACAAAGGCCCGAGCCCATCCCTGCGACACCCCTGAGCGCTTCTTCAAAGTCCTGAACAAACACATCGCCAAGACCGTCCTGTACCCACTCATTAAAAACGGTGACTAAGAAACTACCATAGAGGGAGCCGGTGACACTGCGCGCGCTGACGGCGCCTTGATCTCCCTTCTCCACAAGGGGAATAAACTGTACATACTCTGCCCCCAGCTCGCGAAAGAATCGGTACATCTGCTTTGGATACTCCGCATTGACCCTGCTGACCACACACAGAATGTTGACATCCACGTTGTACTCCCTCAGAAGAGAAAAGGCCTCAAGGACGCGGGTCCAAGTCCCCCTGCCTGCTGAATCCTTGCGGTATTGGTCGTGAAAGTTCTGCGGTCCGTCTAGGCTTAGGCCCACTAAGAACTGCTCTTGTCTGAAAAACTCCGCCCAAGCGCGGTTCAGCAGGGTTCCATTAGTCTGAATGGCGTTTGTAAAACGCCGGCCAGCAGGAATATGCCTTTTTTGCAGTTCGACCGCGGTTTGAAAAAACTCCAGGCCTCTTAATGTGGGTTCGCCCCCTTGCCAAACAAAAGGAACTTCAGGACCAGGCTGGCTCACAATATATGTCTTGATAAAGCGTTCCAAGACGGCGTCATCCATCCTGAAGCTGCCTGTCCCTCCATACAGTTCAGCCTTGTGCAGATAAAAACAGTAATCACAGCTGAGATTGCAGCTGGGCCCAACGGGTTTTGCCATGATGTTGAAAGGTCGCTTCATGACCTCTGCCCTCCCCTCGGCCATGTCCTCGGCAGAGGACTTAGTTGACACGCTTCCGAATGACATGAAACTTCACCTTGTCATAACGGAAGTATTCGCGGCCTAGAAAAACGGGCTTATCCTGATTGTCATAATACAGCTCGTCCAAGAGTAAGACCGCTTCAGCACCTGGTACTTCCAGTTTGGCGCACAAAGCCTGGCTTGCCGCGACAGGTATCAGATTTGTCATAGAGTAGCTAATACGATGGTTAAAATGGGTTTCCAGCACTTGAACCAATGACCCGGCGAACATCTCTTCAGTCAGCACAGTGTAGCCGAAAACCCTGCGGGGTATGTAATCAACAGAGTAACTGACCGGTTCGCCATCAGCGGTTCTGACCCGTTCCAGTCTCACACATGCTTCTTGAGGGCCAATGCCCAGCTGCTCGTGAATTTCCGGTGCGAAGACATCTTCTCTGATCTGAATATCTCTAGTGCCTACATCTCTCCCAGTCCCTCCGATGATATCAGAGATGCTCCGCCAGTATTCCAGACCAGCCTGGAGGTGGTCCCGCCGGCGCACAAAGGTACCTTTCCCGTGTTCACGGGTGATAAATCCTTCCAGTTCCAACATACGCAAAGCCTCCCGCAGTGTAGGCCGACTGACCCTCAATATTTCGGCGAGCTGCTGTTCTGGAGGCAGCTGTTCCCCAGAAACCCACCTGCCTTGCAGAATCATCTCGGCCAGTTCCTCTTTAACTGCTGTACTCAATCTGCCCCGGCGTCTTCTCCTTTTCACATTACTCCCTCCCCTCGACGCCCTGCTTGTGCCATCTGCATCGCCTTCCTATTGGCCAGCATACTGGCTGCACCCAGGACAAACAAAAAGCCCCAAACGAAGACAATTGCTCCCCAGCCCCAAAGGCTCACTACCAAGCCCGTGATCACCGTCATAACGGATGAACCCACATATGATGCGAAATCCAGATATCCGGCCAAGGTGGAGGACTTTCCAGTGGCCACAAAACGCATGGGAATGGAGGAAAGCAGGAGCAGATTGATCCCGTTGACAATCAGCGAGCAGACTCCGATCATCAGACTCAAATACAAAACACTGCCTGTGAAAAAGGTCCGGCTGAGCACAAACGCGATCACTGCCCCCGCGGCAAAAAGCAAACTGACCGACTTACGCTCATCACTTTTGAAGCAGCTGTTTACCCAGCTGGCAGCCAGCACTCCGGCAAATCCCATAACAGGAACAAGCAATGAATATCCCACCGCACTGGTAATGTCCAAACCCCGGGTCTGCATAAGCAGTGCAGGCATCCAGAGATTGATACCGTCTTTGATCATGCCCTGAAACACGGTAGTGACTGCAAGGAGCAGTAAATACGGTTGTTTGAGAAAAACCGCCGTATCTCGAAAATACTCAGGCAGGGTCGGCCTGTGCTCTGTAACAGGAACCTCGCTTGCAATTTCCAGCCCTGCATCTGCCGGCTTGTCACGTACCTGTCTAAGCCAAAAAAGGGCCTGCAGAGCCAATATGGCAGCAGGGAGCCAAAAGACTGCCCGCCAACTGCCGGAGACGGCCAAAATCTGCCCGGACAGCCACCAAGAAAACAAGGAACCTAGCACAAAGGATGTTCCCAAAATAGTTGAAACAGTGTTCCTTTGCTGCGGCAGAACCCAATGGGAGGATACCTTGACAATAGGTCCCCAGCCAGTGGACTGAAAGATGCCGTTGACGCCCCAGATTGCGGCCATGGCCAAGAGGGTGCTGCTAAAGCCAAAAAACAGGTTGCAGACGGCTGAGCCCAAGAGACCGCCGAACACATACCAGCGCGCGGAAAAACGATCGCCCAGCGAGCCGTTTATGAGCTGACCGAAGGCATACACGATGTAAAAGGAACTGCTCACCAAACCGGCAGTCATCGTCGTCCAGCCAAACTCACTTTCGATTACCGGCAAAGCGACTGCCAAGTTCATGCGGCCTACATAATACAGAACATAGGTAAGCCATACTGTACCAATAATCCGCCACTGCCAGCGCTGGCGGCTGCTGTTAGTCTCCTTTGTAATCCGATTTGTCATACGATCACTTCAAGAAGATTGGATTGGTCCAGGCTGCACCGCCGTCTTCACCAACCACTTCTACTCTCACATACTTTTCTCTGCCGCCTAACTGATGGGATGCAGAGCTCAATGTATCGCCTGGAGCGGGGAAAAAGCTCTTTCCCCTTTCCTCATAGGCTACAAAATGGATGGCCTTGGCCGGGGAACAGTCTACAAACACCCGATCGCCGTCAAGTCCGAAATCTTTAATCTCCGGACCGCTGGACGAATAGAAGCGCCCGGAAGCAATTGCATCTGTAATATCTTTAATGGTCAGACTGGGGGCATTCACGCAAATCCAGCCGCCGCAGCGGTCTTCAAGGCGATGATGGGCATCATCAGTCGCGACGCCCCAGACCTTAATTCCGCGGCGCAAAAAAGAATCCCAATGCCATAGACTCAAGCCAGTGTGATCCTCTATGGCACATCCATGGTTGTAAATCTCCATGGCAACAAAACCATGTATGTCCTTAATGTCGTCCCATTCCACCCGCGACCAGTCGGGGTGGCAGTAGATCGACAGGTAATTGTCGGCTGTCAGATCGTTGATTATCGACTGAGCTCCTTTCGTATCTTTGAGGGGATACTCCTTGCTCTTCTTCAGATGATGGGCGCCTTGCCCATCTTTGTGGATGCCCACAATGTGGTGACAGCCAAATCTGGACAAGCCGCACCCCAGCTCAACGCCTGGGATAATGAGAAACTCATTTCCGTTCAGCTCCTGCCAGTTTGAATAAAAATCGTGATCCGTTAACGCCAAAAAGTTCCAGCCTTGTTCCTGATAACGCCTGGCTACTTCAGCAGGATCCAAAATTCCGTCTGATTGCGTAGAGTGAGTATGAAGATTGCCCTTGAACCAACCATAATCCTGATTAAAAACTGATTTGCGAACCAATGCCAACACTCCCTGCCGTAATCATCTGACCTTTAAGGTATAACGTCTGACCTTTAAATAGAGACACAAAAAAAGGTACACAAGCAGACGTTCCTTGCGGCTATTCTGCTTGTGTACCAATCTTCCTGCCTAACCTCTAGATTTTTGTTATCTGACTGAATTGCCATGTAAATGATTCTCGGAAGAAAAACTAGTTCATCAGCCTGTTAATCAGAGGGCTGATCAGGCTGCCTAGGAGAAACTCCAGATCCGTTACATCAACAGGATCAGAGAAACTTGGTGCTTGTATGGTTGATGGCTTATCTGTTGTATTCAACAGAAGCACTGTGCTTAATGCAGGGATCTCAAGGAGGTGCATACTCCCGGTAGGGTCAGCTAAACCCTGGCGCACCGCCAAGGTTATGTCCCCTTCCGGACTTCCCTGCCCAAGGGCATATGTCCCATAGGGAATCCCGATGGCGGACTTTTTCGCCGAGTCGAAACTCCAGCTTAATGTGGTTGCAGGATCGCCTGAAATGATCAGGCTTCCAACGTTCCCGTCTTCCGACTTTATGTAATCAAGCCTGGACAGGTTCATGCTCCTCGTCTGCCAGCCAGCCCAGCATAGCATCAAACATGGATGCCAGAACGCTTTCTGGCTGGAGAGTCACCAGGAGCAAGACTGCAAACATTAACACTGGACTTGTTTTCTTTGCCCTCATCACTTACTCTCCCTTCGTGGAACCATACAGCGGATCCCACCTTTCCCGGAAGCGGCGGTGATTGCCAATGTCGAGGTCTGCCCCTCTAGCCTGCAGCAAGGCCACTTGCTGCAGCGTATCAGATCCGTCAGAAAGATCAAGCTCGCTGTACCTTAGATCTATGTAATCCCCTGCACCCAAACCTTGATTCCGCACCAGGGGGCTGATATCCCGAACAGGGTTGCTCTCCAGACCAAGGACTGCCAGGTTGGTCAAGTTCTCCAGGGGGCTTAGGTCGAAGATCCTGTTATTGCTCAGATCGAGCACTTTCAGGTCTGCAAGTTCTGCCAAAGGGCTAATGTCCTGGATTCTGCAATTTGGGAGCCGCAAAGACTCCAGCCTGGTCAGTCCAGAGAGAAACTCCAGCCCTGACTCCAAATGGCTTGAGGTCAGGTCAAGTTCTCTTAGATCAGTTAACCCTGAAAGAACTGACAGATCCACCCCTGGGTGTGCCAGCAGGACCAACACTTCGAGATTTGACAGTCCCGCCAAAGACTCAATGCTTGCGGCAAAGAACCCCCAAAGATTAAGGGTTCTTAAACTCGTCAATCCCTCTAAGGGACTGAGGTCTGAGACTTTGCGGTTATCCTTTAAGTCAAGTTTCTCCAGCTTCCTCAGCCTCGCTAATGTGCTTATGTCGGAGATGCCGTTGCCTGCCAAGTAAAGATTCTCCAACTCCGCCATGCGCTGCAAAGGAGTGATGTCAGAGATCTGATTATCTGACAGGTCGAGCACCTTTAACTTAGTCAGTCCAGCGAGGGGGCTGAGGTTGGAGATTTCGTTCTTTGGCAGAGTCAAGACCTCAAGATTTCTCAATCGAGCTAGGGGATTAATGTTCGAAATGCCATTTTCCCCAAGCCCTAAGACCTTCAGATTCGTGAGGCGCACCAGCAGCGACATTTTTGCACCAAGTTCGACACCGGTTAAGTCCAGGTTTTCCAGGCTGGAGATTCTCTCTAAGTACGTAATGTCAACCCCCTGGTTGGCGGTCAAATCCAGCGTCTTTAGATTTGCCAAGCCGATCAAAGGACTCAGGTCGGAGATGTCACTGTAAGGTAAGTAAAGCTCTTCTAAGTGTGTCAGCTTTGCCAGTGGGCTTATGTCATCAAGAGGAAAGCATCCCATAAAAAGGCATCTTAACTTCGTCAACTCGGCTAAAGGCGTTATATCGTGACGACCGGACATACCCCAATACATGTATTGAAGATCTTCGACGGGTGTGTTTCTCGGCACCTCTGTCGGAGTCCACCTTTGGGGAACGTCTCTCTCCGCCATTCCTACCAAGACGCGAATGTCAGAATAGGTAGTCCACCCTAAGCCAAGGACTTCTAAGTTCGTCAATCCAGCTAAAGGTCCTAGATCTTCCGGCACATCACCGATGAGGATAAGCTCACTCAAACCGCTCAGTTCAGCAAGGGGGCTTATATCCTCTACAAAGCAATTCCACAAGACAAGGGACTTTAGATTGGTCAGGTGTTCAATGCCTTTTAGGCTTTGGAGAAACTGGACTCCATGTTCATTGAAGTCCAGAGGATACAGTGTCCCTGACCTGGTCTGAATGGCAAAGTCTCTTAGCTTTTGCATCGCCTGTATTCCATATTCACGTCCATCCAGATACTCTATTGTACGNNCCAGCTCTTCATCTGCATACCTCGTTTCTTCTTCCAGACGGGCCGGCACGCCGCCCATACACAGTCAAGCACGCTACTTGAGTTAAACGCAAGCGAAACCCCTTTCAATGTAGTCCAACAAGCAGGAAAGGAATAAATCGCCCTCTCGAAATTGGTTACTTATTTCAATTCAACCTCCTTGCGCAGTCCGCTTTAACAATTCTGCTTTTTTTCGTTAACATTCCGTTTGCCGCCTGCCGTGTTCCAAGAACATCATCGAACTTATGTTCGCATTTTTGATCAATCTGTGCTAGAATAAAAGTAGAAGTGGAGTATGTTATAGGGAGAGAGTCGGGATGAGTGAAAGAACCTATGTGGCGATCGATCTAAAGTCCTTCTATGCCTCTGTGGAGTGCATGGAACGGGGGCTTGATCCGTTGACTACAAATCTGGTGGTGGCTGATGCGTCCCGGACCGATAAAACCATCTGTCTGGCGGTTTCCCCTTCTCTGAAGGCCCACGGCATATCCGGACGCCCCAGGCTCTTTGAGGTTGTGAGCAAGGTGCGGGAGATCAATGCCCAGCGTTTAAGGAAGGCTCCCGGTCGGAGGTTTACCGGCAGCTCAGTTTTCGATCCTGAGCTCCGCTCTTCCCCTTCTTTGGCCCTGGACTACATCGCAGCCCCGCCCAGAATGGCCCTTTACATCGACTACTCCACCCGCATTTACGGAGTCTACCTGAAGTACCTTGCCCCGGAAGATATCCATGTCTACTCCATTGATGAGGTCTTTTTCGATGCCACATGCTATCTAAAATCCCTTGGGGTTTCTGCCAGGGAGTTTGTCACCAAGATCCTCCTTGATGTGTTGGAGACCACCGGGATTACCGCCGCTGCCGGCATCGGCACCAACCTTTACTTAAGCAAGATTGCCATGGATATCGGCGCCAAGCATATACCCACCGACGAGAATGGAGTCCGCATCGCGGAACTGGATGAGAAGAAATACCGCCGGGAGCTCTGGGGACACCGTCCCCTCACCGACTTCTGGCGCATAGGCAAGGGCTACGCCAAGCGTCTGGAAGAGCACGGCATGTACACCATGGGGGATATCGCCAGGTGCTCCCTGGAAAACCAGGGCCTTCTCTACCAGCTCTTTGGAGTCAACGCTGAGCTCTTAATCGATCATGCCTGGGGCTGGGAGTGCTGCACCATTGCAGATATTAAAGCCTACCGGCCCCAGTCCAAGAGCATGGGTTCAGGCCAGGTNNGTGGACAAAGGGCTGATGACCAACCAGATCGTGTTAAGCGTCGGCTATGATGCCCTGAACCTCAAGGATGAGGCGAGCCGCAAAGCCTTCAGAGGAGAAGTCACCATCGACAGCTACGGCCGTTCCATTCCCAAAGGCGCCAACGGCAGCATCAGCCTGGATCGCTACACCTCCTCCACCCAACTAATTGTCGGCGCGGTGCTGGAACTCTTTGACCGCATTGCTGATCCGAATTTGTTGGTGCGAAGGGTGAATTTGGCAGCCAACAACATCCTGGATGAAAAGGCTGTTGCTCAGCGGGGAAACTTTCAGCAGCTGGATCTTTTTACAGACTATGAGGCTCAGAAGCGGAAAGAAGAGCAGCTGGAGCGGGAGCGGAAAGTTCAGGAAGCGGCTTTGGCCATCAGGAAGAGATTTGGGAAGAACGCCCTTTTGAAGGGGCTGAATCTGGAGGACGGCGCCACCACGATTGAGCGCAACCAGCAGATTGGAGGCCATAAGGCATGACAGATTCATACGAGGATATCATCAATCTGCCCCGGCCGGTGCGGCTGAACAGGCCCCGCATGCCCCAAGCCAGCCGGGCGGCGCAATTCGCACCCTTTGCCGCCCTGGTGGGCTACGAAGAATCGGTACGGGAAACCGCGCGGGTGACCGAACGCAGGATCGA
>MTKW01009173.1_pt1 | contig 16131 bp, 14 predicted proteins | sample 1042761 | NCBI WGS metagenome assembly MTKW01 (sample SAMN06205366, study PRJNA360243) | anaerobic digester metagenome | biome: Wastewater treatment plant; feature: Anaerobic digester sludge; material: sludge; isolation source: anaerobic digester fed with sludge from wastewater treatment plant ... | reverse complement strand
ATACTAGTTGATTTAATATCTCAATTGTAAAGAAACCAAGTCCTAAATATAAGAGGATGTTTATTTATATTTAAAAACTTATTTATTTAGAGTATACTATTGTAAAGAGGTGAAAAACTTGAAAAAGAATAAAAGGAAGGAAATTTTAGAAAATATTAAGTTGTTTATTGGAGGGGTATTTGATTTTAAAGATATGTCCTCAAAACTAGTAGAAAAAAATGCCATGGACGAGTTTGATAATTTTATGCTTTTATGTTTTGGAGACCTCATTGGTATTCCTTTACCTACCACATATTATACCCTTGAACTTCTTCCCTATCTGGCGGAAGATTTAAAGGGATGGGAATATAGAATAATGGGAAGAAAAGATATTTATATGGATAGATGGGGAGACTTTGATAATTAATTGGAGGGAATAGTTATGAAAAAATTAGTATTTTTCGGAGGTAAAGGTGGAGTGGGTAAAACTACGTCCTCTGCTGCTTTTGCTCTTTACTGTGCTAATAATGGGGAAAAAACTCTTCTAGTATCTACAGATCCAGCCCATTCACTATGTGATATTTTTGAAAGAGAAATAGGTTCTAAAATAACCCAACTTAATGATAATCTATATGCCCTGGAAATAGATCCTGAAGAAGAAGCAGAAAATTACATACAGGGGATTAAGGGCAAAATGAAGGATATTGTTAGCCCTGTTATCATAAAGGAAGTGGAAAAACAATTAGATGCTGCCAGTGTATCCCCGGGTTCTGATGAATCAGCTGTTTTTGATAAGTTAATGGAAATTATACTAGAGTATGGAGAAAAGTATGACAGGATTGTTATAGATACAGCACCTACCGGTCATACCTTAAGACTGCTGTCTTTACCTGAGCTCCTTGGAGGATGGATGGACAGACTTATGGAAAAAAGGATAGAAGCTATGGAGTTATATGAAATGGCCAGAAGATATGATACTAAATTTAAAAAGAAGATTGAGAATGATTCAGTTATTTCTACCTTAAGATCAAGAAAGGAGAAAATGGAAAGGACTAGAGAAATATTGACTAATAATGAACTTGTGTCCTTTGTCTTCGTCATGAATGCAGAGAAACTGCCCTTTGAGGAAACAAAAAAGGCCATAAATATCCTTGAAAAATATCAGTTTAGGGTAAATGATATAATTGTAAATAGGTTATTACCAGAAGAGCTTACAGATAGTTTTTGGATTAAAAGGAAGGCAATTGAAAAGCAACATCTAGAAGAAATAAACAGGTACTTCCATGATAAAAATATTATTAAAATACCTCTTATAGATAGTGAAGTAAAATCAGAGAATATAGTTAATTTAGGTAAATATTTTAAGACAAATTAACAAAAAGATATTTTTAATCTATCAATAAAGATAATGTGATTTTTAGAAACCAAAGATTATCCTTTGGTTTTTAAAAATTATTTAAACCCCAACCATATCTATTATCTTCCCCACAAATTGCTACTGCCGTTGCTCCCATAATACCGCCATTATAACCTAGCTGTGATGGTTCTATCTTGAGATATCTATTTGCTGACTTATATAAAAAGGAATTTAGACTTTTCCACAATGAAAACTCAAATAGGGAAAATGCAAGAGACACTCCCCCACCGATAATAACTTTTTGTGGATTTAAAATATTACATACTTGGGCTAAAACCTTACCTATGTAATAGCCCTCAAGTTCAAATGTTTTAATTGCTATCCTATCTTTTTTATAGGCAAGGTCTGCTATATATTTTGCTTCTATATCATTTCCCTGATATTTATTATTCCCTCCAAGTTCTAAATAGTTTCTTGTAATAGCAGGACCAGCAGCATGAACTTCAAGACAACCCTTATTGCCGCATTTACATTGAAGGCCATCTTCCACAACAACAGTGTGGCCGATTTCACCAGCGTTGCCAAAGCCTCCATAATATATGGTATTATTTAAAAAAATAGCTCCACCTATCCCATTAGATATTGTCATATAAAAAAAATCACTTGTATCTTTACAGCTGCCAAATAGTTTTTCCGCTAAAGCACATGCCTGTCCATCATTATCAATATATACAGGAATTTTAAATTTTTCTTCCATGATAGGACCAATATTAATATCTTTTATTCCAGAAAAACTTGATTCCACCCACATTCCCTGCTTGGGGTCTGCCAGTCCTGGTATAGTTATACCTATGGATATAGGGGAAATATCTTTATACTTATCCAATAATTCCCTTGAGGATAAAATTATGCTTCTAATAACATCCTTTTTAGTTAGCAGCTTCCATTTAAAACTCCTTACCTCCAGTATTTCTCCACAGACACTTATAAGGCCTACCATATATTTTGAACCGCCAATATCTATGGCTAATATATATTTATCCATATCTTCTTCTCCTACTATAGGTTTATTATAAATTAAATATTTCATAATAAATCCTATCTTTCATTAGTAAGGCCGCCCCTAATGCAGCTGCATCATCATTAAGTATAGATTGAAATATTTCCGTTTCCGAACCAATCATCATATGCTCTTTAATCATTCCCTTAAAAGATTCAAACTTTTCATTTGGAATTCGAGAAAACTCTCCACTAATCATAACAATACTGGGGTCAAAAATATTTATAGCATTGGCTAATATAATTGCCATTTTTTCTAGTGCATCATTTATAATCTCCCTTATGAATTGATAATTTTCATTATATAATTCTAATACATCACTAAAGGTATTTATTTCATTATTATTAATTCCTTTATGCTTTTTTAAATGACCTTCTTTTTTTATTCGACTTATTATTGCATGAACTGATGCATAGGTTTCTAGGCATCCCCTCTTACCACAGGTACAGATATTCCCATTTGGCTCTACCACTGTATGACCTATCTCTCCTGCCATACTATTTGAACCATGATATATACTGCCCCTTATCATCATAGATAATCCTATGCCATAAGACCAGCGAAGAACCATTATATCGTCCTTTTTATCGTCAATTGGCATATTATTTAACTCTGATGCTAAAAGACAATCTGGATCAGTAAATATTTCTGTCATCACACCAAACTTGCTCTTAATTATTTCTCGTAAATTCTTAGGAAAGTCTCCGTGAAAAGGGTGTTCTAATTGTCCCTTATTCCAGCTTTGAATAGTACTGCTGGGAAGGGCTAAACCTATTGACTTAATATATTGGGGATGATCAACAAATTCAAAAATATCATTTAGCATGTTCATTAAGCCATTAATCATATCCTTACTTAAGTTACTTTCCATCAAAATGGTTTTAGAATAGATGCATTTACCATTTAGGTAGGAAATTACACCAATAATCCTACCTAAGGTAACATCCACACCTACACAAAGATTCTCTTTATAATTAATATCAAAAAAAGTAGGAATACGTCCTGGAGATTTATTTTGGCTCTCTTTAAATTGTATTATAGAGTTGCTTTTTAATAGTTTAGTGATGCTGTTATAAACACCGCCCCAGCTAAGATTAGTATATCCTTGAATATCCTTTTTCATAATAGGTCCATACTCTAAAATACTCTCAAATACTTTTTTTGTATTTACGTCATTTATTATATATTTTTGAAATTCTAACATTTAATTCTCCCTATTCTACCTTAAGTGCGGAATCAAAACTAAAATCCGAAAGTTCAAAGTTAAGTTTTTTTACAAAATCAAAGGATTCCCTAATCCCAGTTATTCGATTCATTCCGGTATCCTCCCATTCTACAGAAAGGGGACCGCTATATCTCATTTGATTAAGTTCCCTAATAATACCATCAAAATCCACATCTCCATGACCAAGGGAAACGAAATTCCAACCACGTCTGGTATCTCCAAATTCTATATGGCTGCCTAATATGCCAGTGCGACCATCTAACATCATTTTAACATCCTTCATATGAACATGATAGATCCTGTCAGAAAAATCTTTTAAAAATACATTAGGGTTAATTCCCTGCCAAAGTAAATGGGAAGGGTCAAAGTTTAAGCCTAAAGTCTCTCTATAGTCAAAGGTCTCCAAGAGTTTCTTGGTAGAATAATAGTCAAAGGCAATTTCTGTAGGGTGAACTTCTAATGCATATTTTACATTATATTCATCAAACACATCAAATATTGGTGTCCACAGTTCCCTAATCCTTTTAAATCCTTGATCAACCATTTCCTGAGAAGTCTGGGGAAAGGAGTACCAATAATACCAAATAGGAGAACCTGTAAAGCAGGTAACTACATTTATACCTAGCTTATGAGCTGCCTTGGCTACTAACTTCATTTCCTTAATAGCCCAGGAGCGAATTTCTTCAGGCTTTCCAGAAAGGGATCTAGGAGCAAAATTATCCAATCTAGGATCCCAATTGTCCCCCACACATTGACCAATTAAGTGGGCACTTAATGCCCATACCTTTAAATTATATTTGCTTAAAATAGTATTAAACCATGTCACATACTCATCATCTTCTAGTACCTTATGAATATCCACATGAGCATGGCAGGCCACCTCTATTCCTTCATAGCCTATACTTCCAACCAACTTACATAGGTCTTCCAAGAGTAAGTCTCCAAATTGCCCGGTTGTAATAGTTATTGGTCTTGCCACAATCATCATCCTTTCTATTTTATATCCACACTTGAAGAAAGTTTTGCAGAAGTTTCATTTCCAAAGATTACTTTCATGGTATCAATTACATTTTCCCCACTTATGGAAGGAGAAGTATTGGTTAAAATACTATTTACAAATTCATCAATTAGACCTGTAGATGTATGGCCTCCACTGGTTTGTTCTTTATTAGAGGTAAGCATATCTAAATCATATTTATCTATACTGCCATCTAATTTTTCAATAATTAATGAATATTCATTATCATCATAACAGCGGATAGTCCCCCCCTCTAAATAAATTTTTGTTGAATTATCTTCGCTACCATAATTAGTCCAACTGACATGCATTATTCCAGCTGCACCACCTTCTAAAGTATATATTGCAAATGCATTATCATCTACTGTAATCGATGAACCGTCAGAAAACTTTTTATTAATTGTAGAGAGCTGGGCAGTGGTTTTAATTATTTTTTGACCGGTCAGATAATGGATAAGATCAGTTTTATGAACACCCAAATCCGCCATAACCCCAAATGAAGCTACTTTTTTATCGAAAAACCAAGAATCTTTCTTCCCAGTCCAACCTTCTGGTCCAGGATGACAAAATTTTGTCTGAAAGGATATTACCTTTCCGAGTTCATCCCTTTCTATAATCTTTTTAGCTTTTATATGAGCTTTTGCAAGTCTTTGGTTTTGACCAATCATTAAAAACTTTCCAGAATTCTTGGCTGCTTTATTCATTTCTTCGCAATCCTCAAGGGTTGTTGCCATAGGTTTCTCACATAAAACGTGTTTACCTGCTTTAAGTGCCTGAATGGAAATAGGTGCATGATATATATTGGCTACGCATACGCTTACAGCATCAACATCTGAATTTAATAACTCCTCAATAGATTCATATGCCTTCCCACCATATTTCTTAGCACATAAATCCGCCTTTTCATTGGTTCTATTGTAAAATGCGGTAATTTCGCAGTTTGGATTATCTAAATATTCAGGAATATGCCGTATTGTTGCTATTTTTCCACAACCAATTATCCCTATCTTGAGCATGATAGAACAACACATCCTTTCTTAATTATAATGATCTTTAGCTAAATTTCCTTCTATTTTGAAAATTTTGCATTAATACTGCTATTACTATAATGGCACCGCTTATTGCACCATTTAGGAAAGTCGAAACATCTGCTGCAGTCAATATATTGCTTATCATTTTAAACATTAATACTCCCATAAAGGTTCCAACAATCTTTCCTCGACCACCGCTCATGGCTGTTCCACCAATCGCCACAGCAGCTATAGTTTCCATTTCATATCCGACAGCTGCACTAGCAGCAGCTACTGCTGTCATTCGAGATGCATATATAACACCTGCAAGACCACACATTAGACCTGTAATTGAAAATGTTAAAGTTTTTATCAAATCTACATTTACTCCTGATAATCTAGCAGAAGTCTCGTTACTGCCAATGGCATATATGTGTTTACCTAGCTTGGTTTGCTTCATAACAATGTCAAATATTATAGTGATAATTATAAAAATAATCATTGGGTAAGGTATTAAGACTCCTTCCTTTATTTTTATCCCCCCAACAGCTAAAAGCCTAAAGGATGCAAAAAGCTTAGATTCTACAGTAAAGGGTCCCCCTGAGCCAAAATGATTTATTATTGAGCGACATGCCCCCATCATAGCCATTGTTGCTACCATAGCAGGCATTCCCCCCTTTGTTATTAAAAGACCGTTTATAGAACCTATAACTAAGCCAAAGACGGCACAAAATAGTAACATTATAATAGGACTCTGAGTTGCATTTAAGACTAATATTCCAAAGCCCCCTATAATTGCAACCTGTGAGCCCACGGAAATATCAATTTGTCCTGCAGATATAACCATGCTCATTCCCATTGCCAATAACCCTATCATTGAACTTTGAACGAATATATTTGAAATATTTGTCCATGAAAAAAAATTCCTATTAACTGTAGCTGCTATTATAAGTAATATTATAAAAGATAAAATAAAACTATATTCAGAAACCAATTTTTTTAATAATTCCCTTGGGGATATATTTATATTTTTTATTTTTTTAAGCATTATTCCCAACCTCCAAATTAGCTCCAGTAGAGTAATACATGATATTTTTTTCTGTAAGATCCTTTCGTTTAAGCACTGCATTGATATTACCTTTATATAATACTAAACATGTATCTGCTACTTTGTATATTTCAGGAAATTCTGCACTAAATACAATTATTGCCTTTCCCTCCTTTGCTAAATTTAATATAAGATGATAGATTTCAAATTTTGTTCCTACATCTATCCCTTGGGTCGGATTATCAAATATAAGAACATCAGCATCAGTTTCTAACCATTTACCTAAAATAACCTTTTGCTGATTCCCACCAGATAGTGAGGTAATTGGATTTTGAGGATGAGATGTTCTAATGTCCAATGATTTTTTCTGCCGCATAAATCTTTTATGAATATCCTTTTTAGATATTAACAATCTTTTAAATTTAGTATTAAGATACCCCATATTGATGTTATCGTATATAGATAAATCATTGTGAATACCTCTTTCCTTGCGCATACGAGGGGAAAGGGCAATCCCTCTTTTCATAAAAGTACGTATCTTAGATCCTGCTCTTATGGACTTGCCATTTACCATAATAGTTCCGGTAAATGATTCTTCTCCAAAAAGGGCATCTGCAAGGGAGTCTTGACCACTACCCTGTAATCCTGTTATAGCTAATATTTCACCTTTATGAACATCAAAGTTTATATTAAAAAAGTGTCTCCCAGATAAATTCTTGACTGAAAGTCCAAGTTCCTCCCTAGATTTATTTGTATATTTAGAGAAGTCTTCTTCAATTAAATATCTACCAATCATCATTTCCGTTAAATCGTTTTCATCAATGTGGGAAAACTTACCTTGAGATACCATTTTACCATCTCTTAATACATAAAAGTTTTCACATATTTCAAAGAGCTCAGGCATCTTATGGGATATATAAACAAAACTTACCCCTTCTTTATGCAATTGACGAATTATTTTAAATAAGTTATTGATTTCATTAGTAGATAAGGCAGTTGTTGGTTCATCCATTATTATTAACTCACACTTAAATAGTAAAGCCTTCCCAATTTCAACTAATTGCTTCTCTGCTGCCTGCAGGTCTCTCATTATTGCATTAGAATCAATATGAACATTCATACGTTTAAAAACATTATCACAACGTCTGATCATTTCTTTTTTATTTAATAAACCGAATTTCCCAACAAGCTCCTCGGCTAAAAACATATTTTCAAAAACCCTTAAATCATTACAAAGGTTTAACTCCTGGTGAATAAATCTTATTCCATATTGATTGGCAATATTAATATTAGTCATGTTCACCCTTTTACCATTTATAAAGATTTCACCCTTTGTGGGACCATATGTTCCGGCTAAGATATTCATAAGTGTAGATTTCCCAGCTCCATTTTCGCCAACTAAACCCATTATACTACCATTATCCACCTTAAAATTTACGTTATCTAAGGCACGAACAGGTCCAAAATCCTTTATTATTCCTTTCATTTCTATGAGCATATATACCCCCCTTTTGCGGTAGAGTTATACTAGATGATTTAAAAAGATATAATGAACCGACCGACCCCTCGATCGGTTCATTAAAACTATTGATACTAAAACATTCTAGAAATTCCCTATTGAGTACCTTTCTTCATATATATCACTATCTCTATAAGAATCAAAATCATGATCTCCGCCGCCAGCATTACTTATGGAGAAGGATGGAATTAAATATTGTCCATCTTTTAGGACTGCTCCATCATATGACTCATTATAAAGATGTGCTACAGATAATCTTAATGCTTCTCTAATAAATGCCGGCGCAAAATAAAATGTAGTGAATTTAATTCCTGTTTTAGTGTTTTCAAACTTTGCAAGTGTATCCTCACGGCCGCCAACTGAAGTCATTAATTTAATATTAATCTTAGCATCTCCTGAATAGGCATCTAATGCATTCATAACACCATCCACCACTTCATCATCGTGGGTTACTATTAAATCTAGAGATTCTATTTCAGCAACAGATTTTGAATTAAGCCAATTTTCCATTTGCTCCTGGGCAGTTTCTGTTGACCAGTCAGTAACAAAGGTATTTGCAATCTGTTCAAATTTGTCTTCGATAACTGCATCCATTCCGTCACTACGTTGGGATGTAACTGTTGAACTATCACCTACAAAGCGAAGATATTTAACATTATCTTCATCTTTATAAAATTCATTTAAGTACTCTCCCATAAGAGTAGCAATACCGTAGTTATCTCCCATTATTTCTCCTACCAATCCTTCAAAGTTATCGATTAACCTGTCATAAATAACTAATTCAATTTCAGCATCTTTAATACTTTGTGCTGCACTACGTAAGGCCTCTCCTTCCATTGGCCATAGCATTATAAGGTCAACATCTCCACCTGCTATTAGATTTTCAATAGAGGTAATTTGGTCAGAAGCTTCAAGGCCATCCTTCACAACTATTTCTAGGCCATCATACTTTTCCATTAGGGCATCTGCTTCCATTTTAGCATGGGCAACACTCTCACCGGTGAATCCATGGTCTCCTGAAGGGATAACTACACCGATTTTAAAAGACTCCCCTTCGGCCCCTTCGCCATTACCTTCAGGCGCCTCTACAGGTTTAGAGCAAGCACTAAAGGAAAATATTAAAACTACTACAAGCAACAATAATAATGTTTTTCTCACTTTACTTCCTCCTTTATTTTTATTTTGATAAACGGCAATGCCGGATTATCCAAATCAATGGCTAGATATATACCCTGTTAAAATAAAATTACGCCCTTTATATATCCATCTGTTTTTTTAATAGATTTCTTGAAGATGTCATTTATAGTTTCAATCTCATCAAATCTGGCCACATGGGTTACAAGGTCTTTTGTATCATATACCCCTTTATTTATAAGGGTTGCAGCCCTTGGCGTAAGATATTTAAAATGAGAATTACTCTTTGGTGCCAAGTTTAATACTTGGAGACCAGTGGTATGCCACCTAGTTCCATTAAAGCTGCGTGATCCCCTATGCCAAGAACCTATAACCAGTTTTCCTTCTTCATTTGCAGTCATACTGGTTGCAAGATCCAGAGAGCTTTGAGTTCCTGCAAATTCTATAACTACATTGGCACCACCCTTTAACTGGATTTCTAAAATTCTTTCTAAACCCTTCTTAGTGCTAGGATTAAAACAATTATTAGGAAGATATTTCCTTGCTATATTTAGACGGTCTTCTTCTACATCAAATACATTTATTTCCCCTGACTGGGATCCACTAACCAATCCTTGTAAGGTCAATAATCCCATATAACCTGCTCCAATTAATGCTATACTGTCACCTGGCTGTATTTTAGCCATATTTAAAATATTGACAACACAGACTACTGGCTCGCCTACCCATTTTGAATAATCTATTTCATCATGAGGAATCTTTGCTACACAATCATAAGCCACATTAAAGTGCCTAGCCATCATCTTGTCTCCGCCTGTACCTGCAAACACCTTATCCCCAATATTGAAACCCTTTACATCCCTACCTTTATCAATAACTACTCCAACACCTTCATGACCTATCCGATAGGGAAAGGGACCAGGCACATCCATTCCCCTATAAAGATATGAATCCCATGCACAAATTCCCACTGCCTTTGTTTCTATTTGTAATTCGTTAGATTCTGGAGAAGATAGTTCCTCTGGACCTATTTCAATTTTATTTGGAGCGGTTACCCATAATACTTCTGTCCTCAATTCTATAGCCTCCTTAAAGTTTATTTAAACTAGGATTATCCTTTATTTATTTAATAGATTTACAATCTCCTTAAGGGTTGCTACTCCTGTTTCTCCAATCTCTTTAATAATTATTGAGGAAGCAGCATTTCCTACTAATGCAGCTTGTTGGTAATTAGCCCCCTTTGTGAGTGCAAATACTATTCCCGCATTATTTGCATCTCCTGCTCCAACAATATCAATCTCACCCTCTACAGGAAAGGCAGGAACCTTATGAGGCCTTCCATCAAAAACTATCGAACCCTTTTCTCCAAAGGTAACAATTACAGGCTTTCCACTATTTACAAAAAGTTCTTCAGCATATGTAAGTCCTTTATCCATATCTATAAGAACATCTTTTTCACCAAAAATCTGGCCAATTTCAATATTATTACACTTTAAAATTATATTTTTAAATTTATGAACATTCCTACGAGAATCTACATACCATATTTTGTTATTATATTCCCCTGCCAAATCAGAAAGGTCCTTCTGAATATTTTCAGTAATTGCCGCACAATTATTTTCACTATATTGGTCACAAATAATAATTGCGTCACTATCAATTAATGCTCTTTTTAAGTTTTTTATTAATCTTTTTTGTATATTAATTGGTGTGCAAGTAAAATTTTTAATATCTATTCTATTCATTTCTGTTAAAAGACTACCTTCAGATCTCATAGGCTTAATATAGGTCCCGGTATATCTTTCATCCGTATGTACCATAAGGGAAACATCTGCCCCTACATTCTTTAGACAGTTTAAAAGTTCAAAGCCTTCACCGTCATTCCCTAAAATTCCTATAGAATAAACCTTTGCCCCTAGAGCTCGTAAATTATTAGTAATTGTACCCCCTGCCCCTGCAAAAGCCTTCTTATGATAAACTTGATATGCTGTTAAATTAGTTTCCAGGGATAATTCATCTTTTTTTCCATCTATATATAGATATTTATCAAGGCTAAAATCGCCAAAGACTGTTATAATAGGTTGATTTTCACTCCTTAAAATATCTATAATTTTCTTATGGTCCACAGGGTATCACTTCCTTATTCATTACTGGCAATTTCAAAAGAAATTGCTGTTTTTGCTATACTTGGAAGGGTTTCACTATGTAACCCTTCCACATAATAGCTTTTACCCCCATCTGCAACGGTACGAGCTAATATGGTTTTCCAGGGTCTAAAATAATACCTTGGATCTGTTCTAGGTGGTGCTTTATCATATCCTTCATCTGGGATAGGCTGTATGTCTAAAACTGCTGTGGTAAAATGTGCAATTTTCTTACCCCTTTGATGAGCTACATTTCTAGCCATAGCTAGAGCCTTAAGATAAACTTCGGGCCCAGTTACCGCTGAACCAAAGTTTAGAAAAACCCCGCCTTCTAATTTTGAAATAGACTCTGTAAAAATTAAAAAATCTCTATAGGATGCTTCCCCAAGTACAGCCCCATTTGCATTATTATGTTCATGTATTATATCGCTGCCTATACCTATATGCATTGTGGAGGGGATCCCTAAGTGATAGGCATTTGCCATCACGCTATAATCCTTATATGGGAGGTTGTTTTCCCATATATACCTTCCAATAGACTCCCCTGCTCCAAGACCATCTTTAACCCCTTCTTTAAGAATATCATTTATTAGACCCGTTTCCCTCCAAAGACCAAATTGACCTTCGCTGACATACTTTGCCACAGATTCACAGCTTTCACCAATTAAAGAAAATTCAAAGTCATGAATACCGCCAGACCCATTAGTGGCAAAATGATTAATTAATCCCTTCCTCATAAGTTCAATCATATAGGAAGAACAGCCAGAACGTATAACATGTCCGCCATACATCAATATAGAAGCAGCTTTACTATACTTTGCTTTTACTAAAGCATGAGAAATTCCTATTACTTTAGAATCTCTCATAATTGGAGCTGTATCATCAACAGGTACAAGTACATCATGTAATTTTAAATCATGGATCCTTTCTTTAAGTGGTTTAATTATTAATTTATTCGTATCAAACATTTTAAAAGCCATCTTTAACACCTCCAAATGAAATTAAAAATCCTTTCAACATTTTTAAAGTCAGGAATTATACAATCCGCCCCGGCCTTTAACAATCTATTTCTTTTCCACTCATTGATAGAAGTGTCTTTTTTCTCTTCATTAGTCGCTAAAGCAATTGTATAGCTATCAATACTTTTACCCAATTCTATCTCTACAAAGCCATCACCAAATAAAATCAAATCTGATCCATTTAGTGAATTATTATTTATTAAATCATTTAATACCTGCTCTTTAGAACAAAAAGTACTATCCTCGTCTACTGCACCATGAATAGATTTAAAATAATGGGAAATTCCAAGTAAACTAGCTTCCTGTATAACATCTATTTCATCAGTACCACTGGTAAGATAACAACTTATACCACTTTGAGTAAGCTTTTCAAGTAATTCAACACTACCAGGTACTAAAAAGGATGAGGGTTTAATTCCCCTTTTTAAATTTTTCTTTCTGCCCTTGATATGAACCTCTAGCCTCCTAAGATATTCAGCCTTATATTCTAATGGTGATTTTGATATACCTCCGAATTTAGAGATTTCTTCACTAAGACGAATACATTGAAAAATAGTCTGTTTACCTGTAAGAAAATCCACGAAATCAAAAACTATTTTTTCTATTTCTTCTTTAGAGGGAGCATTAGGACATTGTAATAATTCTTCAACAAAATACTCGTACATAATAGATTGCCAACCTTCTCTAATAAGGCTAATCGTCCCATCAAAATCAAAAATAGCATGCTTAGGATTTATTGTCTTTGGATAGTTTATAATTTCCATATCCCAGGTATATTTTAATTTCTCCCTTATACTACTGATTAAGGCATGAACATATATAATGTGAATATCCTCTATTTGTTCCATAGAATATGTGGAAGCTAAAAGTATATAATCACTTAAATCCTTCATTTTCCCGCCATCCCGACCGCCAAAAGAAATTATTGTCATACCTATTTCTTTTGCTGTTTTACAAGCAAGTAAGATATTTGGAGAATTACCACTACCACTAAAAACAATGAGGAGATCTCCAGGTTGAGCGTAAGTACGCAACATTATACTGAAAATCTCCTCATAACTAAAATCATTGGCAAGGCAGGTTATTAAAGCTGTTGAATCATTAAGGCAGATTGCGGAAAAACCCTCACGCCCATATATTCTGCAGCCCTTCACAAGATCATTAATCATATGACTGGCTGTTGAAGAACTGCCCCCGTTACCGGCAGTAAATATTCTTCGATTAAGTTCTTTGCTTTTAAGTATCTCAATAGTAATTTTATCTAATACTTTGAAATCTGTTTTTAATAATGCCTCACTTATTTCTTTTGAATATATTTCAGGTACATAGGAACCATTGTATCCAGATATTCTCATAATGCTAATACCCCCTTATTAACAGCTTTTACCTTTAAATCAGATACTAAATATAATTAACCTTAATTTGGTAAAATAATAATATCACACCTTGATATAATTGTCAATCCTTCAGATTTAACGAGCAAACTTTTTATCTTAGAGTTGTTTTTTAAGGTTTTTAATTTTCAATTCTGCCCATGGGTTATGTCTTTTACTTGACTCAAAGCTATATAGAAGTATAATAAGGATAGCACTAAATTAATCGGGTCTTTGACACTTGCGCCCTCCCCAAAACGCTGAAGCCATTGATAAGGCTTTATTTTTTTGTCAAATTTTTCATTTTGTTAATGCACAATGTTTAACAATGTGATATAATAGATGTATTAGGAGGTGTTATCTAGTGCGTCTACAGGTGGTTGAATCTAAAAATGCTGCTTCTTTATATATTGTTAAGTCTACATATGAAAATGGTAAACGTTCATCAAAAGTTGTTGAAAAACTTGGCACCTACGAAGAATTATCCAAAATACATAAAGATCCCATCGCTTGGGGGAAATCTTATGCTAAAGAACTTACCGAGGCTGAAAAAGAACTAACACGGGAAGTCATAGTGAAACGTTCCCAGTCTAAACTAATTAATAAAAATATACAGTCTTCTTTTAATGGCGGTTATCTTTTTTTACAAAAGATTTATCATCAACTGGGGTTACATAAAATTTGCAATGATATTTCTAATAAATATAAATTTACTTTTAATCTTGATTCTATTCTTTCTAGATTATTATATGGAAGGGTTTTATTTCCTTCTTCTAAACTAAACACTTACCAGGAATCTAAATATTTGTTAGAACAGCCTGATTTTGATCTTCAACATGTCTATAGAGCATTAGATGTTATTTGTGCAGAGTATGATTTTATTCAATCTAATCTATATGAAAATAGTCTCTCTATTTCTAAAAGAAATGATAGAATTCTTTACTATGATTGTACTAATTATTTCTTTGAAATAGAGCAGGAAGAAGGTCTTAAACAATACGGTTTTGGTAAAGACCATAAGCCTAATCCTATAGTAGGTATGGGGTTATTTATGGATGGTGATGGTATTCCCTTAGCCTTTGATATTTATAGTGGTAATTCTAATGAACAAACTACCCTAAGACCCTTAGAAGAAAAGATTTTTAAGGATTTTAAGCTCTCAAAATTCGTAGTATGTACTGATGCAGGCTTGTCTTCAACAGGTAATCGTAAATTTAATAATAAAAATGGAAGAGCCTTTATTACTACTCAATCTGTTAAAAAGCTTAAGAAGCATTTAAAGGAGTGGGCTCTTAACCCTAAAGGATGGTCCTTATCTGGGAAAAATAGATTATATGACATTAGTCTCTTAGATAAGGATAAAAAGTCTTATGAAATGTATAAAACAGAAACTTTTTATAAAGAGCGATGGATAAAGGAAGATGGACTAGAGCAAAGGCTTATTATAACTTTTTCTCTTAAATATAGAGATTATCAAAGGGAAATCAGAAATAAACAATTACAAAGGGCAAATAAGTTAATTAAGAATAGATCAAAGGATGTACATAAAAGTAACCAAAATGATTATAAACGCTTTATATCTTCTATAAATGTTACTGAAGATGGTGAGCTAGCTGATAAGGCTTTTTATTATATAAATAATGATATTATAGCTGGGGAAGAAATATATGATGGCTTTTATGGTGTATGTACTAACTTAGAAGATGAAGCACCTTCTATTATTAAGATTAACCATAGAAGGTGGGAAATAGAAGAATGTTTTAGGATAATGAAAAGTGACTTTAAGGCAAGGCCTGCATATGTAAAAAGAGATGAAAGAATTAAGGCTCACTTTACCACATGTTATCTAGCATTAGTATTATATAGATATTTAGAAAAGTATTTAAAAGAAGAGTTTACAAGTACTGAAATAATTAAGGGTTTAAAGAGTATGAATTTTTATCATGTACCTGGAGAAGGCTATATTCCAACCTACACTAGAACAGATTTTACAGATGCTTTACACGAGGCTTTTGGGTTTAGGACAGACTATGAAATAGTTAGCACAAAACAAATGAAAAATATTTTTAGAGATACTAAAAACAATAAAACATTGTGCACCTTTTAAAATGTAATAAAACTCTGGATTAAGCTAGTTACAATGCTTTCCAGAGTTTTTATATTCTGCAAGTGTCAAATATGGGATAATATCACACCTTGATATAATTGTCAATCCTTCAGATTTAACGAGCAAACTTTTTATCTT
>MTKW01002632.1_pt1 | contig 16145 bp, 15 predicted proteins | sample 1042761 | NCBI WGS metagenome assembly MTKW01 (sample SAMN06205366, study PRJNA360243) | anaerobic digester metagenome | biome: Wastewater treatment plant; feature: Anaerobic digester sludge; material: sludge; isolation source: anaerobic digester fed with sludge from wastewater treatment plant ... | reverse complement strand
GAACTCCCCTGAGCCTTCTTTTTATCGATGGCGACAACCTCAGGCAGTACAACGATAACCTGGGCTATGTACATGGCAATGCCATGATACAAAACTTAGGAGCTACACTGGCCTCAAGGGTTCCCCACAGTGTACTGGTATCACGATGGCTTTCAGGAGACGAGTTCATGATAGTTATAGCTGATTGTCCAAAAGAATCAGCCATTGAAATAGCACAGAATCTACGTTGCGCAGTAAAGGACACCACCCAATCGTGGCCCTATCCTGTAACAGTAACCATAGGAGTGGCAACCTACCCAGACGATGCCTCCGACATGGAGGGCCTAATCAGAGTAGTGGAAGAAGCAAACCATCAGGCCAAAAGAAAAGGAAAAAATCAGGTGCGCACAGTCCGGTAAGTACCTGGTTCAGCTTCACATCTCAGCCTTGCCATTTATCTTGCTGTTTACGACTTCTTTGCCATTCCATTCTTTCAAACATTGAATCTAACGTTCATTATGTCACCGTCTCTTACTACATAATCTTTTCCTTCAAGCCTAACAAGGCCTTTATCTCTGCAAACTTTCATAGAACCAAGGGCCGAGAAATCTTGGAAAGACACAACCTCTGCTCTAATAAACCCGCGCTCCAGGTCTGTATGGATCTTGCCGGCAGCCTCTTTAGCTGCAGTGCCCTGGCGGATTGTCCAGGCCCTGACTTCATCTGAACCAACTGTAAAGAACGATATTAGGCCAAGCGTGCTGTAGGCCGCCCGGGCGATTCTTGCAACCCCTGACTCAGTAAGCCCATACTCCTTAAAAAACGGCACCCTGTCTTCTTCACTCAAAGAACCTATCTCTTCTTCGACCATACCCGAATACACAACTACTTTGTAACCTTTACTTTCAGACAGCCGGCGAACCTGCTCCATTGCAGCATAACTGCCTGTCGACAGCTGTTCACCTGATACGTTGGGTGCCAAAATTACAGGTTTGTTTGTATAAAACGCGAAATTGGAAAGCAGATCTGCCTCGTAGGGCTGATATTCTACATCCCTTAGGGGCAACTCCTTATCCAATGAATCTTTGCACTTTTCGAGAAACGGCAATTCCATCTGGCTGATGGGCTTGGCCTTGTTGGCCTTCAGTTTCTCTAGCCTGTTCTCAACTGAGACCAGGTCAGCCACGTAGAAATCAGTTTCCATTGCGCTTACGAACTCGATTGAATCCCTAACTCCTAGGTCGCCCATGAAAGATCCCAGGACAACAATGAGAACATCAAGGTTGCGCACAGCATTAAGTAGTTCTTGCCCTTTGTGTGCCTGAATATCCACAAGATCTATTCTTGCATAAGTGGTTTTCCGAGGCTGATATATCCCGGAGAGTATATTCACTCGTTTGTCAGGTACTTCCATAACACCTATGCTGCTTTGGCTGGCAGCCAAGCCTGCGCCGGTAAGCAGCCTGAACAGGGTAGTTTTCCCAGACTGAGGGCTGCCTGCTATTCCCACTTTCATCTATAAGGACCTCCAGAATGTCAGTTTCTAAATTCGATGGCTGCAAAATACTGTTCTATATTCTACCTCATGGGCGCTGCTGTTCAATATCTAACCAGGCGAAGTCACTGCAACGATCCAAGACTGCTATATTACAGGAAGCCCCGGAAAATCCCGGAGCTTCCCTATTTAGCAGGCTATCGCATTATCCTGTTTACCTGGAGCCCAGCCGGGAGCCGGCGAATCCAGCCATTACTCGCATACCGAGATCTGGCTTCCGGCTGTATCAAACAGCCTAGTCGGAATCAGCAGCGTTGAAAATCCTTTTCCTACGCGGCTTAGCCGTGGCTACTTCCCAACTAGCCTGATTTGTATGAAGCAGCTTGTGGGCAACTTCAGAACCAGGTTCGCCCAAGAATTCCTTGTATATATCCTGAACTGCTGGGTTCTCATGTGAGAATCTGAGTTCGGCCTTATCGTCAAGTCCGTACAGAATCTGGGCCCGCTCTCCAGCCAGTTCTTCATCATCGATAGAGATTGGCTGACCTCCGCCGCCTGCGCAGCCGCCCGGGCACGCCATGATTTCGACAAAATCGTATTCTGCCTGGCCTTGCTTTATGGCCTCAATTAGCTTGCGGGCATTCCCTAAACCGTGAGCAACTGCTACTCTCAGAGTCTTCCCGGGAAGCACGAATTTAGCCTCTTTCCAACCGTCAAGGCCTCTTACTTCGGAGAATGCAGTTGGTTCAGGGTTCTTACCGGTAACCAGGTAATATGCAGATCTTAGGGCTGCCTCCATTACTCCCCCGGTAGCTCCAAAGATTACTGCTGCTCCGGTTGAAACGCCCAAAGGAGTATCCCATTCTTCTTCTGCCAATCTTTCGGCCTGTACTCCCTCTTCCTTGATCATGGCACACAGCTCACGAGTCGTAAGAACCAGGTCAACGTCTTGCCCAGCGGCTGCCTGGTTCATAACAGAAAGCCCTGCTTCATATTTCTTTGCAGTGCAAGGCATTATTGAGATCACTGCGATCTTGTCAGCCGGCACTCCCAGCAACTGAGCATAGTATGTCTTGGCTACTGCGCCAAACATTTGCTGAGGAGACTTAGTGCTTGATATGTTAGGCACCAGTTCAGGATACTGGGTCTTTGCAAACCTGACCCATCCCGGACAGCATGACGTAAAAAGAGGCAGAGGGCCGGGCTTATGGTGGCTCTCTTTTACTCCAAGCCTCTCAAGGAGTTCAGTGCCTTCCTCCATTATCGTAAGATCCGCCGTAAAACAAGTATCAAACACATACTTGAAACCAAGGTGCTTTAGGGTTGCAACCATGCGCCCTGGAGTTGCTACCTCAGGGGACATTCCTAAACCCTCTCCCCATGCAGCACGAACTGCAGGGGCTACTTGAACAACTGTAATCTTGTCAGGGTCAGAAACCAGTTCCCACGCACGATCTGTCTGGTCCTTTTCGCTCAAAGCCCCTACTGGGCAATGGGTGACACACTGGCCACAGAAAGCACAATCCGATTCACCGAGGCGCTGCCCATACGCAGGCTCTATAGCAGTCCTTGCACCGGTACCTGATATTCTCCATACTCCGAGTGACTGGACCTTGTCACAGAAGCTTACGCACCTATAGCACATAATGCATTTCTTGGGATCCCTGACTATTGAAGGAGTGCTTTCATCTTTTCTCTGAGAAGGCAATTCCTTATCAAGTCTTACATCACGTACACCCAAGTCATGAGCCAGGTTCTGAAGCTTGCAGTTCCCATTTCTGGGGCAAGTCGGACAGTTGCAGTCATGCTGTGTAAGCAATAGTTCAACCGCCATTCTACGGGCATGGCGAGCTCTGGTGCTGACAGTAAGCACTTCCATGCCCTCTTGCACAACAGTGTTGCAAGCAGTTACCAGTTTGTGTGAACCCTTCAGTTCCACAACACATACTCTGCAAGCTCCTATTTCATTAATCCCTTCAAGGTAACAAAGGGTAGGTATTCTCAGCCGCGATTGCCTTGCAGCAGCAAGGATGGTGGTTCCTTCCGGAACCTCAAAAGGCCTTCCGTCAATAGAGAATTTTACCATCTTGCAAGCCTACCTCCTTCTATGGAACCGGATCCGTAGTGGTCACACCTGAGGCAGCGCCTGGCTTCGTGCAGGGCCTCTTTGAAATCCATGTTAAGCTCAAACTGTTTCCAGTCATGAATTCTCTCAGAACCGGGCCTCTCTCTCATATTGACCCTGCCTGTAGGAGACAAGTCTCCTGGAATTGCAGCAGGTACATTAATCTCCTCTTCGGGAGTACGCCCCTGCCCTCCAAGATGTAGATCAATATTGAAGGCAGCTACCTTACCTGCACCTATTGCTTTGATTGCCGTAGCAGGGCCGGTAACACAGTCTCCACCTGCAAAAATCCCGGAACTTCCCTTAATCGAAAGGTCGTCCTCAGCAACTACTGCATTTCTTGAACAAGGAATGCCGTCCTTGGCCAGGAACCCTGATTCTATGTCCTGCCCTATAGCGACAATGACTACATCACAGGCAAGCCTCTGATCAGGAGCGCCGGATGGGACAGGCTTAGGCCTTCCAGATGCGTCTATTGCACCTACAGTCATCTCCTGCAACCATATTGCAGCGACTTGTCCATTCTCATCCTGTTCGACTTTCCCTGGGGCCATAAGTTCAAGAATATCAACACCCTCAGCAAGGGCTCCTTCAATTTCCTCGCGCTGGGCAGTCATGTCCTGCATTCTACGCCTGTAGGCTACACTGACTTCCAACGCACCAAGCCGCACAGAACTACGGGCTGCGTCCATTGCGACGTTGCCACCGCCGATAACTACTACCTTTTTCCCTTTTAGGTCCACAGGGTTGTCCAAAGCAATGTCACGAAGCATCTTTACTGCTGGAATTACACCTTTTGCTTCCTCGCCTGAGACCCTCATTTTGCGATCTCCATGAGCACCTATGGCAACATATACAGCGTCGTAGGTCTTCTTCAGGCTNNATCTCCCTGTCCAATATGCTCTTGGGAAGCCTGTATTCAGGAATACCATATCTAAGCATGCCTCCGAGTTTGGGCTGCTTTTCGAATACTGTTACATCATGGCCCATTAAAGCCAAATAATAAGCCGCCGTTAGGCCTGACGGCCCTCCGCCGATAACGGCTACTTTCTTGCCAGTAAACGGCATTGGCTCAGGAACAGGTACATCTCCTGCCGCTTCTACAGCATACCGCTTAAGCCCCCTGATATTTATGGCATCATCAAGCATAGAACGCCTGCAGTGGGTCTCACACGGATGCTCGCATACAAGGGCGCAGGCCGACGGAAAAGGATTGTCCCGCCTTATGAGCCTAACAGCATCCTGTGGCCTGCCTGACCTAATTAGAGCTATATAGCCTGGAACATCCACACCTGCCGGACATGCTGAGCGGCATGGAACCGGCGCTGAAAACGTTCCAAGACAATGCCCCTCTTCTATATGTGAAACATAATCTTGCTTGAACTCTCTGGCGGACCTCAAAACCATAGCCGCAGCATCAGAGCCGATAACGCAGTCAGCGGTATCCATTACTGATTGAGATACTTCTTCTAACAGTTTGATTGTTTCTTCATCGCCATTGCCATCGAGTATTGTGTCCAGAAGGTCGCCCAACCTATTAAGCCCTATCCGGCACGGCACACACTTGCCGCAGGTCTGAGCGTGGCAAAGCCTCAAAAACACAGAAGCCATGTCCACCGGGCATATGCCTGGCGGGGCGGCAGCCAATCGCCGCTCCATCTCCTGGACCATACGTTCCATTACGATTTCGGCATCATCTGGCGTATAGACCGTAAGTCTGCTCACCTGAGAGTGCTCCTTTCAAGTTCCGTAATAATTGTGCACTAAAGTACAAAGTCCCAGTGAATTATAACACAAATCTTGTGATAGTGTTCACTTTTACTAAACACTTTTCAGTGAAAACACAAAACCCACCTAAAGGTGGGTTTTATGCCCTGCAAAAACCGGACTGCTAACCGGTAGAACACTGTTCAGTTTTAGTCACTGGAAACCGTTATCCTTGACGAAGAATAGGCCTTGCCGGGCACCAAAGTAGCACTTCCGGCATAGGCTTCCTCAGGTATCTCTCCTACAAGCTCCTCTAGCAGATCATCCATAGTTATGATGCCTACCGGAGAATTACCTTGTACTACTACTGCCAGGTGGACTCGGTCTCGCTTAAGCCTGGAAAACACTCTCAGTATGTTTTCTCCGGCCGGCACCAAGTACGGTGAACGCATCACAGCCGTAACAGGAAGCGAGCCTTTCTTTGGATTTGAGACAACTTCCCGTATAGCGTCCTTCATATATACAATACCGGCAACTTTGCGGCCCGAATCAGAAAGGACCGGAACCCGGCTGTATCTGTATTCTCTGAACAAATCAATTCCTTCTGAAAGCGTAGTGGAAGGGCTGTAGGTGACTACATTCATTAAAGGCACTAGTATGTCCAGGACTTTCTTGTCCTTTGAGCTAAATACACTGTCAATAACATCCCTGTCTTCAGGCTTCACGTACCCATCTTCTTCAGCCATCTCAAACACAGCCAGAACCTCAGTTTCAGGTTTCTGTGATGCCTCTTTTCTCCTACGCGAGAAAAACGATGTTAGCAAAGACGGAATAGCCCCTATCAGATATGAGGCCGGCCCCAAAACTCTGACAGCAAAATTCAGCAACACTGCTACTGAAAGAGCTACCCGGGTGGGAGCCTTTGCAGCGTAGGTCTTAGGAATAAGTTCTGAAAACACGAAAACGAACGCAGTAGTAATAAGTGATACTACGGCTACGTTAAGCGGCCCCTTAAATCCAAGAGAATAGGCTACTGACAATGCAGTCACTGAAGCCAAAATGGTAAATACATTTGTTCCTACCAGTACAGCAGCCAGGGTGTTTTTAGAGTTCTGTTTCATACTCTTGAGGAGCGCAGCTCGTTGGTCTCCTTCGCTTGAAAGGTTGTCGATAACCCACTTGTCCATTGCCAAGAACGCTGTCTCAGCTCCGGCAAAGAAACCTACTGACAAAAGCGACAAGAGAAACAGAACTACTCGTATCAAAATCGATACTACTGATACCTCGGTATCCATATTACTTGGTTTCTCCCTCGATTCTTTCTACTAATACCTTTCTAATCCTAGGCCCTTTAACCTCTTGCACAGTAAAGCACACCTTCGGTTCAATAAGACAAAAGGCGTCGCCAGCAAACGGTACTCTATCGAGAAAAGTCATCACAAGGCCTGCAACAGAATCGCAATCTTCGCTGTCTATTTCCATGCCGGTCAAGTCCTCAAAATCAGCAAGGCTAATACTTCCCGGTACCCGCCATCGTCCATTGCCAAGATTCACGGATTCGCGGTTTTCAAGGTCGTATTCATCCTGTATGTCCCCTACGATTTCCTCAATAACGTCTTCAAGAGTCACTAACCCCGACACTCCGTCAAACTCATCAATGACAATGGCCATGTACACTCCCCTGGCCTTCATCTCGTACAACAAATCAGAAACGTTCTTGCTTTCGGGTATGAAATAAGGGGCAGATGCAAAATGCCTTGCAGGGACATCTGTTAGGGTGCTCAGCCCATCCCTCTCAATCGATCCACCGCCGATAAACACTGCAAGGTCTTTTATGTTTACGATTCCGGTTATGTTGTCCTTTGAATCTGAGTAGACTGGAATACGCGAAAACCCGTGTTTTAACATTAGTTTAAGAACATCGAGCCCGCTCTTGTCTTCCTGTATTGCCACCATCCTTGGCCGGGGAACCATAATCTCTGACGCATCAAGATCCTGGGAGTCTATGACCCCGGTAATTATCTCCTTTTCAGCGTTCCCTATAGCTCCGGTATCCTCACCATAATCAAGGGCTGCCATAACCCTGGCTTCAGACAAGTCCTCTATGTGCTCGCTATTGTCAGGAAGGAACCTTGAAAAGAAAGCAGCCACTACCACAAGCACCCTGGAAAAGGGGCTCATGATTGCCTGGAACCATGAGAGCCCGGTTACCACCTTCAGCGCGCTGCTCTCAGGATTAGACCCCATCATGAACTTCGGTGTGATTTCGCCAAATAGCAGGATAAGAAGGGTTCCAACAGCAGTGGTGATCAATTCGGCTACCCCTTTTGACTGTGGAAACCATGAATAAACAATAATGGCAACAACTGAGGAGAATGTGATATTGACAAGGGTATTACCAAAGAGGATGCTCGAGAGAAAACAATCAGGGTTCTTCTTCAAGCCAAGAACTCTCTGAACTTTCTTGCTGCCTGAGTAGGCGCTCTTCAGTTTAGCCTCATCTGAAGAAAATATGGCACTTTCTGACCCGGAAAAAAACGCAGATAGCAACAGGCAAAGCAACGCTATAAGGTAACTACTACCTCCAGGGTCGTCCACTCATCATCACCTTCCGAGAACCGTATTTATTACATTTTAACCCATACCGGCAGATCTGACAATATCATACGGATTGCGTGTCTGGTTAGGCCATTATATATACGTTATTCTTCGAGGCAAGCAAAATTCCTTTTCTTTGCGAGAAGGAGTTGGTTAAGTAGTATTGAAATATCCCATGCAGCTAAAGGAGGTATGATCGGACATGATACCCGAAGTAGACAGCCTGCGTAAACTATGGGCCCTGGACCCATCGTTTACGTTTCTTAACCACGGTTCATTTGGCGCAGTCCCCATTGAAATTCTAAAGGAACAGTACAAACTTCATCTTCACATTGAAAGCCAGCCTGTACGCTTTTTTGCACGGGAAATCGAAGATATGCTTGAAAAAGCAAGGGGGCGGTTAGCCTCGTTCATAGGTGCAGACTCCAAAGGGCTGGTGTTTGTCCCAAACGCTACCACCGGAGTAAACACGGTCTTGAAATCCTTGTCCTTCTGTGCAAAAGACGAATTGGTAATTACAGACCACATCTACAACGCATGTAGGAACGCCGTAGACACACTGGTAGACAGAGACCGAATAACAGTAAGAATAGTAAAGGTACCCTTTCCCATAGAATCCAAATCTGTAGTAACAGAACTGGTTCTTGAGCAGGTGACTAACCTTACAAAGCTTGTGATCCTTGACCACATTACGAGCCCTACTGCCCTTATCTTCCCAGTAGAAGAGTTAGTTTCTATCCTGTCCAAACGCGGAGTAGATGTACTAATCGATGGAGCACATGCCCCGGGAATGGTTCCTTTGAACATGGAAACATTACAGCCTGCATATTATACAGGCAACTGCCACAAGTGGCTTTGCGCTCCCAAAGGCTCGGCCTTTCTTTATATTAGGAACGACCGCAGAAACCTGATCCGTCCCCTGGTAACAAGCCATGGCGCAAACTCGGCCAGGAAAGATAAAAGTTTCCTTCATCTTGAGTTCGATTGGACCGGAACCGGAGATTATACACCATATATCATGATCGCCAGTTGCATTGACTTTATGGATTCGCTGTTTCCCGGAGGCTGGGCTGAACTGTCGCGGCGAAACCACGAACTGGTTCTGCAAGCAAGACGAATGCTGTGCAAGAAATTCAGTGTGGCTGAACCTGCTCCTATAGAAATGATTGGCTCAATGGCGTGCATTCCACTCCTGCCACCTGATTTGTCTCCAGCAAACCCTCACCTCAAAAGTTTTGATCCTATACATGATATTCTTTATCACAGGTACAAGATCGAAGTACCAATCGTCACATTTGCAGGTTGCCAAAACAGATTAGTCAGGATATCTGCACAAGCCTACAATACAATAGACGATTATCGTGTGTTATCAGATGCTTTGGAGGAAATCCTAAGGGCGATTCTCTGAAGAGCCAATGATATTTGGCTCTTTCCCGGCATCTTCCATGGGGTCTTACCGCCATTGTTTGGACGTTGAATATTACCGCAAAATGAGGCAGCGGATTGCTCCGCTGCCTCATCCGCATGTTTTCCAATTAATACAGATCCAAAGAATGCCGTTAGGCTACTTAATCATGTGCAACCAGTCACCCAGCAAAAACTGCATTCTGCCAAGGAACAATGATACACGGGCCATCACAGTGTTGCCGAATGCTGCTCCGAAAGCTACCATCATAACCCAACGCCCCATGCCGGATATCTTACCTTGGACACCCTTCTTCTCAAGGGTAAACAAGAAGTACACTAGAGCCGAAAAGGTGCCGACAACATAGATGATGTTGGAAACGCTCTTCCACCAATCACCTGCAACCCACAGGGGAAGGAAAGTAGCCCTGATTTGGTCGATGAACATAGGCTTAAATGTCGTCGACAAGATATAGCCGGATCCGATTCCCAATAGGAAGCAGATGTGATACCGGCTCACCCATGCAATGGGCTTTATATACCTTGTGTAAATCATAAGGCCGACAATGATGGGAACAATATACCACCATTTGCCTTCTTGCATAATCTTCAACTGAAAGCTCGGCCTTATATAGTTGAACCACTGTACCGCCACGGTGTAGCCGGCATACAGGCCAACATAAGTGTTCTCGGCAAAACGGTAAGCTGGGTTATCTTTAAATACTACTGAAAGCAGCAGTATCGTAAATACAGCCTGAAGCCAGGTACCGAATAGATCCACTGTTTTTCACCTCCTGTCAGCCGTTACGGCCAAGCTTGCGTTATTTCTCACGGGTCAAGATATAACCCAGGTTTCCAAGAATAATAAACAAGATAATCAATGCGTGGGAAAACGACTGTGCGTCCATACCCGCTGTTGCGCTGCCGGGATTTCCAACCAAAACCTCATACTCGGCTGCACCCTTCATTCCGAGCACTCCTGCCAAAACCTGGCGTGACTGAATCAACGGCATCAGTTCAGGCACACTTACTGATACAGTAGACACTATGAAGGGGATGTTATGAGGTGAGGTTACGTGCCTGATATATTCCTTCTCACCGGGAGTACCGGTAACAAATATGAATATCGCATCTGCATCCTTAATGGTCGGAACTTCGGCCATAAGGGGCAAAGTTTTCAGGTCATTGCCGTAATGGTCAACTCCTACAGCCGCATCGTAAATGCTTGAAAGCATCTTCTGAAGCAATACCTCGCCTCCGGGTTTGTACCCTACATTGACCCAGTCGACACCGTATTCCTTCTCAGAAAACTCATTTTTAGCAATGGAAAAGGCTGTGTCAGCCATATCTCCGGCCATAACCCACATACCTGCGCATACAAAGCGAAGATCTTTCCTGAACCCCTGCCTAACCAACGACTGGGCCGCAGGCATAAGTTCAGGAATTCCCCCTGCAGAGTGGTCGAACCCAAGATACACAATGCTGCCCGAAGGCAAAGAGTCGATAAATTCGTATACTCTCTTGGTCTCTGGAGACGGTACAATAGCAAGCCCTACGGGCTTTATGAGCGACAGTGCAATTACAAGTATCATTAGAGCGTAGATAACCCGCCTGTCAATGTTAGCCAGTTTTTGCCACACTATGATTCACCTCCCTTATCATGAAGTCGGATATCATTCACCGGTACCACCAAGGTGGCCACGCTCAATTCCAACAAGAATCCTCAAAGCAGTAGCAATACCGCCCAGGGTAGCGCCGATCTGAATTCCTCTCATACCTGCAGAGTTGGGTACGTTGAGAATCCAGTCGGCTGCCTCGCCGACCCAATCGCCAAGAAGAACCTTACCCAGAGGCACCCGGCCGAGCATCATGAGAACAGCTGCGACCAGAAGAACGCTGGCTTCCAGGTTTCTTACCCTAAAGGCTCTGTAAGCGGCTGCACCGATATAGAACACCAGGGTTGAGTAAACCGTTGCGTTCATTGGCGCGATTAACTGGTTGTACATAAACTTCCAGCCTGCGTGATTTGCATTCTTGGCTATGAAGATACCAAAGAATGCCATGCCAAACATGCAAACCATGAGCCATATACTATATGCATAGCCCTCGCGCTTCATTTGAACCCGCCTGCCATGAATCTGGGTCAGGTTAACTACGCCTACTGCAACTGCCCATGCCGAAGCCATCAAGAACCAGTCGTCCACTGTGTCTTTCCATTCAGTAAGGCCTGGAACACCGGATACAAACACGGCGATTATGACGAACAAGCCAAAGAGAAGCCCAATCAATACTGGAAATTCCTTTTTCAACAGTTGTCCCCCCTCTCATAGGAACACTTTCAATGTGAACTAATCTCAAAACAATAGTGGTTGATACCATACCTACTTGGCCATAATGTCTTTTAGAGCGGTCACGCCTGCCGTTTGCAGAAGAGTGCCAATAATAATAGCGGCGGCTGCAAACATCTTACCCCAGTCCTGAACAACAAGGCTGCCCATGAGGATAGGCTCTTTCGTGAGGTACGCACTTGCAGCATACAACTCTTCGCCTATTAGAGCATAGTCACATGCTGCTACAAAGAAGGGGATCTGGTGCGTGTTGGCAGTACCTGCAATCTGAATCGCTCCGGCAGTAGCGCCTACCTCAGCGAAGATAAGAGACTCCGCCCAGAAAGCACCAAGAAGCAGGTTAGCTGCAGGCTTCTCGCGATGCATGATACCGGTTACACCCGTTGCGTAAGCAAACTGGTCTTCCGAAATGAAACGGACGTTTTCCGGCTGGAAATTCCCAGCTTTCCCTTCCTCGATGAAAGCCTGTTTTACGATTTCTTCCGCTATAGGGTAAACCACAGTGATCCTGTTAGTAGCAATAAGGTCAGTGTCGTACTTGGCGCACTGGCGAGCTACATAGCCAAGAATCGACAGCGCCGCCAGGGTCTGGGCGTTATCAACACCCCCAATTCCCGGTGAGAAGTGAACTGGCCGCCCCATCTCTGTGCAACGCCCGATGGCTTCATCCAGGGCATCCAGTCCCGAAACCTGATACAGTTCAGGGATCTTAATGCCTTTTCGAGCCCTGGAGATCATCATCAAGATAGCTGCACAATAGATGATCAAAGTGATGGTCGAAAACACCTGTCCTTTTGCGATGGTCATAATGTTCACCTACCTTTCAGGCAATTCATACTCTTCAGGCAGTTGTCTACCTTCAGGTAGTTCATATTATTCGACGGTCTGTTCGAAAATCCTTCTTTGCCATTTTCATTAGTTCAGAATATTTGATGTTTGAAGTCTGTTGTCTGGGATTATGGCCTTGTCTATCGATTTGGTGGTATATATGGGGTATATTCACTGGTGACACAAACACTGTACTGAGACGGGAATATAGAGCAATCTCTAGCACCAACGCCAAACCAGGTGCGCCTGGTAACCAGGACTGATGGAGGCTTTACACGTGAATCAAGTAGTGATTAGGAAAGCGGCAGCCGCCGATATACCGTACATACAAGAATTTACACGTAACACATTTGAATGGGGTGATTACGTATCCGAGGAAGTTGCCGGCTGGATTGAGGCAGACGGCGACGTATGGGTAGCCGATCTAGGCGGCAGGCCGGTAGGCGTAACCCATGTACGTTATCTCTCCGGTAGCCATGTGTGGTTTGAGGGAATCAGAGTGCATCCTGAATACAGGAAACACGGCATTGGCAAGCTACTCACAGAGACTTCCATTGTAGGTGCCAGGAACAGACAAGCGAAAATCGCTTACGCGGCAATTGAGGCTGATAACCTTGCCTCTCAATCACTTGCAAAATCAGTCGGATTCAAGTTGAAAGATTCCCTAGTAGAGCTGCACTTAAGATTTCATCCGTCCGATTCTTCTGAAAGAGCAGACGTTGCAGCTTGTCACTGCAAAACCCAAGAATGCAGCAACGGAAACGCCGAAATGCAGGCGCAAAGTATTTTGGTCCGCAGGGCCTATCCCCATGACGCAGGCCATATTTATCAGTTGGGTGCAAAACACGTACGCTTTGTCGGCTCGGATTTCATATGGCGTCCGCTGACTGTGGAAAGTCTGAATACGACGCATGAAGACGAAACAGTGTACGTAGCCGTCAGACAGCAGCAAAGCAAGAAGACTGATAATGCCATGCTGCCTGAAACAATGTTGGCAGCAGCTTTTGCAGCCAACCCCTGGGTTGATGAACCTAAAGAGTCTGGTAAAGCAGTTAAGGTAACATTCCATACAGGAGCCATATACGGTGAAGATAGAGGCGTAGCGGCAATCGCACGATTCTTCAAGCAAGAAGCATATCGCCGGGGCCAAGAACTTCGCAAAGAGGGATACCAGGATTACAGCATTGAGATTTTCATGCACCTTGGAAAACATCAAGAAAGCGCCATAGACATTCTGATCTCAGAGGGGTTCAGCCTGCAAGTAGGCGCATCAGGAAGAACCTCGGAATTAGGCATATGGGAATTAACTCTCTAGCCTTTTTCGCCGGCACCATTAGGTTCAGTGCCCCTTAAGTTATTTAGGCTCTTTCCCTGTAGCTCCTTGGCTTTTCATAATGAGTTTCATACCGTCTGAGGCCTCTATTTTCCCGTCAACCATCACCCATAACGCTTCTACCCCGTCAAGATCATCCACCAGTGACTTGCCTTCAGTATAGGGCAGCAGAAACAAGGTTGTTGACATGAAATCGGCAACTCCAGAGTCCTCCGTCACCACGGTCACTGCACGGTAGTATTCTGCCGGCATAAGAGTCTCAGGGTCAATGATGTGGTGGTACCGCTTACCTTCTACAGTGTAATACCTCTGGTAATCCCCGCTGCTTGCTGCTGACCCATCGTTGAAATAGAGAACGTCAAGAAGGCCCTGTTCAGATACTATTGACTGCCTGGGATCCTGTACACCTACGCCCCAGCGTGCGCGCAAACCGTCGAGAGGTTTCCCTATTGCCCGTATGTTGCCGCCTGAACTTAGCATACCTGATTTGAGCCCCATGGCCATTATCTCCTGGGCCACCATTTCAGTTGCGTAACCTTTGGCCACAGCACCGACATCCAGCCTCATCTCTTTGTCNNAACTTGGCACTGGCGGGATCATCAAGTCCTTCCTGCCGGTACTCGTGCCATATGCGTAACACCGCACCCATGGCAATGTTCACCTTTCCACCGGTGCGACGGTACCAATCTTTTGAAAAGAGAATCAGGTCTATTATCTCTTGATTTACTTTAACCGGTTTCACACCTGCATTGTCGTTTATTGTCTTAATGTTATTTACACCTTCGTAGTCGTTGTATATGTCATATAACCGGTGAAACTCATGCATACGTGTGTAAACCCTTTTATAATACGTGTCAAATTCGTCTTCGTTCTCGGTATACGCAACCAAAGTGACTATAGTGTCAAACGTATTGAAAAAACTGTCTGTGTAATGTACCGGAGTAGTGTATCTGGTTCGGGTATTTAGCAATTGACATCCGCTAACAGAAGCAGATATGGCGACGGCCACAAATAAGCTTATCAGCCTCAGGAAAGATTTCGAATCTGTCTTTATCACTTTTATCACCACTCTTTATGTTAAGCGAATAAACATCATAGTTACAATACCCTTTCTCCCGTGAGTGGATAATTAGAACTACAGGGACTATACAGTACTCCCCCATCTGATGACGGGGGAGTACCTGAAAATCTATTTTCTGAGCCAGGTACTACTTGGCGTTGTCAAAAGACTTGGCGACAGCAGCAATGTAGTCCTGTACAGTAATGGTTACAGTGGAAGTAAGCTCTGGCACATCAGGTACTGACGGGTGAGAAGCGTCACGCTCTTTGACCTTCATAGCCTTGATCTCGGCTACGGTCTTGCCTGCCATCCATTTCTCCAGTTCGGCAATTTGCTCGAACCATTCCTTGCCTATGGTGGATACCTTCTTCATGCCGTATTCTTCGCCAAGTTCTACCTTGCTCTTAATCTCGGCAGTCTTGTCTGAGGTTACTTTGCCCTCTTTATCGTAGGCAACTCTGGTCTGCACAACGTCGATAATGTTACGTACAACCTTGCCGTCTTTGTCAAAAGCGCTGACAGCGATAGTTGTATCTACCTGGGCCTGGGGAAGGGTCTCTTTTCCATCAGCCTGAGAATAACCTCTGGACTTGGCAATGGATATTTCGCTTCCAAGGCCTAGTTTTACAGCTCCTTCAGGAACCTCAACTGCGTTCTTGTGGGCTTCCTCAACGGCAGCAAGATAATCCTGAACAGTAATGGTAACAAGAGAAGTAAGTTCCGGTACATCAGGTACTGACGGATGTGAAGCGTCGCGCTCCTTGACTTTCATACCCTTAATTTCGTCTACAGTCTTCCCAATCATCCATTTCTCGAGTTCGGCAATCTGCTCGTACCATTCCTTGCCGATTGTTGAAACCTTCTTCATACCGTAGTCCGCTCCAAGTTCGACCTTGGTCTTGCNNGTATCGATGGACACCTTTAGGACTTTACCGTCTTTGTCGAAAGCAACCCCTGCAAACACTGTATCTACCTGAGCCGCCGGAGGCGTAACAGTCCCATCTTCCCCGACTGTAAGATCTTTTGATTTAGCAATGCTAGTGACATGTCCAAGGCCTATCTTGGCAATAGTAGGTGCAGCGGGTTCTACAGGTGCCGGGGGCTCTTTGGGTGTACAGCCTGCTATGGAAACCAGAACTAACATAAGTACAAGCAAAACAGGTAGCGCTCTTTTCATATCCCCTCTTCCTTTCTGAAGCTTTTGCCTCGCCTATAAATTTACCACTTGTCTATTATAAGGTCTAGCGTTTTATGGTTCCATTAGAAAT
>MTKW01004489.1_pt1 | contig 16153 bp, 17 predicted proteins | sample 1042761 | NCBI WGS metagenome assembly MTKW01 (sample SAMN06205366, study PRJNA360243) | anaerobic digester metagenome | biome: Wastewater treatment plant; feature: Anaerobic digester sludge; material: sludge; isolation source: anaerobic digester fed with sludge from wastewater treatment plant ... | reverse complement strand
TTGCATCAGGGAAAGATCAGCAAGCGGAAAGTGGCCGCCTATGCCCGTGTGTCCACAGACAGTGATGAACAGCTGAACAGCTACGAAGCACAAATCAGTTATTATACCGACTACATCAAACGCAGAAACGACTGGGAATTTGCAGGGCTTTATACCGATGAAGGTATCTCAGGGTTAAACGCCAAGAAACGAGAAGGTTTTCAAACGATGATCGATGATGCCCTAAACGGCAAGATTGATCTCATTATCACCAAGTCGGTCTCCCGTTTTGCCAGAAACACAGTCGATACCCTGACCTATGTCAGAAAACTCAAAGAAAAGCAGGTCGAGGTCTATTTCGAGAAGGAAAATATTTTCACCTTGGATTCCAAGGGAGAACTTCTCATCACGATCATGAGCTCTCTTGCTCAGGAAGAAAGCCGATCCATCTCGGAAAACGTCACTTGGGGCATCAGGAAGCAGTTCTCCGACGGCAAGGTCATGATGCCCTACAAGAGCGTTCTGGGCTTTAAGAAAGGCGAAAACGGACTGCCGGAGATTGTGCCGGAGGAAGCGAAGATTGTACGCTATATCTACCAATTGTTCATGAAAGGTATGACACCGTATGGCATCGCAAAAAGGCTCGAAGAAGAAAATATCCTCTCGCCTACGGGTAAAGAAAAATGGTATGGCAGCACGGTCGCCAGTATTTTAAGAAATGAAAAATATCGGGGTTCCGCCCTGTTACAAAAGAAATATACAGTGGATTTTCTCACCAAGAAACAAAAGGTAAATGAAGGCGAAGTCCAGCAATATTATGTGGAGGACAGCCATCCGGCAATCATTGATCCTGAAGAATTTGACCTCGTGCAGGCGGAATACTCAAGAAGAGAGAGCCTGGAGACCTATTACAGCAACAGCACGCCTTATTCAACCAAACTCATCTGTGGCGATTGCGGAGCCTTCTACGGTTCAAAAGTCTGGCACTCCAACACAAAGTACAAGCGAACCGTTTGGCAATGTAATGACAAGTTCAAGCATGAAGAGAAATGCGGCACACCGCACCTCTACGAAACGGAGATTCAGGAATCTTTTGTAATGGCTCTGAGCCTGCTTTTAGCCGATAAAGAAAAACTGCTGATTCACTGCCGGGAACTAAAAGATGAACTGACGGATTGCTCTACAGAGGAAGCAAGGCTTCAGGAGCTTTCACAGGAGATGGAAGTGGTGGCGGAGATGATCTCGCGGATTGTAAACGAGAACGCCACTCGGGCACTTGATCAGGAAGATTACCAAAAGCGCTACGACATGCAGGTTTCCCGTTACGAGGCTTTGCAGACTGAATTTGAGGAAACACAGTCCGCCATAGTGGATAAAAACCATCAAAGCTCGATTCTGAGCGGCTTTATGTTTGCCATCTTTGACTCGGATATCCTGCCCGTCAAGTTCAGCAATACGCTCTGGATGGGCACTGTGGACACGGTGACCGTGAACAGCGACAACACTTTGCTTTACAGATTCAAGGACGGCAGCGAGATTTCGCTTACTATCCCGGGCAGAAACTGAATTCTGCTCCGCTTCTTTCTTCCGACGAAAAGCTCCACAAGCCCACTGAAAAAGGACTTCAAAATAAAAGAAAGCAGCTACCAATACAAGAAATTGTATCAATAACTGCGTTCTAAGCTGGCGGAGACGGTGGGATTCGAACCCACGTGCCGGTTGCCCGGCAAACGCATTTCGAGTGCGCCCCGTTATGGCCGCTTCGGTACGTCTCCGTATCTTTATGGATTTTCAGCTATTTCAGCCCCGCTGTCAAGCTAACGGCCTAGTCTATCTTACGGCTGTTAACTGCAACTTAAAATGAAATCAATTTCGTTGGATGTTATCTTCTTCCCTCAGGCTGCAGCCTGAGGGAAATTTTCTGCGCTATACCCATCTAATATTTTCCTTGGATACTTGTTAATAAATTGCTCTAGTTCCTTTATTTCTTGCTCTCGAATATCTTTAAGCTTAGTTCCTTTAGGTATGAAGTATCGTATGAACCCATTCAAGTTCTCATTACTACCACGCTCCCACGAACAGTAAGCATTACAGTAGTACACTTCTGTTCGCTTCACCTTGCCGAAAACTGACTCTTCTAGAGATTTCCAATCAATAAATTCCGAACCGTTGTCAACAGTAAAGGACTTAAATTTTTCTCTGAATCCACTTTGGCCAAGTTTACGCTCCAACCCATTCAGACGACGTACAACTGCAGATTGGGTTTGCCTACCAATCTTAAAAAGCAATGTCTCTCTAGTGAGCCTATCCACCATGGTCAAAATACAGGTTTTGTCGGACTTAACTGACTATATACAATCCATCTCCCAGTGACCTGGTTCGAGCCTCAACTCCGCTTCTTTAGGACGCTCCTCGATACGCTTGTAGTCCGGTCCCTTAATGCGTTTTGCTATCCGCTTGTTGCGCTTACGCGGCTTCTTACCTTTACGGGGCAAGTAAACCTGTGTGACATTCAAAAAGACTTCTTTCTCTATGTAGTTATAGATTGTCCTAGCACAAAGGCGTATGTCATTCGGCCATCCCTCTTTGTCAAAGTACATAACTATTGCTTCCGGAGAATATTTGAGCGGTTCTAGGCCCTTTACTTCCTCTCCTAAAAGCATGTCTTCAATGGTATTGGTCAGCTCATGGTCGTCGCCGATCTTAAGCTGTGGACCTTTGCTTTCCCAATTCGCTTCTACATGCTCTTGGGCAGCTGTAGCCGAATACGCATAATATTCCTCTAGCGAACTCTTCATCTGGCGTACGCGACCTCTCTTTAACTCACGGCTTAAGGTAGATTGGCTCCAGCCTAGATCATAAGCTAACTCCTTTTGCGTTTTACGCTCTCGTTTAGGCCTTTTCAAGTTTTGGTCGTAGATGTATTCCAATGCTTTACGATCTTCTAGGGTCAGGTGCTGACCTGGCTTACGTTTACTGATACAATGTAATTGGCTCAAAGTTATTCTCCTTTGTATTATTTTGCAATTAACATTGTACAGAATTTCTGCGAGCCTTTTTAATTTCAGTTTATTCTACAACTCGCCCCCAATGAGAAGTACGAAGTGTATTTTCCCGAGGCTGTTTTGCCGGAAGAATTACCGGAAGCCTCCCGCAGCTGTTGTTTGCGGATTGGTTCCCACCTGGTGATTCAATCTGTTTTAGCGGAGTACGACTTGCCTACTCTCTTGGCAAGGTATTTTGGTAACGACACCGGCCTGCTTCTAGATCTGGTCAGTTACGTCATCGTCAACGAGGAGAATTCGGGCCAACATTATCCGGATTACGCTTTTAGTCATCCCCTGTTTACAGAAGACATGCGGATTTACAGCGATGTAACCGTTAGTCGTCTTCTCACTTCCATTAGGCGCGAGCAGATCTTAGGTTTCTTAGACGATTGGAATGAAGCACGAGATCACCGGCAAAGGATTTACGTCTCTTACGATTCCACCAACAAGAACTGCCAAGCCGGCGACATTGATTTGGTTGAATTCGGGGAAGCGGAGGACAAGAAAGGTTTTCCTGTCTTCAACATCTCTCTGGCCTTTGACAAGACCAATCGTGTTCCCCTCTTCTACGAAGAATATCCCGGCTCGATTACGGACGTCTCCCAATTTACCTTCATGGTAGACAAGGTCCTGGAGTATGGCTACAAGAAGATCGGCTTTATTCTGGACCGTGGTTACTTTAGCAAGGCCAATATTCAGTACATTGACGAACAAGGCTTCTCCTTTCTGCTCATGGTAAAGGGATGCAAGGCCCTGGTGTCAGGACTCGTGGAAGAAAACAGGAACAGCTTTGAAACCAAAAGGGACTGTAATATTCGCTCGTACAGAGTCTATGGCACCACGGTACGGGCAAGACTGTACGAGGAAGATCGGCACTTGCGTTACTTCCACCTGTATTTCAGCGCGGAAAAACAGGCTGCGGAAAGAGAGCAACTGGAAATCAAGATTGAGCATTTAGCTCAGTTTCTTAAGAAGCACGAGGGTAGTGACGCGAAGTTTGGCCAGACCTACAAGGCATACTTCAAGCTACACTACAGCAAAGAAGGAAAACTACTCTATGCGGAAGAAAGAGCCGACGTCATTCAAAAAGAGCTGGGCTTGTGCGGCTACTTCTGCTTGGTCAGCTCAGAAAAGATGACAGCCGAGGAAGCGCTCATGCTTTACAAAGGCCGAGATGCCTCGGAGAAGCTCTTTTCAGCTGACAAGACCTTCCTTGGCGCTAAGAGCATGAGGGTTCAAACAAGGGAAGCTCTCTCCTCGAAGATATTTATTGAGTTTCTCGCCCTCATCGTCCGCAATCGGATTTACAACCTGCTGAAGGAAACCATGCGGGAACTCGAGAGTAAGCCAAATTACATGACCGTCCCCGCGGCCTTACGCGAACTGGAAAAGATAGAAATGGTGCGAAGAAACAAGGGTCATTACCGGTTAGACCACGCCGTCAGCAAAAGACAAAAAACCATCCTTAGTGCCTTTGGTCTTGACGTGGATGCCGTGAGAGTCGAGGCCGCCAAGATTAGTCGCATCCTGGTGAACAACGCCGAAATGAAGAAGGAGAAATAATCCATGCCCAGAGAAAAGAGCCTAGAAAGCTACGACAAGGACATCCTCAAGCTTAAGGGCCAACTGGCCAGAGCCAAAGAAAGGTACGACGTCCTCGCCGAACGACTGGTACAGTTACAAGAGAAAAAACAGCAGCAGGAAGCCAAGAAAGTTATGGCAGCCTTCCGGAAAAGCAAGCGTAGCATGCAAGAACTCATGATTTTTTTGGAAGGTTAGCGCAGGTCCTGAGGCGATAATTTTCTGTTAGTGTAACTTTTGTGAAGAGCTGAGGAATACGCTTGAGCAGATGATCATCTTGCTTTACAGCAAGGGTATCACTACTCGGGAAATAAGTGACATCATCGAGAAGATGTACGGCCAGCACTACTCTGCTCAGACGATCTCCAAACTGTCTGAGACAGTGGCAGAGGAGGCAGAGGCCTTCCGCAACCGGCCTATAAAACCCCGTTACACCGCACTCTTCTGCGATGCCACCTTCATCAATGTGAGGCGTGACACGGTCGCCAAAGAGGCTTTGCACGTAATCATCGGCATAGATCCTAACGGCTACAAAGAAGTGCTGAGCTACAGCCTCTATCCTGAAGAGGTGTCAGGCAACTACCGGGAGATGCTAGAGGACCTGAAAGAGCGTGGCCTGAAAGAAGTCTTAGTCTTTGTTTCAGATGGTTTAACGGGCCTGGCAGATGCCTTAACAGACAGCTTTCCCAGGTCAAGGCACCAGAGTTGCTGGACCCACCTAATAAGGAACACAGCCAACAAGGTCCGTGCCAGGGATAAGGCCGATGTCATGGAGGATTTGCGGCCGGTATATCGAGCCAAAGACCGTAAAGAAGCGGAAAGAGAGCTTGAAAGCTTCATTGAAAAATGGGGAGATCTTTACCCGAAGATGGTCAAGATGTACCAGGGCAAGAACAACCTCTTCACCTTCATGGACTTCCCGGAGTCGGTCAGGCCAAGCCTTTACAACAACAATATCTCAGAGTGCTTAAACAAGCAGCTGAAGCGTCGGACCAAGGTGAAGGAACAGTTCCCAAACGAGAACTCCCTGGACATGGCCGTATACTGCTTCGTTGCAGAATACAATGCGACAGCCGGCAACAGAGTCCACAAGGGATTCCGCTCAGCCAGATTTGAGATAGAGAGAATGTTCGAGCAAGCATATGAAACGGAAACAAAAACTGAAAAAATTCCAGAAAAATCTCCCCCATGGGGGAGGAAAGCACTAGGAGACTAGCCTCCTAGTTCAGTAGCATGTTTTACAAGAGAGGTTACACAAAAAGGTTGACACTACCGTTGCGGAACTCTAGTGTACGCTATCTAGATTCTCAATCTAGACAAATTATACAGTTGGCGTAACGTTTTTGGAGGCGACGAAAGCAAATAGCTAACAAGTCCGTGACTAAATCTTGACTAGAATTTCATTCCGCCATTTTTAATGCCATAAAAAAATCTGCGGGTAGCATCATTCTTTGCTTGAGTGAAAACACTTGTGGCCAAGGGCAATAAGTTTGAGTCCTTCCTGATGCTATCGCGCATGCCGTCTATATTAACAGAAAGCACCTGCTCAGCATATTTTTGTTCCCTCTTCTTTCTGGGAAAGTGTTTTACCTCAACATTATGGCCGTTCAATGTATACTCCCTCAAGTTGCTAATTGCCTTTAAGCCTTGATCTCGCCAACCCATAGGCCTGCTGGAAAAGCGAGAGCTTAGGCAGTGGCTGACTAAACCTTCGGCACAGCTGCTGCCGCAAGCCATATCCTCATTCCAGATAGCTATACCCGCCCAGTTGTTCATGAAATAGTTGAGGGCTTTTATCTGCTCTTCAGGATCTAAGTTAAATTTGCCAATAGCAGCCAGGGCTGCTTGTTTGAATTTTTGCCTGTCTCCCTCATAAAGCAGCCTGCATAAATTACTGTATCCGCCTTCAGCCCGGGGGATAATTTTCTTTAAGTATTTCAAGGCATGAAACTCATCCAAAACAAACTTAGTGCCTGAGATGAGCCTGACGCCTGACCTGATCCATCCGGCACCATCGCCGTGTACGTAGATAGTTGCATCTTTGGAAAGCTTGTAGTTTTTGCAGATCTCATTCCAGATTCTGTTCCAGTAATTCTCAACACTCTCACCCCGGTCAAACACATGTGTCTTGTTGGGCAGGTATGCCTTTTTCTTCCTGTGTTTGGTCGGTTCATGGATTACTGCCATGCGCAGGTCTTTATTGCTGCCGTCTTGCATAGCTACATGGTCTTCATCCACCTGAATATGCAGGATCTTTATTTGCTCTTCATGCTCCAGGTCTTTAGCCGGTGTATCCGGTAGTTTTACATCTCTGCTTATGCGCTGTACTGTCTGTTTGCTGATCCTGCCATCACAAGTTTGATTGGCTGATTCCTGATAGGAAAATTTAGCAGCATGTTCACTTACATCGGCTTTCAGAGTCTGATCTACGCGTTCATGTGGCTCGACAGCAATGAGATTGTCTATGAGGAAGCAGTGCTCACCTGTCTTTTTGTGTCTGTAGTAGCGACGTTCGTATTCGAGGTTACCGCTTCGCATTACCATTAATCGGCTTACTGTCTTTCTTATGATCCAGTTCTCTCTTAGTTCCGGATTATCCTTCAAACAATCGTCGGCCTGTTTGATGAGATACGACATATGCTTCATGAGATACTCCTTGAAGCCACACAGTGCTATTTGCTCAAACTCACCGAGCGTCATTGACGTGATATCCATGCCGAATAATTTGAGGCTGAATTCTTCGTAGATTTGTTGTAGACTTTCCATAACAGCTCCTTTTTCTTTGCTCTTTGTTTTTGTTACTAGATTCAAATTTAGCACAGACTGGGAGCTGTTGCTTTTTCGCCTCCAACTTTGGAACGCTGTCAATTATACAAATTATTATTGACATCTTTGGAATAATGCTGTAAGATTACAATTACAGTAAACAATTTTGATAGCATCAAACTTTTCGCGGTTTATACAGGGAGTAGAGTAGGCAGGTAATTATGATTAAAATTGGGAGTAATTTACGCGCTGAACGACACAAAAAGAAGCTGACTTTAAAGCAAGTAGCTGAGATGGCTGGTATTTCGGTTTCATATTTGTCCCAAATAGAGAATGACTCTGTAAATATGAATATGAGTGTTTTGGAAAAAATAAGTAGCGCTCTTGGGGTACCACCTTATACATTTTTTTACATGATACTTTAATGGACATATCATGGATTCGCGCTAATGAGCGAGATAGGCTACAACGCAGCGACGGTTCGGTAGTTGAATATTTGACAGACCCATCTCTGGTATCCACCAATATCCATGTTGTAATACTTCCAGCAAATTATCATCCAGAAGAATATTCTAGTCACCCGGGTGAAGAGTTTTTGCACGTATTGGAAGGCCGTATGCAAGTGGAATTCTCAAACTTAGAAGTAGTAGAGGTGAATGTTGGAGATTCGCTTGCGTTTTCCTCTAAAATTCCTCACAAAATTATTAGTGAAGGGGGATGCAAATTCATCATGAATTCATCAACTCTTCCTGGTATTTACATATAAGTTGACAATATAAGTTATATCTGAGCGATTGTTTAAAAAGCTAGAAGGGAAAATCAAATGGTAGATTTAGTATTGAAAAATGCAGCAATTCCTGAAGGTGATGACCTTATTGTGTGTGACATCCTGGTTAGTGACGGAAAGATTGTCGGAATTATAAAGGACTCCTCAGGCATAGATCACGGCCGAGAGATAGATGCTCAGGGAAACATGACACTTCCAGGCTGCATTGACTCTCACGTACATTTTATGGACCCAGGTTTTTGCCACAGGGAAACATTTTTAAGTGGTACTAGTGCTGCAGCTGCAGGAGGCATCACAACTGTAATAGATATGCCATGTTGCAGCATTCCGTCTGTTCGAGATATTGCCAGCATGGATAACAAGTTAGCCGCCATTCAACCGCAGGCTATGGTGGATTATGCCCTTTGGGGTGGTGTTACAGGTGAGGATGTGCGCGAAGGTTTGCTCGACAATGTGCAAAAACAAGCAGATGCCGGTGTAGTAGGCTTCAAAGCCTATATGACACCTTCTGTACCAACTTATCCTCGTAGCAATGATGCGGAGCTTCTGGAAATCTTTAAAGCTGTAGCCTCAACGGGGCTGCCCCTAGGTGTTCATGCGGAAAATTATGCAATTTGCGACTATATGGTGAACAAGCTACAAAAAGAAGGACGCAAAGACCCTGTCGCATGGGAAAATGCACGTTTACGTTTGGCCGAAAAGGTTGCCATTGAAATGTGTATTAGTTTTGCAGAATATAGCGGCGCTCGAATGCATGTAGTTCATATGAGTACCGGTGTCGGTGCGATTCTGATAAAAGAAGCTAAAAAGAGAGGTTTGAAGGTAACTGCTGAAACTTGCCCACATTATTTGCTGTTAAATGCAGAAGAATCTATGGGAAAATGGGGTTCTTTTGCAAAGATTGCACCACCACTCCGTTACAAAGAGGACAACGACATTTTGTGGGAGCACTTGCAAAACGGAGTGGTTGATTTTGTCGCGACAGACCACGCACCCTATGAAATTGCAACGGAAAAAGCAGCAAATGGCATGAATATCTGGAACAGCTTTCCGGGAATACCGGGTGTGGAAAGCATGGCTCCAATCCTAGTTAGTGAAGGCTATAACAAAGGACGTATCAGTTTAAGCCGCCTGGTAGAAATTCTTAGTAAAAATGCAGCTATACATTATGGCCTATATCCAAAGAAAGGCGCTATAGCTATCGGATTTGATGCTGATTTTAGTATTTTTGATACGGAAAAGGAATGGGTGTTTAAGAGCAAGGAAATGCATTCGATGGCACAATATTCGCCATTTGAAGGTATGAAATTTAAAGGTAAAGCAGTCAAAACGATTGTTCGGGGTGAAGTTGTATTCGATGATGGTCAGTTGGTTGGGGAACCGGGTTATGGGCAGTTTGTGAAAAGACAAAACATTATGGAGCTTGATCGGATCATAACCATTCCGTAGAAAATTGCATTTTGAGGAGGAGATGTTTTAATGACTAGATTTTTCCAATATGTTTTAAACGGGATAGTTGTGGGAAGTACATATTCTCTCATCGGCATGGGACTTACGCTTATTTATGGAATCATGGGGATTGTAAACTTTGCACATGGCGAATTTTACATGTTAGGAGCCTATTTTTTGTATACTCTTTGGATTCTGTGGGGCATCCCTCCCCTCTTGGCCATGCTTTTGACCTTTGTAGTTGTTTTCATCTTTGGAATCGGATTAGAACAAACACTACTGCGTCCCTTGCGTAAGGAACCATCAACAAGCTCTATGCTGATGACAATGGGTTTATCTATTGTTCTTCAGAATGCCGCTTTGCTGATATGGGGAGGTGAAGTGCAGACGGTTCCGCCCATTATACAGGCATCCACATTATCAATTGGTGATGTAGTAATCAGCACTGACAGAATCTTTATTCTCATTATCTCTTTAATTATCATCATGGCAGCCAGCGTGTTCATAGATAAAACTAAAGTTGGGCGTTCTATGCGAGCAACTTTCCAAGATGTCGAAGCTGCTGAAGTAGTAGGGGTGAACATTGAACGCGTATACTGTATCACTTTTGGCTTTGGTGCAGCTCTTGCGTCTGCAGGCGGATTTCTGCTAGCTCCCCTATATGTTACTTCCCCCACAATGGGCACTCTGGCATTAGGGAAGGCCTTTGCAGTAGTAAATGTGGGAGGACACGGTAACGTTCTTGGCGCAATTGTTGGTGGTCTGCTAATAGGTGTTGCGGAAAGCTTGGGCGCGGGCTACATTTCATCTGGTTATAAAGATGCTTTTGGATTCATCATCATGATTTTGGTTATTTTGTTTAAGCCAGAAGGAATTCTTGGCCGCGAGAAGACGGGAAAGGCTGGTTGATATGTTAAGCGAAAAACGCATTAGAATCGTAGGAATTATTATTGTGGCTGTCCTTCTTCTTATATTACCTTTGCTTGTGACACGCTATATTCTAAATATTGTAATCATGGCCGGAATATGGGTTTTATTGGCTTCATCCCTAAACGTAATGTTGGGTTATGCAGGACAACTTCCGATGGGACACACTGCATTTTATGGCATCGGCGCATATGTGTCAGGCCTTATGAACGTCAATTTAGGAACTCCAATTTGGTTGGGAATGCCGCTGGCAGGCTTGGTAAGCAGTTCCGTTGGATATGGTATTAGTCGTCTTACTTTCCGAGTGCGAGGATCATCCTTTGTGTTGGTTACACTTGGTTTTGGAGAGGTGATGCGCTTAATTGCGAACAATTGGATGAATTTGACCAATGGTCCCATGGGAGTGCAGGGTATATCTCGTCCTAGTATTGTGGGCTTTACCTTTAATTATTCTGCATACTACTATTTCATTCTCGTGCTGAATATAATTGCAATATACGTGTTTTGGCGCCTTGAAAAATCTCGCTTTGGCCGCGCGCTCATTAGCCTTAATGAAAATGAAGCTTTAGCCAATGCAGTAGGCATGGAAAGTGACAAATACCTAACTATGGCTACGGTTATCAGCACCTTCTTTGCTGGAATTGCAGGTTCTTTTTATGCTCACTATGTAACCTTTATCAGCCCTGATTTGTTCTCTCTGTCAAGCACAATAACCATGGTCATCATGGTAGTTGTGGGTGGCAAACGAACCATATCTGGCCCTGTTGTGGGTGCCATAGTTTTTACTTTGCTACTGGAGCTGTTGCGCCCGCTGGAAAATTACAGAATGTTAATCTACGGTGGAATCTTAATGTTAACCATTCTTTTTATGAAGAAAGGAATTGTTCCACATTTTGCGCTTTTATTTAAGCGCATTGGAGGTGTAGCAGATGAAAATGCTTGAAGTTGAAGGTGTAACTCAGCGGTTTGGTGGGTTAATAGCGGTAAACGATGTAGATTTTTATATTGATGAAAAGGAAATTGTTTCCTTGATTGGTCCTAATGGTGCTGGAAAAACTACACTTTTTAACGTAATTGCCGGAACCTATATACCTAGCGCAGGCAGCATAAAATTCAACGGTGAGGAAATCGCTAATCTAAGCTCTTCAGCTGTTGCAAATAAAGGAATTATCCGCACATTTCAGATCACAAGTCTATTTGGGGGGTGTTCAGTCCTGGAAAGCCTGATGATCGCACAGCATATAAACTTAAAGGCGAATTTCCTGGATGTCCTGTTAAATAACAAAAAAGTTAGGCGTGAAGAAGCAGACGCACTGGAACGCTGCGAAGAAATACTAAAGCTTATAGGTCTGGAAGAGAAATCTAAACTTATATCCGAAAACCTATCATATGGCGATCAAAGGCTGTTGGAAATAGGCATAGCTCTCTCTGCCGAGCCTCAAATGCTGCTTTTAGACGAGCCTGCTGCAGGGCTTAACGAAACAGAAACTGAAGATTTAATGGCATTAATTTGCACTTTGCGTGACAAGGGAATCACCATTTTCTTGGTGGAACACGACATGAATTTAGTTATGAATGTTTCAGATAGAGTGTTGGTGCTTGCAAATGGTGTGAAAATATGCGAGGGATTGCCTAAGGAAGTGGTTAACCATCCAGAAGTGATAAATGCTTATCTTGGGACTGATGGCACTGATAAGGAAATAGATGGGTGATGTGCAATGTTGCAAATTAATGAAGTAAGTACATTTTATGGAACAGTACAGGCTCTATATGGCGCTTCACTGGAAGTAGAGGAAGGAGAACTTATTGCTTTGGTAGGCGCAAATGGGGCCGGTAAGTCTACGATGCTACGAACCATTTCAGGACTTAATCGTCCTGCAAGTGGAAGCGTAAATTTCATGGACGAATGTATCAGCAACTTGCGTACGTACGACGTTGTAAAACGAGGTATCGTTCTTTGCCCTGAAAGACGCCATGTTTTTCCTGATATGACAGTCTATGAAAATTTACTGATGGGGGCATTCACGCGTCAAGATGACAAATCAATAAAAAAAGATATTGACCGTATGTGTGATGTGTTCCCCATATTGAAAGAACGAGAAAAACAATTGGCGGGCACTTTAAGTGGTGGGCAACAGCAGATGCTGGCAATTGCCAGAGCTTTGATGGCGCGCCCTAAACTGCTCTTGCTAGATGAGCCTTCACTAGGTTTGGCTCCTATTGTTATACAGGATATTGCGCAAATAATTGAGCAAATTAATGCTGACGGAGTAACTATATTATTGGTGGAGCAAAACGTGAAGCTAGCATTAAGGTTGGCGAAACGTGCTTATGTCCTAGAAAACGGGAGGATACGGTTATCGGGAAATTCATCTGACCTGGTCAACAACACTGAGGTAAAAAAACTATACCTTGGTGGTTGAGAAAGTTCGTTTGTTGCTTTTTTTGAACAGGGAGATATTTGAGGAAAGCAACATGAAAAATAGAGTGTAGTGTGTTCTACAAAATGAGGAGGAAAAATCATGAAAAGAAAGTTGTTATGTGTTCTATTGAGTGTCGTGCTATTTGCATCACTCACAGCTTGCGGAAATGGCGATAGTGATGAAACCATAAAAATTGGCGTTATCGGCCCACAGACAGGTGCTTCTGCTGAAACAGGGCAAGCCGTAGCAAATGGCGCAAAAATTGCTGCAGACTACATTAATGAGAACGGTGGCATCAATGGAAGAAAAATTGAGTTGTTGATTATGGATGGAAAAAACGATCCTGCCGAATCACTTAATGCTGCAAACAAACTGATATTGCAGGATGAAGTTTTAGCCATTATGGGTTGTACAGGAAGTTCAGCTACCATCGCCATAATGCCAACCGTCAAAGAAAACAAAATACCGCTTTTAGTTGAGACCGCTAGCGCCTCTAAGATCACTGAAGAAGGAAACGAGTATGTTTTCCGTATAGCTGCAACAACCAGACAGGAAGCGGAAGCTGTCGAAGAAATTTTACCTGAAATAGGTTTTACGAATGTTGCCTTACTAGGAGTGAATACTGATTGGGGTCGCGGAGCAGAAGAGGAATTTACAAAAGTCGTAAATAACAAAGGAGGAACTATTGCTTGTTCCGAGTATTTTGAAGGTAATGCTGTGGATTTCTATCCCCAGCTAACCAATATAAAGAACTCGGGTGCAAATTCTATCATTCTTACAGCAGACTCCAGTTTGATTATTATGATTTTACGACAGATGAAAGATCTGGATCTCAATATACCTGTATTAACTTCTGGCGGTTCCGACTTCACAGATGGCATTATTGAGTTAGCCGGTGCCGAAACTGCCGAAGGACTACGCTCCATTGCATTCTTTAATCCAGCATTGCCAGAAAAAGCAGCATCTCCGGAATTACATGAACTGTTCGTTGAAAAATGGCAAGAAGCTGGACACCTATGGCGTAAAATGCCAGAGGGAACAAAGGGATTTGACGGTATTAATGTTTTGGCCGAAGCGATGAAAAATGTAAAAGGCAAGATAACTTCGGAGAGAATACAGGAGGCGCTAAAAACAGTGGATTATGCCGGTATAACAGGCCAGCTGAATTTTGATGAACAAGGCCAAGCTGTCCGGAACAACTTCATCGTACATGTAGTAGATGGGAAAACAGTACTGGAATAAAAGGCGTCGTTCGTCAAGTAGTTAATATTTGAGCAAGAAGTTAAAAAGCACTGATATATCAGTGCTTTTTAACTATATAGGGTCAGCTGAACGAAGCTAGAAATCAATAAACTCAGCACTTTGCTCGGTAATCCGGGTATAATATCTGCAAGGAAGAGGGCCGAAAACGCAGAAAAGTCGTGCACCTGAGTTGCTGGAGAAACAAATGTATAAGCACAATGCTCGTCAAATAAATTTTGTAGATGACCAACCGGAGTTATTCGGTAACCTTCCGCTTAATCCGGAGAATCGCTGGGTCAAACTAGCTCGCTTAATCCCCTGGTCGAGGGTTGAAGAAGAATACCGCAAGAACTTAAAAGCACCCGTGGTCAGGATCCCTTCCCTTCACGCCTGGCCTTGGGCATCTTGATTGTGAAAGGGAAATTAGCTCTGTCTGACCGGGATACAGTAGAGGTTTTACGCGAGAATCCTTATATTCAGTACTTTGTCGGCTACACGGAATACAACTACGATCTGAAACTAGATCCCTCGATGTTAACGCACTTTCGGAAGCGCTTTCCTGCCGATGTAATTGCCCAAACGAATGAATGGATCGTGAACTCAATGCTCTATCCGGACGACGAGGATACAGCTGATGGCAGCGGCGTCGGTGGCAGTGGTGTAGGAGATAACTCAGAGGCAAGCGAACCTACGAATGAAGGGACCTTGATCCTGGATGCCACCTGCGCTCCTCAAGACATCCAATATCCGACTGATGTTCGTCTTCTGTCAGAAGCCAGACAAAAGCTGGAAGCTATGCAGGACGTCCTCCAGACAGGCAGAACGGAAGCCAAGCCGCGTAACTACCGGAAGAAAGCCCAACGTGAGTATAATCGTTTTTGCCGCAACAGACGGCCCAACAAGAAACTAATCCGGCAGGCACTTCGCAAGCAGTTGCAGTACGTGGCCCGCGACCTGAGACTAGTAGAAGAGATGCGAAAAGACAGTAGCAGCAAGCTGAGCACTAAGGAAGAAGAGCTGCTGGCCACGATTAAGAAACTCTACGACCAACAAAAGCGCATGTACGATGAGCGTAGTCACCATTGTGAAGACCGCATAGTAAGCCTTTCCCAGCCTCATGTTCGTCCGATAGTTCGAGGCAAAGTGAAGTCGGGCACTGAGTTTGGCGCCAAACTTACCGCCAGTATTGTTGACGGTTACAGCATGGTTGAGCGTTTATCCTGGGATGCCTACAACGAAAGCTAAGATCTGATACCGCTTGTCGAAGCATACAAGAATAGACATGGTCACTATCCTGAACGAGTTCTGGTGGACCAAATCTTCCGCACCCGCAAATCAGAACCTATTGCAAGGAGCGCGGCATTCGCATGAACGGTCGTCCCCTGGGAAGACCGCCGAAGGATCCGGCACTATTGTCCGAACAAAAACGTTTGGAGTGTGAGGAGGCCGGAGAACGCAACGCCATTGAGGGAAAATTTGGAGAAGGCAAACGCAGGTACGGCTTAGGTCGTGTGACCACACGCCTTAAAGAGACCAGCGAGACAACAATTCATCTGATTTTCCTGGTAATGAACCTGCAAAAGATCCTGCGTGATCTTTTTGCGCCAATTTTAAAAGCACTTTTCGAGAACTCTTTCTCGGAAAATTGCTTTGTTTTTAGTTAATTATGGGCCAGATGAAATGGTTCAGCTGACCCTACTTAGGAGACAAAGTTGCGAACTTTATTTGACAGTACCGCAGCGAGATTTCGCTTACAATTCCGGGCAGAAACTGAATTCTGCTCCGCTTCTTTCTTCCGACGAAAAGCTCCACAAGCTCACTAAAAAAGACTTCAAAAAAAAGAAAGCAGTTACCCATACAAGAAATTGTATCAATAACTGCGTTCTAAGTTGGAGCCTGCGGACAGATTTGAACTCCCGACCTGCCGCTTACAAGGCGGCTGCTCTACCAGC
>MTKW01006657.1_pt2 | contig 16157 bp, 16 predicted proteins | sample 1042761 | NCBI WGS metagenome assembly MTKW01 (sample SAMN06205366, study PRJNA360243) | anaerobic digester metagenome | biome: Wastewater treatment plant; feature: Anaerobic digester sludge; material: sludge; isolation source: anaerobic digester fed with sludge from wastewater treatment plant ... | reverse complement strand
CTCCGGATTGGCAGCAACGCTATCCCTGAGAATATCTTCATTCACCCGTTTGGTATTCCCGTAGGGCGATTCAGCATCTTTTCGCGGCGTGTCTTCCGTAACAGGCAATCTGTCGGGCTGACCGTAAACCGTGCAGGAAGAGGAAAAAACCATATTCGGGACGCCGTATTCAATTTGACAATCCAGTAGATTTATCATGGAAACCAGATTGTTCCTGTAATAGAGCAGCGGTTTTTCCACCGATTCATTCACTGATTTGGATGCAGCAAAATGAATAATCGCTTTAATACCAGGATTTTGCCGGAAAAAATCATCTGTTTTACTCACGTCTGCCAGATCAAACTTCTCAAATTCAGGCTTAATTCCTGTTATCTTTTCAATATTGCCAAGCACTTCAATTGAAGAATTGGAAAGATTATCCACCACAATCACTTCAAAACCTGACTCCTGAAGCTCAACAACTGTGTGTGAGCCAATGTAGCCTGTTCCGCCTGTCACTAATATTTTCTCTTTCATTATTTCAGTATTTCCCGTAAAATTAAAAATAAAAGAGAGAGATAGCAGAACCTTTTGCACTATCCCTTCATTTTTGATGAAACTAATGCTTTGCCTCAACAGATGTTTTGCTAATTTTACAGTTATAAAATGTCATATATGAATATTGGAATATCCATCCGTCAGCTTTTGCCGGAGAACGAAACGGTTATTTTTCCCGGCATAGGGGCTTTTTTTCTGCAATACAGCCCTGCGGAAATTGATAACGAAGCAGATGTAATATTTCCGCCGTCGGGGAGATTGAAGTTTAATTCAAAAATTAAAAATGATGACGGATTGCTTGCCGGGCATATTGCAGAAACCGAAAATATCTCGATACGGGATGCAAATTTGAAAATCAAGGAAATAAGAGATGAAATTCTCTATCAGCTTGACAAGGGTAACAAAACAGAAATAGAAAATCTGGGTATCTTTTTTCACGATGAAAACCACGAAATTCAATTTGAGCCATTTCCGGGTGAAAATCTGTTTGCTGAAACCTACGGGCTTGAGGGAATTTCATTAAAAGAGGAGGATAAAGTTTCCGAAGAAATTGCAGAAAATGCTGAATTTGCCATTCCGCCCGAAGAATCATCCGCAGATATTATTGAAACAGAACCTGATGCAGAAGATGATTTTCCTGAAATAAAAACTGCCCCGCCTGTTCAGAAGCCACCGGAAACTTCACCTAAAAAGAGACGGGGATGGTTGTGGCTGCTGCTGCTGATTTTTCTTCTTTTGGTTGCTGCAATTCTGTTTTTTGTTCTGAAAGAGGAAAAGAAAGAGATCCCCGCACAAAAACCGCTGACTACTTTTTTGCCTGATGCAGAAAAAGTTCCTGCCGAAGAGCAAAAAGATTCGCTTGTTGCGGATTCACTGTTTTTTGAAGCGGATGTTTCGGTGGCAGACAGCATAAAAATTGATGAACCGGATATTGCCAGTTTTTCCGGATTTGCAACTCCCGACACATCAGTGTATTACCTGATTGGGGGAAGTTTCAGCAGGCTAAAAAATGCAGAAGAGTATTTTCAGGAGATGAAAAGCAAGGGATACAGTCCGCTTCACTTAGGCAAACAGGGCAGTTTTTATCTTGTTTCAATAAAAGTATTTAAAAACAAAGCGGAAGCATTTCGCGAGCAATACGATTTTTTAGACAGATTGCCCGATTCGGGAGTGTGGGTTTTCAAACCCGAAAAGATGGAAGAATAAATTAATTAATTCAGATATTATGAACTCATCCAGAAGAAAATTCATTAAGAATTCAGCATTTGCCGCCACAGCCATTGGTGCGGCTACGGTTATTCCGGCAAAAGTGTGGTCTGCAGATTTTGCACCCTCAGACAAAATAAACGTTGCCCTGATTGGTTGTCGCAATATGGGTTTCGGAATTCTGTCCAATCATCTCAACACCGGACTGGTGAATTGCGTGGCGCTTTGCGATGTGGACAGGAATGTGCTGGAAGAAAAGGCACAAACCGTTCAAAAGAATTACGGACAGCAGCCCCAATTGTATGGGGATTACAGGAAAGTGCTTGAGCGCAGGGATGTTGATGCGGTGATTATAGGAACTCCCGACCATTGGCATTGCCTGATTATGGTGGATGCGTGCAGTGCCGGAAAAGATGTCTATGTGGAAAAACCTATGGCAAACACCATTGGCGAATGCAACATTATGGTCAGGGCTGCACGTCGATATGGGCGGATTGTTCAGGTGGGTCAGCAGCAAAGGAACAACAAGGTGTTTCTTGACTCGATGGAACTTATCAAATCCGGGAGGATCGGCACATTACGGAAAGTGAATATCTGGGCGAATTTTAATTACGGGATTGGAACTGTTCCGGTTGATGATTCACCGGTTCCCGAAGGCGTGGATTATGATTTCTGGCTCGGTCCTGCACCCAAACGACCATTCAACAGAGCCCGTTTTCACGGGACTTGGCGTCACTACTGGGACTACGGCGGCGGACTGATGTCAGACTGGGGCGTACATTTAATCGATATGGGATTGTGGGCAAAAGATTTAACCCGGGGCCCCAGTAGGGTAATCACTTATGCGGCAAATTTGTCGAAACAGGTGATGGCGCGCGATTCATTTGACACAATGAACGTTATCTACCCGAAAGATGATTTTGTCATTCATTACGATTTAACCGCAGGAATTGAGCAGGGGCCCTTTGATTCACCCTATGGCATCCAGTTCATCGGTGAAAAGGGAACTTTGATTACCGACCGCCATAAATATCATCTCTATCCTGAATGGGACGGACAAAAAAAAGCGCCAAAAACAGAAGAAGTTCATTTTGATAAAGGAAAAGAATCACACCGCGAGCATGTGGATAATTTCCTGGAGTGCATAAAGACACGGCAAACACCGGCATGTCCGCCTGAAATTGGCAGAGCTGCGGCAGTGCATGTGCACATTGCAAACATTGCCGCGCGGGTGGGAGAAAATGTGCTTGAATGGAGTGATTCTTCAAACCGGTTTACAAACAGCGAAAAGGCAAATGAGCTGATTACACCGGAATACAGGAAACCCTGGAAATTGCCGGAAGTGTAAGTCATTAGCTAAATAAAATTGAAATCATGAATACAAGAAGAAACTTTATTAAAACAAGCATTGCCGGAGCAGGTGTAATAGCGCTGAATCCGTTCAATTTGCTGGCAACTGAATGTAGCGCAAAACTCAAAAAATTTGGCTTTATCTCAGGAATTGTCGGCGAAGCCATGAAAGCCGATTGGAAAGGCACGCTGAAAAAAGCAGTTGAGTTTGGTTTTTCAGAACTGGAAGGGGGAACTAATTTTGCCTCTTCACCGCAAGAATTTGTTAGTTTTTGTAAAGAAATCGGCATTAAACCCATTGCCGGGAGTATCAGCTTTCGTTCGTCCAATGAGGAACTTAAATTTAGTTTCGACAAAATAAAAGCCCATGGGCAGGAATATGTGCTGGATTACTGGCCATGGTATGGCAATGTTCCGTTCAGTTTGGAAGATTGCAAAAAATCGGCTGCACGGTTAAATGAGGTGGGAGCGCTGGCTAAAAATCAAGGATTGAGATTTTTATGGCACAACCACGACAATGAATTCCGCGAGATGGAAGAGGGATTGCCGTTTGATTACCTGATGGAAAACACCGACTCGAAATTGGTTAACTGCGAAATGGACATCTACTGGGTGAAAAAAGGCGGTGCCGACCCTTTGGAAGTGCTGAAAAAATACTCCGGAAGAATTCCTGTTTTGCACGTGAAAGATATGGCGCCCGATGGTGATTTTACTTGTCCGGGAAGAGGAATTATCGATTTTGGCCCGATTTTCCGAGAAGCAAAAAAACAGAGCATCGAACATTATATTGTGGAACGCGACAATGAACCTGACGGAATAGGTTGTTTGCAGTCGAGTGCCGAATTTTTGAAAAATTTACGATTTTAAAATCATAGTACCATGTTAGATTTAGGATTTGTAAGCGCCATTCTGGCCGAAAAAAGTTTTGATGAGGTGATAGAATTTGCCTCAAAAAATCAGTTTAAATGTGTTGAAATGATGTGCTGGCCTGTGGGCAAAGCCGAACGCCGGTATGCCGGGGTAACCCACATCAATGTTGATGAAACAGATGATGAAGATGTGTCCCGGATTCGGAAAATTCTCGGGTTGAACAACGTGTACATTTCAGGGCTGGGATATTATCCCAACCCGTTGGACCCTGACGAAAAACAGGCCGAAGTTTACATTGAACACATAAAAAAAGTGATCCATACGGCTGCCCAGCTCGGCATTGGAGTAGTGAACACCTTTATTGGCCGCGATCCGGCAAAAAGTGTGGAAGAAAACCTGAAAAAATTCAAGGAAGTTTGGCCGGGCATTATTAAAGTAGCAGAGGAAAACAACGTAAAAATCGGCATTGAAAACTGCCCCATGCTGTTTACCCGCGACGAGTGGCCCGGCGGTAAAAACCTGGCAACCACACCGGCAATCTGGAGAAAAATGTTTGAAATTATTCCAAGTCCTGCTCTCGGTCTCAATTATGACCCCTCGCACATGGTTTGGATGCAGATGGACGAGGTGAAACCCATTTACGATTTCAAAGACAAACTCTTCCATGTTCATGCGAAAGACGTAAAAGTTTATCCTGAAAAACTGAACGAAGTGGGCATTATGGCATATCCGCTCGACTACCACTCCCCAAAAATTCCGGGATTAGGCGATGTAAACTGGCGTGGATTTTTCTCGGCACTCACTTCCGTAAAATACCGTGGAGCGGTTTGTATCGAAGTGGAAGACAAAGCGTATGAAGATTCTCCGGAAGATATTGAAGCTGCAATTCTGACCAGCCGGAATTACCTGAAACAGTTTTTGGCGTAAACAGCGTAAGTTTTATTTGTGAATCTGTGGCAATTTTAAACAATAAGTATAAGCCACTGATTCACAGATTAAATCTATCATTGATTTTCAGCACTAACCAAAAATTTTTCTGAATACTTCCTCCACGCGCGAAACTTTTTCCAGTTCAATGGAAAATTTGGAGCCGTCGAAACCCTTGTTTAGTTTGGGAATGAATATTTTTTTGAACCCCAGTTTGGCTGCCTCGGCAATTCGCTGTTCAATCCTGTTCACTGCTCTGATTTCTCCGGTTAGCCCCACTTCGCCGGTGAAGCAGTATTTGTGGTCGATGGCAATGTCAATATTTGAGGAGAGGATGGAGCAGATAACTGCCATGTCGGTAGCCGGATCGTTGATGCGTAATCCGCCGGCTATGTTTAGAAAAACATCTTTGGCAAGCAGCTTGAATCCTGCCCGTTTTTCGAGCACTGCCAGCAGCATATTCAGCCGGCGCAGGTCGAAACCTGTGGAAGAGCGTTGTGGCGTGCCGTAGGCTGCCGAGCTCACCAGCGCCTGAATTTCAATCAGAAACGGTCGAATTCCTTCAATAGTTGCCGCAACTGCTGTTCCGCTGATATCGTTGTTGGTTTTGGATATCAGCTGCTCGGAAGGATTCAGCACTTCGCGCAGTCCGTTGCCGCGCATTTCAAAAATTCCCAATTCGTTGGTTGAGCCAAAACGGTTCTTGCTGGTGCGCAAAATGCGGTAGAGGTAATTGGTGTCTCCCTCAAACTGAAGCACCGAATCCACGATGTGCTCCAGCACTTTCGGTCCGGCAAGGTTCCCTTCTTTGTTGATGTGTCCAATCAGAATGGCTGCCGTATGGTTTTGTTTTGCAAATTTGAGAATGGCAGAGGTGCACTCGCGCACCTGGGTCACCGAGCCGGGTGAAGATTCTACTGTCTCAGTTGCAAGTGTTTGTATAGAGTCAATAATCAGCAGATGAGGCATGATTTGCGCAGTATGTGCCAATACATTTTCCAGAGAAGTTTCGCTGAGAAACAGGCAGGTGTCACTTTCCAGCCCCAGCCTTCCGGCGCGGAGCTTTATCTGCTGTAAACTCTCTTCTCCCGAAACATACAGTACTTTTCTGGATTTCATCCCCAGTGCCATTTGCAAAACCAATGTCGATTTGCCAATCCCCGGCTCACCGCCTAACAACACGATGGAACCCGGTACAATTCCGCCACCCAGTACCCTGTCAAATTCGGTAATCCCGACGGTGATGCGCTTCATTTGCTCGGCTGAAATGTCTTCAAGAGTAATTGGCTGATTGGCTGACAGATGTGTAGATATTGCTGAAGCAGATCTCTTTTTCTCAACGATCTCTTCCGCAAAAGTGTTCCAGCCGCCACACGACGGGCATTTACCCATCCATTTGGGCGATTGAATTCCACAATTCTGACAGATAAAAACGGTTTTTTTTGACATTACTCAAGCCGTTTGATTCTTTTTATTATTTCAGTAGTTGAAATTTCAGGCACTAAATCAATCCTTTCCACTCTTCCGCCATTTCGCAAAACGGTTTCATAGCCAACTACTTCATGCAGTTCATACTCACTCCCCTTTACCAAAACATCGGGCAAAATCTGAGCAATCAGTTCTGCTGGTGTATCCTCTTCAAAAACAACAACTGCATCCACAAAAACAAAAGATGCCATCATCATGGATCTTGCTTCAATATGGAAAACGGGGCGCCCTTCTCCCTTAAATCTTTTAACAGAGTTGTCTGAATTGAGTCCGACAACTAATCTGGTTCCAAAAGCTGATGATTTTATCAGTGAATCCAAATGTCCGTGATGAATGATATCAAAACATCCGTTGGTAAAAACAATGGAATCGCCATTGGATCTCCATTTTTTCAGCAAGGATTCAAAGGATTCAAAATCATTATAAATTTTGGAATGAACATCAAATTGCATAGACCATTTTTTTATTTGTGCAAAAATACTAAAGTTCATCGTGATATTTCAGCCAGAAAAGAATTTATACCTATTTTTACATTTTTCAAACCATCCCATTTACAGGAAAATGAATTATTTGGATATAATTATTGGTCTGATTTTAATTCTTTCTGCTTTCAGAGGATTAAAAAAAGGGCTGATTGCCGAACTCACCTCTTTGGCAGCAATCATATTTGGTATTTTGGGAGCGATCAATTTTTCACACATATCGGATGATTTTCTTATGAAACATTTTAATCTTGAATCCGGAAATCTGAACATTGTTTCATTTATAACCACCTTTATTGCGATTGTTATTTTAGTGCACATTGTGGGAAACTCTGTGAGCAAACTTGTTCAGGCGGTAATGCTTGGCTGGTTTAACAAAGCTGCCGGACTGGTTTTTGGAGTTTTACGTTCGGCACTCGTCATTGGCGTTATTCTGCTGTTTTTTGATACAATTGATAAGGATATGCACATTCTTTCCCCAAAAGTTAAGTCCGAATCAAGGCTGTATGAACCTGTTAAAAATTTCGCTCCGTCAATTTTGCCTTTTTTTGAGGAGTGGATTAAGGATTTGGGAATCAACAAAAAAGAGAATGACCCCGTTAAACAATTTAAGGATGGTCTAAAAATGAGTTAATCTGAAATCAATTTGTGGTTATTCGGGGATTTATGAGAAACTTTGAGCTTTTTTAAGATTGCTGCAACAGCAAGGTATATTTTTTCCTATTTAATGTGGCTTTCAGTTTTTCTTTGTATTTTCATCTGAAAATAACATTTCTCGATAAATGATGTTGTATGTGTTGACTAAAAGAAGTGTTCACTATATCGTTTAAATGTTTTATATCAGTTGCATTTTTTATGAATAACCAAAATTGGAAAAATTTTTCACAAAGCGCTATGTGGCTAATATTGACAGTTCTCATTTTATTTTGCAGTTCAGTAGAATTGAGTGCCCAAAATGACACAGCTGCGGTCTCCACTGAGAAACAGGAAAAAATGTTGCGCAATATAAGAATTCGGGAATTCAGTAACAGTCGTTTCAACTTGTGGTATGATGATTTTTCCGGGCATTGGGCAGGTGTTGATTTTGGGTTTAATCTTTTATTAAATCCCGATTATTCAGGCTATTCTTATGATTTTATGGAGAATGACATTTTTAGGTCAAACTCTACAAGTATAAATATTTTTCAACAAAGCATCGGGTTGCAGAGAAACAAGAACACCATCGGATTGGTAACCGGCTTGGGACTGCAGCTGCAAAGCTACAGGCTCGAAAAGAGCACCACCATCGAACGGTTGGAAAACGGAAGGATTGAGCCTCAAAACTTAACTTTTGATCAAAATCAGAAATCAAAACTTTCCATTGTCTCTTTGACGATTCCGTTATTGGCTGAATTTCAAATACCTGTGAAACATTATAAAGACAGGATTTATTTTTCAGGAGGGTTCTATGGCGGGCTGCGCATTGAAAGCCACACCAAAATTAAATACCGCCTTGAAGGTAAGAAAGAGAAGCTGAAAACTCCCGGGCAATATTCGCTGCAGGACTTTAAATATGGCTTTATGTTTAGGGCAGGATATCGCAGAGTTAATGCTTTCGCAACTTATGATTTGGTTCCGCTTTTCAGGAAAAATAAAGGACCGGAACTCACTCCTGTAACAATTGGAATAACATTAATCAGTTTATAAAAATAGAGAAAATGAGACCTTATATTTTGGAAGAGACAAACTGGAAGCAGATTAAAAACCAGAAGTATGATGTTGCTGTTTTACCGTGGGGAGCAACCGAGCCGCACAATTACCATCTGCCCTATGGAACCGACTTCCTTGAATCGGCGTGCATTGCTGCCGATTCAGCNNCCCGGACAGATAGAAATGCCCTTTTGTCTTCACACCCGCCCCACCACACAAATTGCCATTCTGGAAGATATTACACGAGCGCTTTATCATCAGGGAATCCAAAAATTAGTCATTCTCAACGGGCACGGAGGAAACGACTTTAAACCGCTGATACGTCAGGTTATGCCACAGTTTCCCGGAATGTTTATCGCACTCATAGAATGGTTTAAGCTCTTTCCCGAAACTGATTTTTTTGAAGAAGGCGGAGACCATGCCAACGAGATGGAAACCAGTGTGATCATGCACTATTTCCCTGAGCTGGTACTCCCTCTTGATGAGGCGGGAGAAGGTAAATCAAAAAAACCTGCTTTGAAAGGCATTGCCGACAAAACAGCATGGACACCACGCCAGTGGGACAAGGTTTCGGAGGATACCGGAATAGGGAACCCCAAAAAGGCAACTCCCGAAAAGGGGAAAAAATTTACAGATGCTGTAACTACCAAAATTGCTGATTTTCTGGTTGAATTAGCTGAATGCAATACCGATGAATTATATAACTGAATAAAACATGAAACTTTTATTAATCAGCAACTCAACAATGGCAGGGGAGGTCTATCTGGACTATCCCAAATATGAAATTCAGAAATTTTTAGGGAAAAAGCCGGTTACTGCACTTTTTATTCCTTATGCGGCAGTTACATTTTCTTACGATGAATATTGCCGGAAAGTGGAGGAGCGGTTTTCCGAAGTGGGTCATCACATCACGGGGATTCACACTTTTGCCAACCCAAAGAGAGCTGTGGAAGAGGCGGAAGCTATCGTAGTTGGAGGCGGAAACACATGGCAGCTGGTACGCTTGCTTCATCAAAACGAACTGATGGAGCCCATTCGCAGGAAAGTTGCCGGCGGAACACCATTCATTGGATGGAGTGCCGGAGCAAATATTGCATGCCCTACACTGCGCACCACCAATGACATGCCAATTGTTAATCCGCTCAGGTTTGAGTGCCTTTCTCTTGTGCCGTTCCAGATAAATCCCCACTACCTCGATGCCAATGCTCAGGAACACGCCGGAGAAACACGCGAACAGCGAATCGAAGAGTTTGTTGAACTGAACCCCGATGTTTATGTTGCCGGTTTAAGGGAAGGAACTATTTTCAGGCTGGAAAATGATACCCTTGAACTAATCGGAGAGCGGTCATGCCGGATTTTCAAAAAAGGAAAGGCTCCGGTTGAACTTACCAAAGCAGATGATTTCAGCTTCCTGCTCAGGTGATGCACTTGATTCGCAGGAAATTAATTTAAAGTTAATGATGCCGTAACCCTTACTTTAAGTTTAAGCGAATTTTCTGGTGAGTGTTTGTGTTTTGAAAAATTCAGAAACTATGCACTACCTTTGTCACATTAAAGCCAAAACAGAAAATGGATCTTTTTTCAAATAGTTATTTTGCTCTTTTCACAATTGTTGCCATAGGGTTTATCATNNGGACTGGTATTATTTATTTTTACTATTGGCATTCAGGCGGGTCCGGGCTTTTTTGAATCTTTCAAAAAAGAGGGCAGAAAATTGGCACAGTTTGCAACCTTATTGGTATTAGTGGCAGGGCTCATTACTGTGGCTTCGATCTATCTTTTAGAAATTGACAAAAGTATTGCCATCGGGCTTCTTGCCGGAGCGCTGACCAGCACGCCGGGTTTGGCAGCAGCCATTGATCTGACCGGTTCGCCGCTGGCGTCCATCGGTTATGGCGTTGCCTATCCGTTAGGCGTAATCGGAGTCATTTTATTTATTCGCTTTCTTCCAAAAATTATTGGTGCTTCCGTAAAACAGTCGGAAGAAGAATATCAGGCGGGACTAAAGGAAGAATTTCCGGAAATAATCCGTCAGAATTTTTTGGTTGAAAATGAGAATGTTGTCGGAAAATCTATTGGTGAACTTCGTATCAGACTGATGACAAAAGCGATGGTTTCCCGTGTTGTTCACGATGGGGTAGCCATTACGCCACGGCCGGAAACCATACTCCATAAAGGTGATTTAATCAAAGCTGTGGGTACCGAACAATCGATTAAAAGCGTTGAATTGCTGATTGGCCCCAAAACAGATATTGAAATTCCGCTCGACCCGAATTATGATGTGCGGAGTGTTTTGGTAACAAACAAAGAGGTTGTGAACAAAACTATCGGGCAGCTAAATCTGCTGCACACCTATAACGCAACGGTGACCCGCATCAGCAGGGCAGGGATTAATATTTCCCCAACGCCCAATTCCAAGTTGCAGTTTGGCGATAAGTTAGTCATTGCCAGCAGCAAAGCCAACATGGGATTAGTGGCACGCATGTTTGGCGATGATCAGAAGCGGCTCTCCGACACCGATATTCTGCCAGTGGCTCTGGGTGTGATTTTAGGTGTTTTGGTAGGAAAAATCAGTGTGGCATTCGGAAACTTCACTTTCAGTCTGGGGCTCACCGGCGGCGTTCTGGTTGTAGCTCTGATATTCAGTCGCATAGGAAAGACCGGCAACATATTATGGACGATGAGCTCATCCGCCAACCAGCTTCTCCGGCAGTTAGGATTAATTTTATTTCTTGCGGCTGTTGGAACAAGTGCCGGGGCTGATATCCTAAAGACTTTTGAAGAATATGGCTACCGCCTGTTCCTGATTGGCGGTACAATCACTTTGTTGCCAATGGTTATTGCTGCATTAGCGGGGAAATGGTTTTTCAAAATGAATTTGCTGAGTATGTTGGGTGCAATCAGTGGCAGCATGACAAGCACTCCGGGTCTTGCAGCCGCCGATTCAATGACCGACACCAATGCTCACTCTATTTCATATGCTACGGTTTATCCGGTGGCTATGGTATTGCTGGTTGTGGTTGTGCAGCTTATTGCGCTGCTTTTTTAACCTGATGACTACCAGGCAGATTCAATTTTATAAATATCGAGGCGATTAACAATCACTTCGCCGCCATTGGAAAACAGGATTAACTCTTCTGCACCCTCTTCCGGTGTAAAGTTATTTGTCAACACTACCTGCCCTTCGTTTGCAAAAACTTCAATGGATGCCCGGTCAAGCAAAATTTCAAGGGTAATTATATTGTCGGCAGATTGCAGCGGAGCAGATGAGCCAAGAGCTGAAATTGAACCTCTCGCCACATCATACAATATTTCGGTGCCCGCCTTTTTTTTACTGTTTCGCACAAAAAAGCCAAAATTATTGCACGATTTCATATCGAATTCCCCAATAATGTGTAAGCAATCTCCCTTTACTTTTTTAACGATATTCTGGTTAATTCCCGGAATCAGCTTTTCATTTTCCCACTTGTAATGCTTGCCATGAAGAGCTTCAATCTCAGCAACCGGTTTGCGAACTACTTTATATCCAAAATTAAAACGGGTCAATTCCAACTCCGTGGGGAAGGTCATTTGTCCGTTAAAAGGCATTCCCGGAAACTCTCCGTTTCGCATCCATGCAATCTGAATAACTCTTCCGTCGTCTGCCGGAATATTACTCCACGTTTGGGTTGCATAATAATTCTTCCCGAAATCACTTTTCATTTTTGCTGTTTCCGGTGTAAATTCTTCGCCGTTGAAACTTCCGACAAGGTAAGTTCCGTCACCGTCAAAAAGCACCCACTTAGTCTCCTCCGGACGGTTTGTTACCTTCAATGGCACCAAATCCGGACACTCATAATAACCATAAACATGGCTTTTATATTCCCAGTCAATCAGATTTTCGGAAGTATAGAATGAAACCCCTTTTGAGCGCTCTTCACCGGTGCTTTTTCTATAGAGCACCATCACATATTTTTGTGAAGGTTCAAACCAGATAACTTTCGGATCGCGTGCATCATCTGTTTCATCATACGGAATAATGGGGTTTCCCTCAAATTTCTCCCACGTTCGCCCGCGGTCGGTGCTGTATGCAATGCGCTGTCCGCACTCCTTGCTGGTATAGAATATAACAAGTGTTTTGTTGTCGCCTTTCTGTTTCGCCAAAAGATTTTTTTCATCCACAATGGCAGAACCCGAAAAAGCGGTGCAGAACTCTTTGTCTTTTGAATCTTCATCGGGATAAATGGCAACCGGCAGATGCTCCCAATGGATCAAATCTTCGCTCACGGCATGTCCCCAGTGCATATATCCCCACTCTTTTCCGTTGGGATTATACTGATAAAACAGATGATATTCGCCATCATAATAAACCAATCCGTTGGGGTCATTGTGCCAGTTTTTTTCGGGTGTGAAGTGAAACTGGGGGCGGTATAACTCGTTGTAATAGCTTTTATCCGGTTTGGAAGCCGTTAATAAAAAAACAGAAATTATTAATATTGAGCTGGTTACAATATTTTTCATCATAAATTTTTTTCAAACATTAAACTCGGTTTTTCAGTGTGCAAGATAAGAATTTATAGTAAATGATACTGTTTTCAGTTTGCAGCAAAAAGAATTTCGGAAGCATTTAGCAAATTCTCCATTTTCTATTCAAAGCGAAGGGGCATTGGTGGTGTCGGCTCAAAACTATAAAACTTTTTCTTCAACTGCTCTTCTAAAATCATTCTTGTGAATCCCATATCTGAAGGGGAAAAAGGATAAAATGCCAACCGGAAGTGAAATGTTTTAAACACCAGATTTTCATTGTGAACCCGTAATCCCAAACCTAATCCGGAGTAGTAGTTTTCGCTGAAAATCAGTTGCTTGTTGGAACCGATGATGCCCACATCGCCAAATCCGTAAATGGCGACATTAAATTTATAAAGTTCCTGTCGCAGAAACAGTACATATTCCACATCTAAGCTAAGCCGCTGTTTTCCGGTTGCCTCCTTGCTCGAAAATCCGCGAATGTGATCGTTGCGCGAGAGAGTCAGGTTTTCTATTTCAAACCGGCGGATACCAAGCATATAATTTCCCCTGACAAACAGTCTGAACCTTTTTCGCCCTGCATTAACCTGCCTTGAAATATAATTCAGGCTTCCCTGAATCTGTCCCTGCTCATAATAGTTGTTTTTGAAATAGCCTCCTATTCCGGCACCCAGATACAGATAGCCCGGTCTTCTCACTAAAAAGTTGCCATTTGTCAGATAGAGATGAGCATAATGCCTGTTACCAAATTCATTATTATCAAAGCCATAAACAATTTCATTTTTGAAACCCTCGGGAATATCTTCAGTAATTCCGTAGCTGTAGATCAGCTGGTCTTGCACAAACCTGCGCTGGGTAAATGTAATTCCCGCGAGGTAAAAGGTGCTGTTTGAAAAATATTGTCCCTCCTCTATTGGAAAATCAGGTCTTTGAAAATAGGAGCGGTTGTATATACCGGCGCTCACCACAATCTGAGAATTGTTGTAGAGATTGGGTTTAATCTGAAAGCTTCTTCCTCCCCAAAGGTTGAAAAACGACAGGTCCAAGGGGATAATATCCTTTGATAACGGCTCGTTATCAAAAATTCTGTCTGTCCGGTAAAACCTTTGCGCCAATCCTCCATACCCCCATTTTATTGATGGCGTCATAAATGGTTTTTCAAGAATAAAACTCATCCCTTCTCTTATGTACGTATTCATGTAACCGGCAGAAATATTGATAAACTTTCCCCGGATATTGTTTATTTTATAAAAAGTTTCAACTCCGGCATAGGGTTGTCGATTCAGATGCCCCACAAAGCGAAAGGAAATTTCGTGCCCAACCCCGAAAATATTTTGGTTATACAGTTCAATAGCTGCTGAGTTTTCTGTTTCCACACCCCCTGAAATACCGATTGAAAAACGGTCTTTTGTCAAAACATGCACTTTAACCAGCTCTTCATTAATTGTGTCATTCTCAAGCACAAACCGCACATCTTTGATATAGGGAAGCGCACGAATAATACGTTCGTTTTCATACATCAACTCAGCATCAAGCTTTTCGCCGGTCTTAAAAAGGAGCATTCTTTTAATTGTGCTAAGATTTGACTTTGAGTGCAATGAGTTTGCCGCTTTCTCAAGAAAAGAGGATGCTTTCCGTGTGGTATCTTCAAATGTGGGCCCAAAAACTTCGAGGGGGAAAATTGAAATTTCGGAGATTATTCTNNGGGAGGGGCAACAAGAAAGTCGTAGAGAATCCGGGTTAGCGCTTTTTCTTTTGCCTTATATTCAAGACTATCATAAAACTGATCGCTTTTGTTCACATATTTTCGCATTTGGCGCAGCGTATCCTGGTCTGGCTGTGCCCCGGCGTGGGGGGAAGATAAGAGCAGTATCAATGCCAACTGAATCTGTAAGCTAACTATTAAATGCAATTTATGCAGCATAAACCGGTTTTNNTTGAAATAACCCATGTTAATTTTCGTTAAACTTCAAAAATACAGAATTGCCGGCTATTCACTTCTTTTGCATTTCACCTGCCTGCTAAGCGTTAAATTTATATTTTTGTCTTGTGAGCAAAATTTATAAAATATATAAGCGACATATATACGGGGTGATGGGAACCCTGATTTTTCATATTTTGCTGTTTTCCTTTTTTCTTTTGACCGATGTGAATATAAAGGGGACAGCAAGAGAAGAGGAACTGCTCATTGAGTTTCCCGATATTATTCCCGAAACAGAAGAGGAGCATCCTGAACAACAGGAAGAGGATCGCCCCCCAATGCCCAACGAAGCTTCGGCGCAGCTATCCCAAACGCAAAGCAGCAGAACAAACATTGCCTCAAACCGGAAGGCGCAGGGGAAAGAATTTTTTGATGAGGATTACATGAGCGAAGTGGAAGCTGCAAAGCAGCTTGTGGCTAAAGTGAATAACCAACTGTCAAAAGAAGCTCTGAATTTAGACGATATTAAAATGCCAGAAAAAACCACCGAAGGCATGACCCGCGAAGAAATTGAAAATGAAGTCTATTCCGGTGAAAGCAATATTGTTTATTATCTTGAAAACCGCTACCATCTGAGATTGCCCATACCTGTTTATCTTGCACAGAGCGGCGGGGTGGTTATTGTTGACATAACAGTTGACAGAAATGGACGGGTGACACAGGCTAATCCGCGTTCAAATCCCTCCATTCGCGATGAGCTGATTTATATTTATGCAAAGGCTGCCGCTTCACGAACTGTTTTCAATACCGATCAAAATGCCCCGAATCCCCAGAAAGGAACAATCCATTACACTTTCATTGCACAATAAACAGAACAGGCACAATCATTTAACATGATTTAACAGTTTTAGGGTTGTATTCAAATTTTTCTATCCCTATATTTGCGATACGTTTATTTTCATAAGTTTAGGTTTAGTTAGGTTAGTTAGTTTAATGAGAAAAGGATGGGTTGTTGAACCCATCCTTGTTTTTTTATGGCAATGCTTCAATTTTCACTTCTTTTTCAATAGCAATTCCTGCACGACTGTTTGTTCTCAAATCCTGCCCATCCAAAATTCTTCCCGGTATCTTATTTTTAATCATTTTCTGAACTCCCGTTTTAGGGGCTGACAGATTAAAAT
>MTKW01000748.1_pt3 | contig 16177 bp, 13 predicted proteins | sample 1042761 | NCBI WGS metagenome assembly MTKW01 (sample SAMN06205366, study PRJNA360243) | anaerobic digester metagenome | biome: Wastewater treatment plant; feature: Anaerobic digester sludge; material: sludge; isolation source: anaerobic digester fed with sludge from wastewater treatment plant ... | reverse complement strand
TCTTTTTAGCCGCTGACTTTTTGCTGGAAGCCGGAACAGGATTGGTGGGCAGTGCGAATAACGGCCAGCACCCGCTCTAATTGCTCATAAAACACCACCACCAGGTCTCCAGCTTGGCTGTCAGCCAGAGCCGCTTCCAAGGCCTCATCTTCGCGCAACACCACTCGGATTCTTTCCGTGGAAACACCGGCCGAACGTACACCTTCCAGCAGCAGTTCTGCCACTTCCCCCACGGCTCGGCCTCTTTTGTCTTCGTCCTCCTTAATGTAAATGTGGTCAAAACCGGCGGCTGTCCGCCCTACGCGCTGTATCAAGTGATCGGGACGATCCCCCGGTACACCGATTACCCCCAGCAGGCGCCTAGCTCCCAGTGCCTGCGCTAGCTCCAGCGTGCTGCAATAACTGGCTGCGTTGTGCCCATAATCGATGAGTACCTTGGTATTTCCAAGCGAGAACAGGTTTGCTCGGCCCGGATTATTGTTAAGATCGGAGTAGAACGTGTGTAGACCGCGGCGAATCAACCCCCAGGGAACTGCTAGCCCCCAGGCTGCGGCTACAGCCGCCAAAGCATTAGCTAAATTATGCTTAGCTCGACCGCCCAGGGTAATCGGAATTCGCCCCACCTTTTCCACTCNNGCAGATGTTGCTGCACTAACAGATTGTCCGTTGCCGCACTGAAATAAATAACCTGGCAGTGAGCCCGTTTAGCCATGGGCTCGGCCCGAGAATCGTCAGCATTCAGCACCGCATAACCGCTGCTGGGGACCGCCTCAACAACCAGAGCTTTGACCTGGGCCAGATCCTCCAGCGTATCGATCCCGTACTGGCCCAGGTGATCTTCGCTGATATTGGTGATAACACCCACATCGGCCCAGTCATAAGCCAGTCCGTCACGAATCAGTCCGCCCCGGGCTGTCTCCAGCACTACCGCCTCCACAGTGGAATCCTCCAGCAACAACCGGGCACCGCGATAACCGGCGTTGTCACCGCTCCAAACGCAGTGGCCATGGATATAGACCCCGTCCGTACAGGCAAATCCCACCCTNNCCATTGGTTCCGGTAACCGACACCACCGGAATTCGACTGTTGCTCCCGGGAGGGAAAAGATAGTCCACAATAGCTTCTGCCACTGGCTGGGAGCTTCCGGCACTGGGAGCAATATGCATTCGCAATCCGGGAGCGGCGTTAACCTCAATTGCTGTCACTTCCGCTACCGTAGCGGCTAAATCTGGTACCACCAAATCCACCCCGGCCACATCCAGCCCAACTGCCCGGGCAGCTCGCTCAGCCACCAGTTTGATGTCCGCACTTACCGCTGCGGTAACATCACAGGCGGTACCGCCAGTAGACAAATTAGCGTTCTGGCGCAGAAACACTGTTTCCCCTGCTGTGGGAACATAGTCAAAAGTTAAGCCGGATCGGGCCAGAGCCATAATAACCACCGGGTCCACCTTAATCTTGGTCAACACTTTCTCGTGGCCTTCGCCGCGGCTGGGATCATTATTGGTCACTTCAATCAGCTGGCGCAAGTTGTGCTTACCGTCACCCACCACATGGGCCGGAAGGCGTTCGGCCACTGCCACTGCTTTGCCGTTTACAACCAAAGCGCGCAAGTGGCGCCCGGCAATATGTTTTTCGATCAGAACCCGCTGTCCGAAGTTGCGGGCCAGCGTATAAGCGGCACGAACCTCGGCCACTGTATTTAAGTTCAGCGACACCCCTTTGCCCTGATTACCGGATTCGGGTTTTAGCACCACCGGGCCTTCCAGCTCTCGAAAAGCGGTCACAGCNNATTTTCTTGGTCCGTGACTTATCCCCGGCAATATCCACCGCCAAACACGAGGTAAGAGACGTTAGAGCGGCCTCGATTCGCCGTTGGCTGTGGCCGTAACCCAGTTGAATAAGACAGCTGTCGTCCAGCCGAAGCACCGGAATGTTCCGGCTCAGAGCCGCTTGAACCAAAGCCCGGCTAGTGGGACCCAGTTGGAAGCGCGCGGCCAGGTCCTGTAAGCGTTTGAGAACCGCTTCAATTTCCGGCGGTGTCTTTCCTTCCAGTAAAGCATTAACTATTGCCACCGCTTGATGCGCTGCCTCGGTGGCGGCTGCTGCCACTTGGTACTCAACCACGATTTCATACATAGCCGGATCTTCAGTTGAGCGTGTTTTCCCGTACAAAGTCTTGAAACCAGCTAAATGCTGTAGCTCCAGGATTATATGCTCCACCACATGGCCCAGATACGTTCCTTCGTTCAACCGCTGGGCCAATCCGCCCGAACAGCCGCGCGAGCAGTGATGCTCCCGCAAAGAAGGCAGCACAGATAACAGTCGATCGGCAAACAGCGGCAGTTGAGCACTGGTCCGGTCGGCGTATTCTCCCAAATCCAGCCTCACCTTGATTACAGGATAATGGCTGTAGATATTGCGGCCACTGTACACAGAGATGTCTGCAATTTCCACGGCTGACTTTCCTCCTCTGTAGAATCGGCCTATCATATGTATGTCCCACGGGGGACACGGGCAGCCGCAGAGGGCTGCTCCTNNCAAACCGCTGTCGGACACGTTGCTGTGGTCAATGGTCAGCCCGTTCACCACGGTACAGGCACCGGAGCCGATAACAGTAAAAAAACCGTCCGGGGCACACTCCAGGGCAGTGTCTTCATCTAACCCCAAGCCCAAAATATAAGGGTTTTGGGCTACCACCGCCAGCAGCCGACCGATCCGCCCGCGCTCGGCAAAATGCTGATCCACCACCACCTCTTTGAGAAAACCCAGCCCCGGGGCTAGCCTGACGCTGGAACGTTTAGGTGCACTCTCTTCTTGGCCGGAGACAATCATAATGTCGGTCATGGCAGCAGCGCCGGCGCTGGTTCCAGCCAACACCGCCCCACGCTTCACGGCGGCATTGAGTTCACCCTCCAACGCCGTTCCCCCCAAAATACTGGTTAAGCGCAATTGGTCGCCACCGGTGAAAAAGACCCCGTTGACTCCGGCGAGAATAGCCATCGTCTGGCGGCTGCCCGCTTCTGCCCGCTGGTTTACATTCAGATGTATTACCTCGCCGGCTCCCAGCTGCAAGAAAAGGCGGCGGTATTCTGTCGCTACTTCCCGGGGTTTTTCCGTGGCCGTGGTCAGTATTGCCACTGCCGTCTGTTCACCCCCAGCCAGCTCCAGAAAACGCCGCAGAATCAGGCAGGAGCCGGTCTTGTCCTCAGCTCCGCCGATGATAAGCAGTCTTCCTCTTACTTGCTCCCCCATTCCTTGTTCCCGCCCCTTGCCTGTTCGCTCCTATCATTGGTAATTAGCGTTGACTTTATTCATTCGGTCCAGTCTTAGCAGCAGTAAAATACAGTACCAAACTGCAGGGCATTGATATACAATTAAAGCGTAGCCTCGGGAAGTACTCGGGCTCCCACACTTCAGGCATCCTGGATCGCAGAGACTGGGCACTTGCCTGTATAGACTTGTCGGCATTAGATTCAGGGGAGGCATTAAGGATATGCTTACAGTAAGAAAAGCCCTATCGATAGAGCCCCTTAACCAGGCCAAAATAGCCGGCGGGGCAGCCGGACTAGACCGTCAGATCAAACATGTCACGGTCATGGAAGTTCCGGATCTAATCCAGTGGCTAAAAGGGAACGACTTTATCATTACCAGTCTCTATTGCATCAAAGATGATCCCCAGGCCCAAATCAAACTGATCCAGGACATTGCCCGGCTCGGTTGTGCGGCTCTGGCTATTAAAACCAATCGATACGTTCAAACACTGCCGGAAGAAATGAAAGCTATGGCCGAAGATCTGGCCTTTCCGCTGATTGACATTCCGCATCATATTACCTATATTGACATTATCAATCCCTTGATGGAACAATTGTTAAACAATACCGCCGAGATTCTGCGCAAGGCAGACGTAGCGTTTCGTTGGCTGCAGGAAGTAATACTTAGCAACCAAGGGTTAGAGGCAGCACTGCTCACTTTACAGCGATTGGTTGAATACGACTTGGTACTAGAGTGCCCGGAACTGAACCTTTTTGTTTCAGCCCCGGAAAAAAAGGATCCGCTTACCCCCTTACCGGAAGAGTCTGTCCGTTACTTACAGAAAACCTGTCATCCTATCAGCCTAACACGCCAGCGTCATGGACAGAATATTCCATCCCTGGTAATTCCCATCATCTGCCGTTCGTCTGCTTATGCCTTTTTGACAGTAGAAAACTATCAGCAAAACCAAGGCTTACCACCCACCAGCCAAGCTGTCTTGGATCACGGTACGGCCCTGATAGCAACAGAAATCATGAAACTGCACAGCAGAGCCGAATTAGAACGCCAACATGTGAACAGTTTTGTTGAAGAACTCATTGCCCAGGATTTCAAGTCCGATGAGGCCATGTTAGAACGAGCTCGGTACTTAGGGCTCAATTTAAATCAGCCTTGCCTTCCCATGGTGCTGGACGTGGATCGATTCTGGCAGAATATTGAGCTGGAGCAGCTGGCCGAAGAAGAAGTCCAAGTTCTGAAATCACGGTTGCAGCGGACTTTGAGTTCATATCTTAAGGCCCATTGTCCGGTTCCATTTGTAGTAGCTCTACGCAGCGATAGCTTAGTAATCCTAACTGCGTGGCCACCGAAGCAGTTAAGTGACCAGATCACCGCCTCGGCCCAAGAACTGGCCCAAGATATCCTACTAGAACTTAGGCGTTCCTTCCCAGAGCTACACTTTACCGGCGGCATTGGACGACCGTACAGCGGCGTCAGGAATGTAGGTCGGAGTTTTGTCGAGGCCCGCAAGGCCATTTCCCTGGGGCGCCAAGCCTACGGGCGCGGACAGGTATTCTGCTATAACAAGCTGGGAGTCTACCAACTGCTCTGTTCCCATTCGGATCAAGAGGAGCTTATCGCCCTGCGCGATGAAATGCTCGGTCCCTTAGCCGCGTACGACCAGAAGCAAGATACCAACCTTATTGACACCCTGGCTGCCTATTTTTTTCACAACGAAGATATTAATGCCACCGCCAAAACTCTGTTTGTCCATCCCAATACGGTCCGCTACCGCCTAGAGCGAGCAGCCGAACTGCTAGATTGCGATCTTGGTTCTACGGATCAACGGTTCCAGATCTATTTAGCGCTGAAAATAGCCAGCTTATGTCCTTTTGGCGCTAACGATACCTCTAAACCCTAATGTGCTTGTTGCCGTGTCTAAAGCCGAGCCTTTTAGTTTATTAACCTAAACAAATGTATGGGCCGGGCACAGGTCGAAGTACTATCTAATTGCCAGACCGACCAAAGACGCAATGGTCGTGGTGTTTAGGGGGGCTAGCCTGTTGACCGGTAATGCTATGATTGATAAACATTCCCTAGCCCAAGATTTACAAAGCTTAGCAAACGTAGGATCTCTAGCGGAAGGTGGGGTTACCCGGTTAGCCTTTAGCCCGGAAGAGATGGAACTTCATCGGCGGGTCGCTGGCTGGTTAACTGACTTAGGCGGCCAGGTTCGAACCGACGCAATCGGCAATCTTATCGCCCGCTTCCCGGGTCGGGATAATTCCCTCCCGGCAGTGGCATTCGGGTCCCACCTGGACTCAGTTCCCCAAGGGGGCGCTTTCGACGGCGTTGTGGGCGTAGTAGCGGCCATAGCTGTCATTCGCGCTATCCAAAGGCGCGGGCTGCGCACCCAGCACCCGCTGGAAGTAATTGTGTTTATAAGTGAAGAGTCCAGCCGCTTCGGAATTGCCACTTTAGGAAGCAAAGTTATGACTGGCTGCGGAGATATCCAGCAATGGCTCAGGATACAAGACGCCACCGGTGTTACCCTGCAAGCAGCCGCCAGGCAGGCCGGGGCCTGCTTGGACAGAATCGCCTCGGCCCGCCGCCGCCCAGAAGAGTTTAAGGCCTTTCTTGAACTACATATCGAACAAGGACGCGTTCTGGAAGAAACGGAGAATAGAATTGGCATCGTAACTGCCATTGCCGCCCCGCATCGCCGGCACATTACTATTGAAGGCCGGACCGACCACTCTGGAGCTACACCCATGGCCCTAAGACGGGATGCACTGGCCGCGGCGGCAGAGCTTATATTGGCGGTGGAACGCCACGGCTGGGCGGAATCCCCCTATCAGAGCGTTGCCACTGTGGGAACACTTACTCTTAGGCCCGGGGTCATGAATGTGATTTCCGGCCGAGTGGATTTGGATCTGGACGTCCGCGGTATCGATGCCGACAGCATTGAGCGGGTGGTAGATGGCATCAGCAGCGATTTGAAGGGCATCTGCCAGCGGCGCAAAGTTCAAGCTAGAGTCCAGGAGCTCACTGCTGATCAGCCCGTAGAGCTGGACCGTAACCTTATTGCCATCACAGAAGCAGTGTGTGAACAACTGGCGGTACCTTACCTGCTCATGCCCAGCGGGGCCGGTCATGACGCCATGAATATGGCTAAAATAACTCCCACCGGTCTCATCTTTATTCCCTGTAAAGACGGCATCAGCCACAATCCGGCCGAAGAGGCCAGCATCGACGACATTGCTTTGGGGGCCGAAGTTTTGCTTCATACTGTATTAAAACTAGCCCATGGGAACTGAGGAGGCGAATAGATTGTTAATTCAAGGCGGATTAGTAATGGATCCAGCGCGAGGCCAGACGGGACAGTGGGATATTCGGCTCCAGGACGGCAAGATCGCAGCCATCGGCCCCAACCTGCCAGTGTTGCCGGCTGAGGAGGTAGTCCCGGCCACCGGCTGTATTGTTACACCTGGTTTAGTGGATATCCACGTTCACTTTCGCGACCCCGGGCTGACCCACAAAGAAGACCTGGCTTCGGGCAGCCGTGCCGCCGCCGCCGGCGGTTTCACCACCGTAGTGTGCATGGCCAATACTAAACCGGTGCTAGATTCCCCGGAACCGGTACGAGAATTCTACGCCCGGGCTGCTCGCCAGGCCGTAATAAACCTGTATACCGTAGGCAGCGTTACTTATGGCTTGGCCGGCCAAGAACTAACCGATTTTGCCGCGCTCAAGGAAGCCGGTGTCGTTGGCTTCTCCGACGACGGGAACCCGGTAGATAATCCAAGGCTCATGCGTCAGGCCCTGCAGCAAGCTGGCCGGCTGGGACTGCCGGTTATTGCTCACGCCGGGGATCTAGCCCTGGTGGCCGATACCATTGTCAACGAAGGAGCTGCCGCCCGGAGCCTGGGACTTACAGGTATGCCCACTGTAGCCGAAGATATACACGTGGCCCGAGATGTGCTGTTAGCCGAGCTGACCGGACAACACCTCCATATTCAACACGTTAGCTCAGCCACAGCTGTGGCTATCATTAGAGCCGCCAAGGCACGAGGGGTAAAAGTTACCGCTGAGGCCGGCCCCCATCACTTTACTCTGACCGACGAGGCCTTGGTTGAAATAGGAACTAACGCTAAAATGAACCCTCCCCTTAGGACGCCGGCCGACGTAGCCGCCGTTCGCCAAGGGCTGGCTGACGGGACTTTAGATGCTATTGCCACCGATCATGCCCCCCATACAGCCGAAGAGAAAGCTGTGGGGCTGCTGGAAGCTCCCTGTGGCATCGTAGGTCTGGAGACTGCTCTGGGCCTGGTATGGACCGAACTGGTTAAACCCGGCCTCCTCACACCTATACAAGCCATCGCCAAACTCTCCTGTGTACCGGCCAACATCCTGGGATTAAAGAAAGGAACCTTAACTCCCGGAGCCGACGCCGATATAACTGTCTTTGACCCCCGCGCCCAGTGGGAAGTAAACCCCGACCGATTCTTCTCCAAGAGCAAAAACACCCCCTTTAGCGGGCGCCGGCTCACCGGTAAAGTAGTAGCTACCATTGTCGGCGGCCGGTTAGTGTTTAGTAATGGGGAAATGATATAGGGGGCGGTCTCTGTGCTGTGCCGCCCCGAACGTATAATCCAGAATTCAGGGGGGCAGGTCCTATAGGCCTGCCCCCCTATCTTATTAGAGCGGCCTCTGGCATTTTAGCCAAAGGCCGTCTATTATCCAAGAGTGCGAGTAAAACACTATCCGCTAGAGGTAAAATCCATTTTCTGATTCAGCCGGCGACTTACTTAAACAATTAGTCCGCCAATAAGCTCCGACACCGACGCTATCTCTTCCTCCTCTAGAAACCGCTCCAATCCTTGTACAACCTTCAACGCTCCCAGAGGATGTATCAGGTTAGCCGTGCCTATACCCACAGCCGTGGCCCCGGCCAAGAGAAACTCAACGGCATCTTTGCCGGTCACAATACCACCGACGCCAATGATAGGTATGTCTATGGCCTGAGAAACCTGGTACACCATCCTCAAAGCTACCGGCTTTATCGCCGGTCCGGACATTCCGCCGGTAACATTGCTTAAAATGGGCCGCCGGGTCTTGGCATCAATAGCCATACCACTCAGGGTATTAATCAGCGATAAAATGTCGGCTTCAGCCTTAGCCGCGCTAAAGGCAATTTCCGTAATATCAGTAACATTAGGGCTCAGTTTTACAATCAGTGGGACCTTACAGACAGACCGAACAACGGCCACCACCTTGTATACCATATCCGGATGAGTACCAAAGGCCATGCCCCCGCCTTTTACGTTGGGACAGGATATGTTTAGCTCAATAGCATCCACCAACCCTGAATCAGACAGCTTTTTGGTAACAGTACGGTATTCTTCAAAGCTGTAACCAGATACATTGCCAATAACTACAGTCCCTTGGCGCCGCAACTCTTGCAGAGGAGGTAGTTCCTCAGCAATGGCTGCATCTATTCCTGGGTTCTGCAGGCCAATAGCATTTAATATTCCAGCCGGTGTTTCAGCAATGCGAGGTGGAGGGTTTCCTAGCCTCGGCTCGGCTGTCATAGCTTTTACAATAATTCCGCCCAGCGCACTCAAATCATAGTACTGGCTGTATTCCTGCCCGAAGCCGAAGGTGCCGGACATGGTGAGGACCGGGTTTTTAAGCTTCAAGGGACCCAACTGCACCGTTAAGTCAACTTTGCCCACAAGAACGCCCTCCTTGCTCCGTCACTTCTTGGGGTACCGAAAACAGCACTTCCTGGGCCCAGAAAACCGGTCCGTCGTGGCAGACCCGTTTATAAGTATAGCCTTCCGGGGTATCGGCTCTAACCGGGAAGGCACAGCCTAAGCAGGCCCCGACCCCACAACCCATGCGCTGCTCTAACGATAGCTGGGCTGGTATGTCCTGGGCTACGGATATAGCTGCAACAGCCTTTAACATGGGTATGGGGCCACAGGCTAAAATCAGATCTAACCCCTGATTCTTAAGGTATTCGTCTAATGGCTTGCTCACCAGCGCCTTCTCGCCCACACTACCATCATCAGTAACCACAAAGACCTGACCCAGCCGCTCAAACTTCTCCTGGGCTAGCAAGTAATCCCGACTCCTGGCTCCCAGGAACACCACCACTTCTTTGCCCTCGGAAACGGCCTGTTCGCCCGCCGCTAGCAGCGGCGCTATTCCCATGCCGCCACCCACCAGGCCGATGCGCTTTTCTTCCTGCCAGCTGAATCCGTTGCCAAGGGGTCCTAGCACCTCCAGCTCCTCGCCTGACCTTCTCTCAGTTAGAATGTCCGTCCCTTTGCCCACAACCTGGTAGATGATCTCTACTATCCCCGCATCCTGGTCCATCCGATGCAGACTGAACGGCCGCCGTAACACAGGTTCCAACCCCGGCGCCACCTTCACCATCACAAACTGCCCCGGTTTTGCCTTGGCCGCCAGAATAGGGGCTCTTAGGGTCAAGTGGTACACGTCAGAGGCCAGAGGGACATTGTGGACCATAGAGGCCGACTGTAGCTTATCTGCACCCTCTCTTAACATGCTCTATCCTCCTTCGTTTCCGGCTTTGCATACCGCTTTTTTATTTACGGTTTCTTAAACGCCGCCGTAAACCAATCGCGGCATAAACAGCGTAATCTCAGGTATATACGTTATCAAGGCCAAAGCAACCAGACTGATAGCAATGAAAGGCATAACCCCTTGAATTACCTCTACCACTGACACTTCACAAACCTGGCTGCCGACAAATAGGTTAAGCCCAAATGGAGGGGTAAACATGCCCATGGCTAGATTAGTAATGGTGATTACCCCTAAATGAACCGGATTAATCCCTATATTGAGTGCTAGGGGGTAAAAAAGCGGAACCAGGATAGTAATGGCAGCGGTTCCGTCGATAAACATACCGGCTATAAGAAGGATAATATTAACAATAAAGAGGAATGCCGTGGGCGACGAACCAAACTGCAAAATGCTGGCAGCTAATTTTTGTGGAATCTCCCCAATAGTAAGCACCCAGCCAAAAGCAGATGCGCATGCCACCAGCACCATTACCTCCGCTATAGTCTGGGCTGAAACAAGGCAGATGTCCAGCAATTGTTTCCAAGTTAACTCCCTGTAGACAAACATACTTACGAAAATAGCATAGACAACGGAAACCCCTGCCGCCTCAGTCGGGGTAAACACCCCGGCATAGATACCGCCTAAGATAATGATCGGTACTCCTAAAGCCCAAATAGCTTCCTTCGTTACCTGGACAATCTCCCGCCAGCCAGCCTTTTCACCCCGCGGCAGATTATTCTTGACAGCATAGTAATGGCAATAAACTAGGAACGCCAAACCGTACACAATACCGGCCCCAATTCCGCCGATAAAAAGAGCGCCCACTGAGGTACCCGTGGCAGCACCATAGACAATAAGAGTTAGGCTGGGCGGTATGATAAGAGCAACTGACCCGCTGGCAGTAATAAGGCCGATGGAAAACCCTTCTCCGTACTTCTCCTTCTTTAAGACCGGATGCATGAGGCCACCGATAGCAGCCACCGTAGCTGGGCTGGATCCAGAAAGCGCCCCAAAAAACATGCAGGCCAGCTCAGTAGTCAGAGCCGCGCCACCACGCATTCTGCCGGTAAAGAGCTGTACCCACTTCAGAATACGGTCAGCGATGCCGCCAGCGCCCATGATATTGGCGGCAAGGATAAAAAATGGCATGGACATCAGAGCAAATTTATCAATGCCGCCAAACAAGCGTTGCACCATAATTGTCGGCTGAAGAGGGGAGGCAAATATCAGTACTAGCAGTGTAGATAAGCCCAGTGCGAGAAAAATAGGGGTGGCCCCTAAGAGCATCAAAGCTAGACTACCAAAAAGCAAAGGAACCATTAGATATCTCCCCCTTCCTTCTCCGCTAGTTCTACCGTTTGGTTAACAGTCAACGAACGGATGGCCCCACGGGTAAATTCCAGTGTCATCAGTGCTCCTGACAAAGGAATAACCAGATAAAAAACATACATGGGTATCTCCAGAGCCGGACTCACCTGTGCAGACCGTGACATGGTACTAATTGACAATATTCCATAATAACACAGCAGAGCACCGAAAACAGCTCCGAGACTGTTATTAATGAATCTGATAATATGCATCTGAACGGGTCCAGTGTAATTTAGAACAAGATCCACTGCCATCAGCTTGTCTTTTCTTATGCCGATACTAAGGCCAATAAACGCTATCCAAATCATAACATAACGGATAAACTCATCAGACCAATGTACCCCGGAACGAAAGAAATAGCGCAGCACTACATTAGCAAACAGCACTACCGTCACTATTAGCAAACCAAAGGCACAAAAGATGTCTATAAACTTGTGCAATAGGCGAAGTAATTGTCTCACCGGTAATCATCGCCCCCTTTTTCCCCGGGTATCTTTCAGAGAGTCGAGACAGGCGGCTGCCATACAGCCGCCTGGACTGCTACAGAAGTCTGTGCTTTGGTAGCTTACTTAATTTTGGCGTAGGTAGCATCTAACAAGGACTTGCCCACGCGGCCGGCAAACTGGTCGTGCACCGGCAACACTTGTTCGCGGAATTCTGCAATCGCTTCTGGAGTGAGCTCAATGATTTCTGTACCATAAGCCGCAATTTCCTTCAGCATACTCTCTTCGGTCTGGGCCAGGGCCTCGCGTTCAACCCGACATGCTTCCTGCATGGATTCGCGAATGGTTGTTTGAATGTCATCGGGCAAACCTTCAAACCAAGCCTTATTCGCTACAATACCATAACCGAGAAAACCGTGGTTACTCTTGATGAGATAGCTTTGAACCTCAAACAACCGATTCAGATAAATAGTCTTAATAGGATTTTCCTGGCCATCCACTACGCCTTGCTGCAGTGAATTGTATAATTCGCCAAACTCAATGGGAGTAGGCTTGGCTCCCCAGGCCTCCATTTGGGCGTTGAGTAGCGGCGCCGGCATTACCCGTACTTGCATGCCTTTTAGGTCTTCGGGCGAATGAATAGGTGTGTTAGCAGTAAACTGCTTAAATCCCGCTGCCATCCAACCCAAGTTCACAAAGCCTTCCTTTTCGGCCTCAGCACTGATAAGCTCTCCGATTTCACCGTCCAACACTTTATAAGCTGTCTCGGCATCAGGCCAAAGGAACGGAAAATCCACCAGCTCATAAGCAGTCACGAAAGTACTGAGAACTGCTGTAGGCTGCTGAGTTATTTGGATCGTCCCCGTTTGGGTAGCTTCCGCCTGCTCACGCATGCTCCCCAGCTGCAAATTGGTATAGATTTTTACATTGACTCTGCCGTCAGTCTTTTCCTCTACCAGCTCCTTGAACGCTGCCATACCTTCGTGTTCAGGAGAGTTTTCCGGATGGTTGTGGCTGACAATAATATCAATAGGCTTTCCGTCAGCCTGAGAGTCCGTGTCTGCCGGCTTACCACCGCATCCTGCCAGAGTTACTGCAGCAATAACAAGTAACACCATCAAAGTCTGTCTCCAAATTCCGCTTTTCTTCAAAGCCAGTTGCCCCCCTTAGTGATAATTAAACCAAGAACCGCCCTCAATATTAAACCCTCGTCCCTGATACCTGCTCCAGTGCAATGTAACACTCTACAGTATAATTGCCACATCAGCCCCTTTCCCTGATTCATGTTCTGTTAACATTACCGTCTTTATATATCTATTCTGTTAGTTAAACAGCTTATCATTTGGCCTACACTACAAATCACGCTTTGGCCAACTATAAAAAGGAACATTCCCGACTCGCCCCTGCCATCCTTATAAGCAAAGAAGCTGCACATCACTCTTCATCACCAAAACACTAAACGCGCTCTTCCTTATTTTCGCCGCCAAACCCCTGCTTACCTTTCTCTAGTTTTCTTATACAATCAAAGTCCATAAAAACCCAGTCAAGGAAGTAGAAAGAAATGACCTTCAGCCTAAGTTGCTGAAGGTCGTTACATTTTTGTGGATGGTTCGGTATCCTGTCCCTTTACACTTCCTTAGCAGCAGCAGTACACATTGTACCGCTGAGAACAACCAACACCCCTAAATAGAAAGCTCCGGTTAAGCTTCCGCTCATATCCTTTACCAACCCGCTCACTAGAGGGGCTATTACAGCCGCCGACATCCCCACCAGATTAAATAGTCCCACCGCCGCTCCTAAAGCACCGGGGCTCTTTTTCGCCACGTGATCCCCAAACCACGAGATGATCACTGTATCTGATACCGTGCGTCCAACCAGTCCGTACAGTACCAGTGCTCCCGCTAATACCGGCACCGACCTCACGTAGGTCAGAGAAAAGATAGTAACCGCTTGAAGCGGATAGAGAATAAGTGCCAACTGGCGCCGCCCTACTCTGTCCGACAGCCGACCAGCAAACATGGCCGCCGGAATAGCCGAGAGGGCCGGCAAAGCTGTGAACACGCCGGCGGCGGTAAGGCTAAGGGATCGTTCAGTAGCAAAGAAATCAGGCCCCCAGGTCAGGGCTACCCAGAATCCATAGCCGGCACAAAAAGCCGCCAGATTTAACGCCCACAGATCCTTGTCCGCCAGGATCTTTTTCATGTTAGGTTGCTGCCAACCCTCATTGGGATCGGCATCAGTATTGGTTGTTAGCCCCGGTAGGTTACGCCGGAACCATATTGGCACCAATAACGTAGGAACCGCCAGCACCAAGAAGGGAATACGCCAACTGCCGGTGTATAAATATATCGGTCCGGAACACGCCAGGCCAAGAGCGGTACCTACTGACATCCCGGCGTTTATTGTAGCCGATGCCAGTCCGCGCCGAGTTTTGGGCACCGTCCCGATATTGATGCCGTAGGACGTGGGGTAAAAAGCACCCATCCCGATACCGTGCAATCCTACCAGGATAATCAACAAAGCATAGTCATTAGCCGTCAACCCTAACATTAAAAGCGCTCCGCCGCCGAGCAAATAGGAGACAATTAACACCCTCTTCAGCCCCAATCTATCCCCTAACAATCCCGACGGTACCTGCATAGCTACATATAAGAAGAAATAAGTGCTAGTAATAAACCCGGTAGCCGTACCGCTCAGTCCAAACTCTTCGGCAATTACTTTGAGCATGGGATAAAGAACAGTCCGATCCGCATACATAAAAAGGGCCCCCACGGCCAGCACCAGCACCGTCGCTCTCAGTTCCTCCTGTGTCCGCTCCGTCGCCCCTTGCCAATGAGCCTCCATGTGAAATCTCCTTCCCCTAGTAATCATCCGAACCAAGTCTATGCAGTCGATCCAGCAGTCATAGAGCTGAAACCTAACGCTCATAGAAAGGATATGCCGGCCAGAATACCACATTACACTGATCTCGAAAGCAATGATTGATCACCTAGTTGTTATATTTTCTACTGTACAGACGGCAAATCCTTTAAGAAACAAGTAAGCATTGACTTTGACAACCAACTCTCTTTAGGCAGGATATAGGACTGACCATATAGAATTAATAGAACCTCCAGTGAAACAACCTTTAACACTGCACTCTGTGACCCGTCAGTCAGATTTATTGGGCAACTTGATCTGACAAAATCTGATCTTGAAAAAACGGGCAATTGGCTTAAAGAAATTCTTGATCAGAACGCCAATTACGGTATCAGGTTGATAACAAAACGATATCCCGCCACGTTTGCCTCTTTTCTTGTGGGCGGAGGAATTTGGCATTATGAAGAAGGCGATTATTGGTCGTTTACCAATACCTATTTAGAAATAGAACGCGATGACTTAAATGGCTGTCTGTACAGCGAAGTATTGGGTACACCAACCCTCATTTTATTCGATGATGTACCGGGCGGGGCCGGCCATGTGCGCCGGGTAGCAGAAGAAGAATGCCTACGGGAAGTCCTTAACGCGGCCCATTCTAGGCTGGCGCGGTGCACCTGTGGTGGCAAAGAAGAAAAAAGCAGCTGTTATAGCTGCCTGCGCCATTACCAGAACCAGTTTTGCCATGATGGCCTTGAGCGGGGACCAGTGATCCATTTCCTGAAAAAGTTGCTGTCCTAAGTGTTGCTTACGGCTACATGACTTTTTCGGCAGGTAATTGTAGGTGAGGCATGATGTGGGACATGATGTTTTCTTGTTTTCGAGAAAACCCTTGACATATGCGCTGCTGGCGGTTAATATGTTAGTAACAAGTAAATATTACCCTTTAAAGACGGTCCTGTGAGGCTGGCAAGGGAAACGAATTTGAATGGGGAAAGTGCACCCTGCTGGCCGAAGGCCAGCAGGGTTTTTTGCTGCGCAAGACAAGGAGGTGCTGTCCTTGGATATGAAAGAGGTCCAAGGTGTATTACAGGAGGCAGGGGTATATAAACACGGTCATTTCCAATTTACATCGGGTTTGCACAGTGATATTTATCTGGAGAAGTTTCAGGTGATGCAGTATCCGAAGTACACTGAAATCCTGTGCGCGGAGATGGCCCGGCGCACAAAGCACCTGAAACCGGACGTCATTATCGGCCCAGCCGTTGGTGGCATTATCCTCGCTTATGAAGTAGGGCGGCAATTAGGCTGTCGGGCTCTGTTTACAGAGCGGGTCGAGGGGAAAATGCAGCTTAGGCGGGGCTTTTCTGTGGCCCCCGGCGAACGGATACTGCTGGTGGAGGACATTGTCACTACCGGTGGTTCAGCTCTGGAGGTACTGGATGCCGCTCGGCCCCTTGAAGCTGTAGTAGTAGGCATAACCTGTCTAGTTGACCGCAGCGATGGCCAGGTGCAATTCCCAGTGGAGTTTTACCCGCTGCTGTCCATGGATATTAAGTCCTGGGATCCGAAAGATTGCCCGTTATGTAAGCAAAAGGTGCCGCTTGTGATACCGGGAAGTCGTCAGCTCCAATATATCTAAGGGGGTCTTGCCGTGTTTGCTCGGC
>MTKW01009518.1_pt1 | contig 16179 bp, 14 predicted proteins | sample 1042761 | NCBI WGS metagenome assembly MTKW01 (sample SAMN06205366, study PRJNA360243) | anaerobic digester metagenome | biome: Wastewater treatment plant; feature: Anaerobic digester sludge; material: sludge; isolation source: anaerobic digester fed with sludge from wastewater treatment plant ... | reverse complement strand
AGACTACCAGCCGCTGGATTTTATCGTCATGCCGGTGTCCAGCGGTGGTAACATGGCCGCTGTAATCAAAGCTGGCGAAGAAATGGAAGCCCTGGGGTTAATAAAAAAAGCCCCGATGATAATCGGGGTTCAAGCCGCTGGCTGCTCCCCCATTGTCACAGCCGTAACTGAAGGCAAAGAACAAATAGAGCATTTTGGTCAACCCAATACCATTGCCCATGCCATCTCCAATCCCATGCCACCCAGCGGCAACCGTATATTGCGAAAAGTAAAAGAAGGCCGGGCCCATGTAGTTTCCGTTACCGAAGAACAAATCCTGGCCGCTCAAGCCTTCCTCGCCAGCCAAGAAGGACTCTTTGTCCAACCGGCCGGCGCCGTTCCCATAGCTGCTATTCGAAAACTGGCCCAAGAAGGTACCCTAAAACCCAAGCATAAAGTGGCCGCCATCCTTACCGGCAGCGGCCTCAAGGATACCAGTGCCCTAGCCCTTCATGCCCTTAAAGCCGGTGCCGTCCCTGTTGATAATCTGGAACTCGCTTTAAGAGGCTGATAGTTTCAGCTCCAACATTATATAGTTAGGCCCCTGCCGTTAATGAAAACGCAGGGGCCAAAATTATATCAATCTTGGTTCGGCCACAAACCCTGATCTCATATTGTCAAAACTTCCTTCAGGGATTTTAAGGTCCTGGCTTCAGCATTAGTCAAATGCTGCAGAGTAGCGGCTGCCGCCTTTTCCTCGTCCCGCTTCCTAATAGCATCCAGTATTTTAAGATGTTCTCTGGTAACCAACTCCACTACTTCTGGCCTTAACCCACCGGCACTACTTTCCGCCAAATAGCGAACGCGAATAGAATGTTGATCAACTTGATCTAAGATATCCTTAAGTAAGGTATTCCTCAGGTGCTTAAACATCAACTCATGCAGTTCCAGATCAGCATTAATATAGGCAGCCAAATCTGTCGGCCCTTCGATAAGGTTAACCAGTTTTTCATAAAGAGCTTCGACTTCTCCTTCTTCACAATACCGAGCTGCGATTTTAGCCACATAAGGTTCTAGTAGGCGTCGCACTTCATATAGATTTCTTACGTCATCCAAGCTAATAGGGGCCACTTGAACACCGCGGTTAGGAATAGATACAACCAAGCCGTCGCCTTCCAAGCGCACCAAAGCTTCGCGAATCGGAGTTGTGCTCACCCCGAATTCTTGCGCCAGCTTGTCTATCTGTAGTTCCTCACCGGGTTCATATTTGTTTGCTAAGATGTCTTCCCTGAGAGTCTCGTATAGTCGCTCCCGCAAAGATGTCAAGAGCAGCCGTCTCTTCACTTCGGCTCCTCCTTACTGTTTGGTAGTAAATTCTATCTCCTAATTATTATATCGTTGATGTTCGGCCTTGTCATTATAGTCTGCAGACCTTTTGCTAAACTTAAGCAAGTAATGCCCGCCGTTCTAAAGTTTAGGCCCGACGCTACTTGGGATCTATCCTAGCGCCGGACCTAAGTTCCCATCTATTCTAAAACAGCCTTTTCTGCTTTATCAACTGACCAACCTAATATCGATGTCCCCACCTTGGCGAACAAGTCGGGATCGCCGCTGGTGTAAAAATTGTAGACCGGAGAAGCGCTATCAACGACCAGTCCCTTCTGCTGAAGGAGTTTCTTTGCCTCCGCCACCGTCTCTACTGCCGGATCTACAATAGTAACGCCGGGACCGATATAACGCCTAATTGTATCCAGTAACACCGGATAATGCGTACAGCCAAGAACCAACGTATCTATTCCCGTACCTTTGAATGTTTCAAAATAACCGCTCACCGCTTCTTCCACTTCGGACCCGGAAGTCTTCCCTGTTTCCACCAGAAGTGTGAACTTTGGACAGGCCTGACCTATAACTTCCGCTTCCGGTTCCATGGCTTGGATTCCGGATTTATGGGCCTCGCTTTCAATAGTAAATTGGGTAGCAACCACACCAACCTTTTTATTGCGAGTTGCCGCCAACGCACCCCTTACCCCAGGGTTAATAACCCCAAGCACTGGAAAAGGATATTCATCCTTCACTTCTTCCCAAGCCGCAGCGGTGGCCGTATTGCAGGCAATAATAGCAATGTCAATATCCCTACCACCTAGGAAATCCAAGATCTGCCGCGCATACTCCACAATTCTTTCTTTCGACAATGGCCCGTAAGGAGCACGGCCATTATCCCCGTAAAATTCTACATTAGCTCCTGGCAACTGGCGTTTTACTTCCCGTACCACCGTAAGCCCACCAAACCCAGAATCAAAGAGTCCAACTGTTACCATATAGTCTTCCCTCCACATCTGTAGCCTTTCTGCTTGATTATACCATCCATTGCCTTCTTAATTCTAGCCGCTGCTTTTTCTAGGTTTTCCATTGAGGTTGCATAGGAAATCCGTACAAAACCTTTCCCCGACGAGCCAAAGGCTGTTCCAGGAACCACGCCTACGTTAGCTTCATGTAGAAGGAAAGTAGTAAATTCTTCGCAGGTCATGCCCGCCTGGCTACTGTTTAGGAAGATATAAAACGCTCCGCCTGGATTCAAACAAGAAAGTCCTTTGGTCTCATTTAGTGCTTTAACCATAAAGTTGCGGCGGCGTTGAAACTCAGCTACCATTTGCTCCACCGGCTCCTGTGAGCCAGTTAGAGCTGCCAACCCACCCCATTGTACCATGGAGGAGGCATGGGTAACAGAATACATATGCAGCCGCGTCATAACATCTATTAACTCTGCAGGGGCAGCCACATAACCCAAACGCCAACCAGTCATGGCGTAGGCCTTAGCAAAGCCGTTTAAGATAATGGTCCGCTCCCGCATCCCCGGGAAAGCAGCTATACTGTAATGTTTGTTGCCATCGTAAATGATTTTCTCATAAATCCAATCTTATACCAAATTAGCCACTTGGAACCCTTCTATGGCACTAGAATATATCAAGGGGAAACATAGGGCGTTGCACACGTTTGAAATTGACGTTACTAAAGTTAACAGCTGTAATGCCAGGGGTGTCAACCAGAATGATCTCCCTGGCCAGCGGACCATAAGCTGCCCGAAAATGCACAGACGATTTTATGACAAGAATTTGCTTTTCTTTAGGCTCAATGCCCATTCGCCTAAACATCTCAGGGTCAAAAGGTATGGTCCTACGTTCTGTTACAATAGCTTCAATTCCATTCAGGTCAATAACCGCCATTCTACCAATATCGTTCTCAAGACCGCGCCCCATGGGGCCCTTGTTTACAAACACCCCATCTGCTATTGTTTTGACAATCCCTTCAGTCTCGATATACTCGGGAAACAACGGCTCCTGTTTTCCCCCTAAACGAACTTTTACGCTAGAGCGAACACCGTTGACAACCGCCTGTTTTACTGTTTCAGGATCAATCATTACAGCCAAACCCACATTCTTAGCTCCACGCTTTATCAGCTCACGCAAAATGTAAATCGCATCTCCAGGGGCACCTGCTCCAGGATCGTCTGATATATCAGCAAGTATCACTGGGCCCAGTCCTGACATGGCTCTTTGCACTGCCTCTTCTACTGGCATTAGTTTTACTGCAAACTCATTTCGTCGGTCCCAGATAGCTTCTCCTATTGAATCTACAATTGATTGGGCTAGCTCTTCTTCACCGTTGGTTATCGCAATTACCGAACAACCACATTCTGGGACGTCAGCACGGGGAAAACCAGCCATGATGGACACACTAAGAACATGAGGATCTTCTTCCCATTCATGAGCCAAGGCGAGAAAGTCTTTCATAGGTTTCTCAGCCGTTTGCAGCGGAGGAGAAAGTATGGGCAGTGTCTTGCCTCGCATCACCGGTATTATCTCACCACGTAGCTGCCTAGCCATTGTCTTGGCCGCCTCATAACCGCGTTCATATTGATCTATGTGAGGATGGCTATCAAAGGCAAAAAGAGCCGTAGCTTTCTCCAACATATCTTTGGACAGGTTAGCGTGGTGATCAAGGGTGCATATGATCGGAATCTCCGACCCCACAGCTTTCCTCAGTGCACCCAGGAATTCACCTTCTCCATCAGTACTATCCTCAACCACCATTGCACCATGAAGTGACAGAAGAATTCCGTCTAGCGGCCTAACAGCAGCAACTATTTTAAGCATCTCATCCTTAATAGTGTCAAAAGTTTCACGCGTAACCATGCCACCTGGAACGGCGCTGGCCGCAATAGATGGAATAATATCTAACCCTTCTTCTTCACACCCGGCGATCATTCCTCCAAGTTCAACACTAACCCCTTTAAAGAAAGGTATTATTTCATCTGCTGCCTTAAACGTATCAACTTTGAAGTCTGACATGTCAGTTTTGCTTGAACAAAAAGAGTTAGTCTCATGCTTAAATGCACCAATCAATACTCTTCGCTTTGTCACGGAAAACACCTCCTGCGATGAATTAAACAATTAATTCATATTGCCAATATCGATCTTAAATCCATCATAGATTCTCAAAGAGTCTCAGAAGAAGAGCAGTTCGTTCAGGTAGATAATCTAACAACACGTATTCCTTATTAGAATGGGAGCCTTCACCAACAGCCCCTAACCCATCCAAAGTTGGAATTCCAAGTGCGGCTGTAAAACTACCGTCGCTACCAGAACCGATATGCCTCTCTCTTAACGAAAATCCCATTTCTTTGGCTAGGTTATTGGCATGATCAAAAAGCTCTGCTATCGCAGGTGTGCGGGGCACTGGCGGCCGAGTAAGTCCTCCTTCCACAGCGACTTCTGCCCCACCTAATTTAGGTTTATAGCCTTTGATGGCTTTAACCACTCTTGACAATTCTGTGGAAGGAGCGCTTACTGATAATTCTGCCCATGCATCACCTGAAACAACAGCGACTCCACTTCCACCACCAATAAGTCCCGCATTTACTACAATACCTTTCTCAAAATCCGTTAACTCATGGAAGTCTATTATAAGATAGGCCAACTCTTCAATGGCACTAATACCATTTTCTGCAGCAGAGCCAGCATGAGAGGGCCGGCCTTTAACTTTGACTGTAAAATTACATCTACCATTACGAGACGTTGTTAACGGGCCTACTGGTCCAACACCCGGTTCTAATACCAGAACCGCTTTCGATTGTTTTGCTTCCGCTTCAATTGTTTTGCGGGAACTTGGGCTCCCGATTTCCTCATCGCTATTAAAAAAGAACTTTATTTGCTGTTTCAATCCTCGTTGATTAGCTGCTTGTAAGGCGAAGATTGCTTGCACTATTCCGCCTTTCATATCCAACACGCCTGGACCATACGCTATACCATTTTCCACGCGGAATGGCCGCCTAGTTATCTCTCCTACAGGCCAGACAGTATCCATGTGGCATAAGACTAAAATGGGAGGCTCAATGGTACCAAAAGTCGCTAATACATGATTACCATAATTGTCCTGTTCCAATACCTTTACATCGCAGTCAAGTTGCTTTAATTGTCTACATAAGAAATCGCTAAGCTTATCAACTGCCGCTTTGTTTTGGCTTGGCGATTCAATTTCTACAATGCATTGTAGAAATTGAACCATGTCATTTGACTGTGTGCTAAATTCATTTACTAATTCGCGCATTATTCTGCACCTGCCTTTCTTGAATACTAAGATGATTCTCCTGCAAAAACCTTATCCTAACCCCATCCCTTCCTCTAGAACGGTAGAATGAAGCGTAACCAACATCATGTTAAATGACTGGTTGAAACAAACCATGCTTTATTATAGAGTCTCAAAGAGTCTCAGAAGAAGAGCCGTTCGTTCAGGTAAATAATCTAATAACACGTATTCCCTATAGGCATGGGAGCCTTCGCCAACAGCCCCTAACCCATCCAAAGTTGGAATTCCAAGCGCAGCTGTAAAACTACCGTCGCTACCAGAACCGATATGCCTCTCTCTTAACGAAAATCCCATTTCTTTGGCTAGGTTATTGGCATGATCAAAGAGCTCTGCTATCGCAGGTGTGCGGGGCACTGGCGGAAAATCACATCTTCCTTCCACAGCGACCTCTACCCCATCTAGTTTAGGCTTATAGCCTTGGATGGCCTTAACCACTCTTGACAATTCTGTGGAAGGAGCACTTACTGACAATTCTGCCCATGCATCACCTGCAACAACAGCAACTCCACTTCCACCACCAATAAGTCCCACATTTACTACAATACCTTTCTCAAAATCCGTTAACCCATGGAAGTCTGTTATAAGGAGGGCCAACTCTTCAATGGCACTAATACCATATTCTGCAGCAGAGCTAGCATGGGAGGGTTTGCCTTTGATTCTAACAGCAAGACTATATATACCATTACGAGACGTTGTTAACGGACCTGCTGGTCCAACACCCGGTTCTAATACCAGAACCGCTTTCGATTGTTTTGCTTCCGCTTCAATTGTTTTGCGGGAACTTGGGCTCCCGATTTCCTCATCGCTATTAAAAAAGAACTTTATTTGCTGTTTCAATCCTCGTTGATTAGCTGCTTGTAAGGCGAAGATTGCTTGCACTATTCCGCCTTTCATATCCAACACGCCTGGACCATACGCTATACCATTTTCCACGCGGAATGGCCGCCTAGTTATCTCTCCTACAGGCCAGACAGTATCCATGTGGCATAAGACTAAAATGGGAGGCTCAATGGTACCAAAAGTCGCTAATACATGATTACCATAATTGTCTTGTTCCAATACCTTTACATCGCAGTCAAGTTGCTTTAATTGTCTACATAAGAAATCGCTAAGCTTATCAACTGCCGCTTTGTTTTGGCTTGGCGATTCTAGTTCTACAATGCGTTGTAGAAATTGAACCATGTCATTTGACTGTGTGCTAAATTCATTTACTAATTCGCGCATTATTCTGCACCTGCCTTTCTTGAATACTAGTTGAATTCTCCCAATCAGAGCCTTTTTCAAAATCCCAATCCCTTGTAGGCCAAGGGGTTAGAAGCCCAAAGAAAGGACTTCACCCCAAAGCTGGAGAATCTTTCAAGTGACAACCCAAAAAATCTCCAAGGAGTGAAGCCACTTGTATATTCTCCAAAGAACCCTGTTTTCCTTTGAAGAACTGCAAACAATTGAGTCTAAAAGCCGGTTGCCGATATTATTCAGCAGCCTAGATTTACGTCCTTACGCCAAAGAGCTAGTATCTTCATCACCCCAAGGAGCCCCTCCCCATAGTCGCGAGGCAATAATAAGGGCTCTATTGGCCGCACCCCTTGTAGGAATCAGCGCCTTTACCGCACTTCACTATAGGTTCGATACAGACGAAAGTACAGCCATTCACGCCTACGAACGAAAAAAACCTAATCTAAAGAAGACGGTGTTAATGCCACCTGAAGAGCTAAATTTGTGGCTTAAGAAACAAGCTAACCTGGTTCGGTTACAAGATACATTTGGCTGTGGATACTAACAGCGAGCTGCCGGTTGCTTTGAAAGTCACCCCGGCCCATGTTAATGACGGTGACATGGGACCACCGCTGGTTGAAAAGATCGCAGCCCAAGGATTCATCGACAGGGTCAACTTTACCATTGGGGATGCGGGCTATGACCAGTCTAAAAACTACCAGATAGTCCGGCATTATGCAGCACAAGCCATTATTCCTCTAAACCTCAGGAACGAGAAGGAACCGCCGGCAGGCTTCTCCTCCATTGGAATTCCTCGCTGTTCAATGGGTTACGATATGGTTTACTGGGGATGCGATGGAAGCTACTTGAAGTTCCGCTGCCCTCAGGCGGTGGGGAAGGTTGATTGTCCTTATGGTATGTCATGGTGCTCTTCATCTAGCTATGCTATGGTAGTCAAAGTTAATGTCCGAGATGATTTGAGGCGCTTTTCCATTCCTCATCGTAATATCCAAAACTGGAATGAGCTCTATAGCCAACGTACAAGTGTGGAACGCTGCAATTCTCGCTTAAAGGAGTGCCTTACGGCTAATGACCTTCATTTTGGTGGGACAAAGAAGGTTACAACCCATGCATTCCTTAATGCTATCGTGTTAATGGCTTCGGCGCTGGCTTTGAAGAAGCATGCGGAAAGGAAGGGCTCGACGAGCTGGGTTGCCTAGGAAAAGGCGTTAAGCTCAATTGGCATACTACTGGGGGTTGGTAGAATTCTGGAGGTGTCTTCTTTTTTAAGGGTTAATCGGTTGGTGTAAGGTTGTTGCTGTGTTTTGGGGTTTCTAAGCCCAAACAGGCTTCGGGAGCGATGGGTGCTGTCGTTCTTGCTTTGGAAATTTGGGTTTTTGCAAAAGGCTCAATCAAAATAAAGAACGCGAGAACCTTAGTTAAGTAGGTTTTCTAGTCAATTTCCTTACACTTCTATGTTTTTCTTTAAGTTCAAAGAATGGTGTCTGAACTCTTTGAGCGTTTCCCCGAAAAAGCATCCTGTAAGATCGCTAGTTTCTTCGGAAGCTCCTCAATAATCGATATTAAGCCGTCAGGAAGAAAAGCTAGGGTAAGGAGCAATAATACACCGTTTATAATTAGCCGAAACTGATCAGTAACCCTAAGAAGCTCTGGCAGAAAAGTCAACAAGAAAGCGCCAAGTAAACCCCCCTCCAGCCTTCCAAGTCCCCCTACTATTGCCATGGATATTAAAGCCAATGAATTTTGTGGGGCAAATTGATCCGGACTAAGGTATCCAATAAAAGAACCATATAGCATTCCAGCTATACCACCGTAAGCTGCCGCAATGCTAAAAGCTAATGTTTTGTATCTATAGGTATTAATCCCCACTGCCTGTGCAGCGTCCTCCGATTCTCTAATGGCTTGGAATACCTGACCATACTTCGAAGCAACTATTCGTCGCATTGCTACGTACGCCAGTACAAGAAGAACACACGTTAGTATTAGATAACTCTGTAAACTAGCAATCCTCCATTTACCAATATGAGGCTTCTTGATACCGGACAAGCCAAATGGGCCACCGGTTAACGACTCCCAATTCAATAAGATAGTACATACAAGTGCATTAAATGTCTGAGTAACAAGAGCCAGATATGGGCCTCGGCGCAGTCTTAATGCAGGTATGCCCAACAAAGCGCCAAATAGAGCTGATATAGCAATTCCGCATAAAAATGAAAGCCAGTATGGCATTCCCATCCTTAAAATCAATATTGATGATGCATATGCCCCCACACCTAGAAAACCAGCTTGTCCTAGGTGTAGCTGGCCTGTATATCCGGATATTAGATTTAAGCCTAGCACTGCAATAGCATTAATTGCCCCTAAAATAGCAACATATGTTAAGTACCTATTTCTACTTAGTATGGCAATGATGATTAATAATATTATTAGTGGCGTGACTGCTTTAAGCACGTTCTTCTTAGATTCTATCCGCAGCATTCTCAGCATTTTTCCTTCCTCTCCTTAAATCAAGGCATTGCTCTTAATTAATGTTTCGTAAGTTCTCGGCGGAAAAGACCAGCTGGACGTACCGACAAAACAAGCATTCCGGTTACGAAGATAATGGCATTGCAGAAAGCAGAAGATATATAACCTGTGGCTATTGATTCAAGTACTCCCAGGAATAAACCTGTAACTAAGGCAGCAGCAAGATTACCAAGGCCTCCTATTACTGCTGCGATAAATGCTTTCATTGCCATAGAAGAGCCTAATTCAATGGTCACCCCAAAAAGAGGGGCTGATAACAAACCTGCAATACCTCCCATCGCAGCTGTAATTGCAAAGGTTGCTGACCGAGTTGAGCGCACGTTAACACCCTGTAAACTAGCAGTATCTGCATCTTCTGCTGCCATCCTCAGGGCAAGGCCAAATTTAGTTTTGGTGTAGAAAAGTTGAAGAACAAACAACAATAATATTGCTATTAGTAGTATGTATAAACTCCGTACATGTAGATTTATAGAACCAATGTTTAACGACGCTGTACCAAATATCGGGGGCAATCTTCTTGGTAAGGGGCCCCATGTTATGACCGCAATATTACGTATTAGGCCAGACGTGGAAATAGAAGCCAGCATAAAAGTCAAACGAGCCCCTTTCTCAAACCTTCTAAATATTATTCGTTCCAGGAAAAGGCCAAAAGAGAGCATTCCTATAATGACCAAGAGAAAACCAGGAATTGTTCCAAGCCCCATCTTCGCTATGCATAGATAACCCATTATTGCCCCCACCGTAAGATTATCCGCGTGGGCAAAGTTGAGTTGACCTAGAGATTTGTATATCATAGAATAACCAATTGCCACCAAACCGTAAATAATCCCTATGGCAAGACCATTCATAAGTTGCTGAACAAGCACCCATGTTGCCAATTGATTCACACCTTTCCTTTGCACAATAAGAGCAGTACTTTTTGATCTATCTGTGCTAGGCAGCAGTTTAAGGTAACCAACCGCTGCCTAGCAGCATTTTCATTATGATTAGAGGTTCTCATGAATATTTAGAAGTTATTCACCCAATGTTATTATAAAGAACTTTCAGCATCAAAGTTTGCAACCCATAATTGATTTACATATTGACCAGGATTAATCTTCTAATGCTACTGTATCTAACAATTCCCATCCTCCGCCATCTACTATTTCGACTACCATTACCGCACCGATATACTCACCTGTATCCGGGTCAATAGAGATCCCGCCCTGCAACCCTGGAAAGTCTGTAGTTGTTCTAAGGGCCTGCCTAATAGCTTCCTTGTCGGTAATTCCCGCTCTTTCAATTGCATTTAACAACAGTTTGGTAGCATCATATGCTCTAGCTACATTTTGTGGTGGATCCATATCAGTTTTTTCTCTTTCCTTAAATTCCTTGACAAACTCTTGAACGGAAGGCATTGGTAAATTCGGTATAAACGGACTTGTTAATATGGTTCCCAGACATTCATTTGGCACAAGCTCATATATCTGTGGCCCAGCACAACCCGAGCCCGTAAAAAATTGACCAGTCCATCCTGTTTCCCTTGCTTGACGCATTATTATGCTTCCAGGAACAGACTGACACCAAATGAAGAGAGCATCTATATCTTTGCTTATTAATTTTGTTAGTTGAGAACTCATATCCTTGTCGCCATCCATGAAAGTCTCGGCCCCAACTAATTCCACATTCCGCTTTTTGAGATACTTCTCAACCATTAGATAGCCATTTTTGCCATAGTCATCATTTACATATATTATTCCAGGACGTTTAATGCCATAGACTTCAACGGCATATTTGATTAACCCATTTGCCTGAATCTCATCGTTTGGAAAAGCCCTTGCTATCCACTGGTTGCCTACTGCGGTTATTTTAGGAGAAGTTGATCCCGGAGTAATAAGAGGAACGCCATGCTCTTCAACAATGTCTAGCAGAGCCATAGTACAGGCACTATTATGGGCACCAATAATTGCAACAACGTTATCTTGGTTTATGAGTTTCATCGCTGCTGCAGCAGCCTGAGATGGTTGTGAAGCATCGTCTTCAACTATTAACTCAATTCTCTTACCTAGCACACCACCTGCCTCGTTCACTTCGTCAATCACCATTTCCCTTCCTACCTGTTCGTAGATACCACCTATTGCGCTATCTCCGGTAAGAGGTCCAATGGCACCTATTTTAACAGTCTCGTCCGTTGTGGCACCGCATCCACTACAACACAATATGGAAGCCACTACGAAGAACGTTAGAAAGAACTTACCTCTATTCACCATTTGCCAAACCCCTTTCTGTTCATTCTAATTGAGTCTAGTTCACACTCCTAAGTATTTGTTTCGTACTTCTTCGGTCTGCAAAAGATCAGCTGAAGAACCTTGTAAGACCACCTCCCCTACTTCTAAAACATAAGCATAGTCCGAAATTTCTAACGCCATTTCAACATTTTGCTCTACCATAAGAATAGGGATTCTTTCTGAATCGTGGATCTTCCGTATTGTGCTAAAAAGCAAATCCACCAAAGTAGGAGCAAGGCCCATAGTAGGTTCATCTAACATTAGGAGTCTAGGTCGGCTCATTAGAGCTCTACCAAGTGAAAGCATTTGTTGTTCGCCACCACTTAGTGTCCCTGCCATTTGATTCATACGGTCTGCTAATATCGGAAATAAGGTGTAGACAAGCTCAAATTGTTCTTGTACAGATTTCCTATTATTGTTTGTATACGCTCCTGCCAGCAAGTTTTCACGAACAGTTATTTCTTTGAAAACCTGTCGGCCCTCAGGGCACAATGCAATGCCCTGTTGAACTATTTTGTGAGTCGGCCATCCACTAATCTCGTTCTCGAAGAGTTCTATTGTACCTGATACGGGTTGAACCAGCCCCATAATTGTCCTAAGTAAGGTGCTTTTTCCAGCTCCATTGGTCCCTAGAATAGAGCATATTTGCGAACCATTGATATTCAACGAGACCTTTCTTAGCGCACGGATAGCGCCGTAATTAACATTTAGTTCCTCAATTCTTAGCATTTTGACTCCTCTTTCCCAGGTAAACTCTTATTACTTCGGGATGATTTTGGATATAATTTGGGCGACCCTCGGCAATGACAGCACCAGAATTCAACACAGTTATCTTCTCACACAACGACATAACAAATCTCATATGGTGCTCCACTAACACAATTGTTACACCACTTTCTCTTAGCTGTAAAATGATCTGAGCCACTGCCTCACTTTCTTTCTCATTCATACCAGCAACCGGTTCATCCAATAGTAGTACTCTAGGGTTACTAGCTAATGCACGTGCAATTTCAAGTACGCGCTGCTGCCCGTAGGGTAGGTTTCTAGCCTCTACCTCTTCTAGACCCTCTAAACCAACAAAACGAATTATCTCCTTTGCTTTTTCTTTTAATTCTCGCGCTTCCTTACGCGCTCTTGGCGTTGTTGCTGCTGCAGAGAATAAATCGCAGTGAGTACGGCAAAATCCCCCTACCATCACATTATCAAGCACAGTCATGCGCCCAAACAGATTTATATTCTGAAATGTTCTTGCCACACCCCTTTTAGCTGTCTTATGAGGAGGATCATTAGTAATATAGTCTCCGTTAAAGATCACCTGGCCACTCGACGCCTTACCAAAACCGGTAATGATGTTTAGGAGTGTTGTTTTACCTGAGCCGTTAGGACCAATAATGGCTCTAATTTCCCCCTTTTCAACTTGTAAATCGACAGTGTCCACAGCTTTTAAACCTCCGAATAATTTGCTTACAGATTGTGTTTCCAGTATCAATATAATTCTCTCCTTTAAGCTAAACTAGAGCTCGAATGCATACCTTTCTTTAACTAAAAGAGCATTGACAAGTTCAATCTTTATATGAGACCTGACTTAGATTATATGCATATAGTGTAGTTCAGAAGATTATTGAACCGTTTCCAAAAATGGTCTTCCCGTCTACAACATATGTAGGTTCTTTCATGATTAGGTCTATATGAATCGGTGTTGAATTATCGCCGCCATATGCTAAATTATTGCCGATACCTATGTGGGCCGTACCAAATACCCCTTCGTCCTCCAGCATCCTTCCGCTGATGGAGGCACCTTTGTTCATGCCAAAGCCTATCTCGCCAATCTGAAACACTCTATCATCGTTCATATCTCTAAGACTCTTTTCCAGTAACTTGGCCTCTTGCCCGCCCTCTATCGAAGTAATAAATCCTTTGGACACCTTCAACGTAATAGGTTCGCGAATGATGCCAAGACCAGGAAGAGGGATGCTACCATCGATAACTAAGACACCCTCGGCACTATTGTCAACAGGACCTACAGCAGTCTCAATATCAGGTGGAGAAGCAGCCATACCAGGTTTGTTGGCCAGACCATAGCCGTTAACTGCCTTTCTACCGGAAATAGATGCAGTAAGTTTGGTACCTGCAGGAGTGGTAAGAGTGCAATGCTGTCCTACGATTTTTTCAGCGGTAGCGTCTACTAATGACCTCGCCTCATCAAAATCTACAAATAAGCAACCTTCTTCTAGCATCCTTATGGAATAATCCGCCATGTTAATAAATCGGGCACCGGCTTTGCAGGCGTTAATTCTGGCAGGTGTATTATAGAGGGAAAACTTAGTGGCTGCGAATATAATGTCCGATGCAGCCATTGCCGCGCTTACTGCTTCGGTTGGAGCAGCTCCATGGGNNCCTTGTTGAGCACCAGCACAGGTATACAGCAAAACTTCGCATCCTTTGATAGCTTCTTGGCTCATTTCACAATCCCCCTTCCCCTTTGGTGTTGGCGGCTATAGTTCTATACGAGTTTGGCCAGCGCCCTTTCCATATTGTCCATTCCTTCTTTGATGTTTTCCAGGGAGTTCGAGTAAGCTATACGCACAGTATTCGGTGCTTCGAATGCTGCTCCCGGTACAATAGCCAAATGCGCCTCTTCTAAAAGATAGTTGCACAAATCGACAGAATCGCTAATGGTCTTATTACCATAACGTTTTCCATAGTAGCTACTTACATCAGGTAGCAAGTAGAATGCACCATCTGCGTTGGAACAAGTGATGCCTTGCATATTTTGCAGACGGTTGAGCAAATATACTCGGCGCTCATTAAATTTTTTGCGCATATATTCAATGGTATTGGAGGGTCCTTGGAGGGCTTCAAGGGCAGCCCATTGCACAAAAGTGGTACTGTTGGAAGTGGTATGTCCCTGTAAGGAAGCCATGCCCCGTGCCACTTCGGAAGGGGAGGCGCTGTATCCAATGCGCCATCCAGTCATAGCATAAGCCTTGGAAAATCCATTCACTATGATTGAATGAGCTTTTATCTCATCAGAAAGCGATGCGATACAGATGTGTTCCCGCCCATCGTAAACAAGTTTTTCATATACCTCGTCGGATATAACATAGAAGTCATGCTTGACTGCTAAGTCGCCCAAAACCTGTAGGCTTTCTTTACTATATACAGCTCCGGTGGGGTTATTGGGTGTGTTGATAATAATAGCTTTGGTCTTAGGTGTGATTGATTCTTCAACGGCAGTAATATCTAATTGAAAGTCATCAGTGGTTTTTACCAGCACGGGAACTGCATCCGCCAATTTGACTATTTCAACATAGCTAACCCAACAAGGAGTAGGTATGATTACCTCGTCGCCGGGATTGCAGATGGTTAGTACGGCGTTATTAAGGGCTTGTTTCGCGCCTGTAGATACTACGATTTCGTTTGGCTTGTAACTGACATTGTTGTCTTTTTCTAATTTCCTGCAAATAGTCTCACGTAAAGGCATGATACCGGTTACAGAAATATACTTGGTGTGACCGTCTTCTATCGCTTTTGCACATGCTTTTACGATATTATCAGGCGTATTAAAATCCGGTTCACCTGCGTTCAAACCAATAACACGCACACCTTGAGCTTCAAGTTCGGCAACTGTGCCTTCCAGCTCTATCGTTGCAGAAGGAGTCATTCTTTTTATTCTTTCGGTTATCATGGTTTGATTCATCCCTTTCGTTCTGCCCTAAGCTAAAATCACATGGGCCATTGTTCGCATTTATTTACGATACACAAATTGCTAGATCTGGGCAATTCATCTCACACAGTTTACACTTGGTGCATTTCTCCGGATGGGCTATGCCGGCGATATTGTAGCCTTTTTCGTTTATCTGGTCGGTTATTTGGAACACGCCGCGCGGGCAGTAGTGGAGGCAAAGGGCGCAGCCTTTGCAGATGGTACCGTCTATATGAACAGTCACTTATCATCACCTCGGATGTGTTTGATCAGGTCGACGATCTGCTGGGGGGTACGAGCGATGTGGGCACCGGCTTGGCTAAGAGCCTCAATCTTGGCTTGGGCGGTGCCGCGGTTGCCTTCGATGATTGCGCCGGCATGGCCTAGGGATTTCCCTTTAGGAGCTGCTCGGCCAACGATCATGGCTACTACCGGTTTGGTTACTTGCTCAGCTATGAATTCAGCCGCTTCTTCTTCCATGGTGCCGCCAATCTCGCCCACCAGGACGATGATATCTGTTTCGGGATCATGTTCGAACAGTTCTACGACCTCTTTTTGCGTCAAACCCCAGATAGGGCCGCCGCCGATAGCCAGGACAGTGGATTGGCCGATGCCGGCTTCGGTAAGCATTTTTCCGATCTCGTAGGACAAGGCTCCACTCTTGGACACCAGGCCTACGCTGCCTTGGATATACATCCGGGGCGGATGGGCCCCCAGTTTACATTTCCCCGGGGAAATTACGCCAGCGGTACCCGGGCCTAGCACTGTACAACCGTTGGCTTGGGCATAAGCCAGTATATCTACTACATCGTGATCCGG
>MTKW01029553.1_pt1 | contig 16184 bp, 12 predicted proteins | sample 1042761 | NCBI WGS metagenome assembly MTKW01 (sample SAMN06205366, study PRJNA360243) | anaerobic digester metagenome | biome: Wastewater treatment plant; feature: Anaerobic digester sludge; material: sludge; isolation source: anaerobic digester fed with sludge from wastewater treatment plant ... | reverse complement strand
GTAGGTGTTGTACTAAGCTGATGAGTATCTGGTATGATATTGGTAGTAACTTGAAATGAACCGAGATTCGCCGTGAGGGGTTAACATGGGGTACCTTTCTTATTCTCACAAGGTGCCGAGGAGGTGTGGGGCCATTCCCTGGCCGAGCTATGTCAGGATGCTGTTGAGCTCAATCCTTTAAGGCTCTGGTGCCTATTGCCGTACCCCTCGATAAATACTACATTCCAACAAGATATCCTAACGGACTTCCAGGCGGAATCCCTGCAGACGCGTATACAGAATCCGACGCTCAAATGGCACTCTCTATGTCAAAGCAAGTAATGGAATTCGTCGGCAGGTGGCTTGCATAGAAGTTCTTTCAAGCAAGTTCTACGGAAGTCTTTAGGCTCAGGCATACAAATCAACGATGAACCTCGTATATCCTATAGCCCGGCTGACCAGGTCACAGCTTTGGAACGACTGTCACCTCCTTACCGTCTATAACAATGGCTGCATTGCCAAAGGAGCATCTAGATTGCCATGCCAGTACGTACCTTACCGGAACTCACCTTGCCGGTACTGTGTTACAACATTGATACAGCAACACTAAGGAGGATTTGCATGATTACAGCGAGCAATAGAGGAAAGGAAAAACCGTACAAGGCCAGAGTGCCACAACATAACACCGGTGAACTGACGCAGTTCACAAGGCCCGAGAAAACAGCCGAAGCGGGGGTTCAAAACCTACAGCAAACAAAACACTTGCAGCGCATAAATCCTCGCTTGATCGCATCAAGGGTTCATTCCCTACATAAAGCAAAGAGCCCGATGGTGTGGCTTGTACGAGCCATGGCCATCCTGCTGGTTGCGTCTTCACTGACAGGAATGGCAGGTTGCACCGCGTTGACCAAAGAGCCTGTGGTAGTGGTGGAACCCCAGCTGCTCAGAACAACCGATGTTGAAGGCACAGTACAAACAACTGATTTTCCGGCAGACTCAGTCTCACCCGATGGCTCACTTTTCCTGGCAGTGAAAGATGACGCAGACGGCAGCCATTTGGTGATTATGCCTGTTGACGGCGAATACTCCGAGACCATCTGCATTGAGTCAGTAAGCAAAGACTGGCTTTCAGGCTCGTGGTTCAGCTACCGTCCTCTGGGATGGACGTCAGACAGTGAATTCGTGTATGCAAAGGTTGGCTGGCAGCCTTCTGGGGCCCATAAAAGCGAACGAGGCGTTGCCCTGGTCATTGGCCGCCTGTCCGGTTTGCCCGGTAAGTCTCAATCAGAAACGAAACCTGGCACTGACGGCCAGGCAGCTCAAACATCTACTGAAGAAGCAGCGTTTTTCGCTCTGCCCTACCGGGACAGTTCCTTGCAAACTTTGTTTCTGCCCGGCCAAAAGCAGGTTTACCTGAACAACAACACTACCATATGGCAGTTTGATATTGCTGAAAAGAGCCTGACTGTGCTCAAGAGCGACCTTCCTGATTACATTTACAGGCGACCCATCCCCTCACCCAAGGGAGACTACTTCGTATATGAGCTTAACGAAAAGGACAAGAGCGGAATTTTCATTTTCAACACCGCAACTGGCGAGGAAAAACCGATTCTTCCAAACGGAGACACAATGAGTTTCTATCCGGCCTGGTCATTTGATGGCAAGTACATCGCCGCTTATACAGTGGACAAGAAAGAAGGGGCAAGCGGAACCGCCTGGCACAACTACATGCTCTTTGAAGGCGAAGATACTGCCCAAAGCATTGGCTCCTCTATTACTGTTGTTGACACGGAAGGAACCGTTGTCGATACCATCCAGGTAGAAGGCAAGTACCTGCAAAACTTTCGCTGGTCCCGGAACAACCACACAATTGGTTTTCTGGCAGGCTCGGCTCAGCCATCCCAAGGTGAAAACAGCGGGCTTCCCAGTTCTATCCTGGGTGAAGGCGTCTGGATGGCCCGAATAGGAAAGTCATCTAAACAGGCTGAGGCCCCGGTTTACCTGGGAGATATCCCCCGAGACGGCAACGGCAAACTTCCTTATTCATCCTTGATTACATTTAGCCCTGATTCCAGAGGCATTTTCTGCAATGTCTATGAAGATGGCGCATGGTTTTTCGCTGAAAATGGCAAACCCGTAAAGGTAGTTGATGGCCTGTGGCCCGGATTTGACGGGGAAACGGCCCCTGTGTATGGGAATTCAGTAGCTGCACTGGTCAGCGTAGAGGAATCAGGTAAGGAGTTTTGGCTCCTCAATGCCGAACAACCTACTAAATTCGGAGAGGTTAAAGGCCCGTGGGCTTGGATTGTGGCTAATTCGGAAAGCAAACTCATCATATTCTGCGGCGAAGTATCTGTGACATCAGATAACGCTACTGACTATCCGGTGGCATTTCCTAGGAAAGGCAAACTGGCAGTATACAGCATGCTCAGATCTGAGGGAAACTAGAGTTTTGCGCAGGCCCGGCGTTCAATCCAGGATATAATCCAAAACCCTGGGCAACGCCGGGCTATCCGGCAGAGAAACCTACCTTGTGCAGGGTTATACTGCACAAGGCAATAAAATGCGCCGGATTGTCCGGCATCCGCTCTCACTACCGTTCTTATTGATGCTACATGCCCTCAGAAATATCGACACAGATACCTCTACTTAGTCAGAACATCCTTCGACCGAAGCTCATTGCAGGAATGACCTATGGCATCCGCGATTTTCGACCAAAGCAATGATACGCGGTGTCGCTGACTTGCCCTGTAAGTGATAACACCAAACCCATTACCCTCGTTTTCTACGGTTCCATGCAAGTCGAGTACTGGCCTACTGGATGCATCAAGCACAATCGCATCCGTCGGATCCGCCATCCAATCAGTTGAACCATCCATGGAATATGCCCATTCGACTTGGTCCTTATAGTTAGAATAAAACAGCAACCACAAACTCTTGCCCGAGAACTTGATGCGGAGGACGTTTCGGTCAACCCGTTCTTCCGGCAGTGCGCTCAAAAACTCAATATCTGCTTCAACACCGGATATTCCCGAAAGCCTTGCCGGGAGACCCCGCCTGGCAATTCTCTTAAAGAACCCGGGGCCCTCCAAGACCACAAACCATCGGGGAGCAGGCCTGAAGTTGGGATCCAGCCCTTCTGTACCGGCCGTTATTTTCGTCGTGCCCATACCGGTACCATCTGAGAACCTTGCAATATGAAAATCGAACGCAAAAAGAACAGTTAGGATTAAAATTGCAGCTAACCCAAGCAGAACCAAATTCCTTCTTCTACTGCCGCTTCCGCCGTTTCTGCCGTTTCTGCCGTTTCCGCCGATCACCGGCCCACTATTGTCTATCATCGACGAGCCTCCCCCAATGCTATTACGGTTGAAATCTATGGGGGTATGCTGCAACGGAACGATTCTACCCACACAGGCTTTCGGATACAATTAGACCCCTGCTACCACCAAATGCGGCGGCACCTGAAGTACAGCATGCTCCTGATATAGCCGGTGAGTATCTTCACTTCCGCTGTTAAGGGCTTCGGCAACCCTGTCCAGAAGCTCGAAGTCTGCTCCGGCCATCTCGCCTTCATCCTTCTCCATTAACCCCCAAACATCCCACGGAAGCATCTCAACGTGGGTGAAGGCGGCCAGTTCCCTCAAAACATTTCCGCGAATGAACCCAAAACCGTGCATATCGAAAATACCGAACTTGTCAGGATCCTCACTGCCCGCCCTGCAGAGAAGCCACGCCTGAGAGGCAGGGATAAACTTGCCCGGCGGCATATCCAAAACATCAAAATCAATACCCAGAATTCCGCTCTGAGTCTCATCGATTTGAGCATCGACTCCCACCCACCGCCGGCCGTTCCAGTACTCACAAATCCAGTGGTCTTCATACCAGCCAGGCCTAAAGTAAGCACCGAAACCGCAGCGCGCGCGGGCGGGAACACCCTTATGCCTGAGAATGGAGCATAGCAACACCGTGAAATCTCGGCAGTTCCCGATGAACCGGTTGTCGTAAGCTCGTGTTTTGGTAAGGGGTGATTCCTCCGTGGAGATAATCACCTCAAGTATGCGTGACACAAGCCTTGCCTGTACATGAGTCTCTTGCTCATCTGTAAGCGTTACGCCATACCGGGCCGCCCAAAAGGCGTGTAGCAGCAAGCCTTGCACTACCTTAACCAGCTCAGGGATTGTGTCTGGAAGGCCGGTATAGCAGGTCGCCAGATGGGCAGGATCGGTTACCCTGGTATGCTGTATGTATCGCGAAGGCACAACTTCGGGTTTCACCGTCGATTCCTCCTCATACCTTGATTTGATTAGCAGATGCCTTGACTGATAATGACGTCACTAACTATGGCGTCACCAATTATGGCGTCACTAACTATGGCGTCATCAGCTATGAGCTGTAACGCACAGAATGGTAATTCTCAGTGTATACGACTAATCCCTTCTAGGTTATTCGTCTGTTGAGATTACTCAACTACATATCAGTATGTCGTCCCTCAATGATCGAGCCTTAGTCGAGCCCTAATCGAGCCTTAATCGAACCTTAATCGAACCTTGATCGGGTCTTGATCTGGCCTTGGTCTGGCCCTGATCGGGCCTGTATCTAGGCTTGTTACCTTCAAACAGCAGTTGAGTTCCGGCAAAAGAATATCATGGGACCGGCTGTTCGACATATAAATAACCAGGTGATAATCAAATGCATGAACTCAGCCTCATGGTTGCTATTGCAGGTATGATCGCCAACGACGCCGCCACCCGGGGGATTGTCAGGATTACGGAAGTCGAAATCGAAGTCGGTGAGCTTTCCGGAGCTTTTCCCCATGCACTAAGAGAAACCTTTCCGCTGGCTACCCATGGCACCATAATGGGCAATGCTTCTCTGACCGTCACAGAGGTACCTGCTATGGCCCAATGCCAAACTTGCCACTGCCAGTTCTCGCCTGTCACTCGAGGCTGGCATTGCCCTACCTGCGGAAAGAGTGGCTGCGTCCTCATATCGGGCACAGGATTGGGCGTAAGGTCATACGTCGGAGAGGAGTAACTTGGGGGGGAAAAGACCGTGAAGGCAATACTAAGGCAAAACGTGCTATCTGCGAATCAGAAGAAAGCTGATGAACTGCGAAAGAAGTTTCGTGAAAAGCAGGTTAAGGCAGTTAACATAATTGGCTCGCCTGGCTGTGGGAAAACTAGTATCCTTGAGCAGGTAATCCCACGGCTCGCAGGTGTCAGAACAGCGGTCATTGAAGGAGACATAGCCACAACCAGGGACGCAGCGAGAATAGCAGCCCTAGGAGTCCCGGCCGTACAAATCACAACTCATGGTGCCTGTCATTTGGATGCGATCCTGGTCGCTCAATCGACGGCCCAAATTAACCTCGCCGAAACTGACCTACTGTTCATAGAAAACATCGGCAATCTGGTTTGCCCTGCGACATTTGATCTCGGCGAGAGTCTAAGAATTCTGGTGCTGAGCACAACAGAAGGAAGCGACAAACCGGCTAAATACCCCATGGCATTTCGCACATCCCAGGTTGTGATTATCAATAAAATCGACCTAATTCCTTACACAGATTTCAAGTTGGAGGAAGTAATCGAAGAAATTCAAGGCATCAATCCAGGTGCCCTGGTATTCCAGGCTTCTTGCAGAACACAGGAAGGCATGGTTGAACTGGCCTCGTGGCTGACACGACTGTCTGCCGGCGACGGTTTTCATCGCCGGCAAGAAGGTTGATAAGACCGTAGTAAGTAACACTACTATCATCGGGCGACGCCTGAGTACGACGGCAGTGACCTGAAGGCATGTCTTCGCCAGCCAGCCTTTTCGAAAGGTAAGTACTGCGTACAAAGGCAGTGACAGGAAGGCATGGACAAATAGGTGGGTATCTGCACCGATGGGCTAGCCCTGGACTGGAGCCGGACTGAGGCTAGGCTGAGAGCTGGGGTGAGGCTGGGCTGAGGCTGGGCTGAGGCTGAACTGAGAGCTGCTTATTCCTTTTAGTCCCAAATCAAGCCTTGCCCGCATCGGCCAGAACACAAAAAACCTTACACTCCCGGGGAATTTGTTCCGAGGTGGATATTCCGGGCGAATTGGTGGGAATTCGAATCGGTTCGGAGCAAAACCAGTGCGAAATCGGAGGGGTTTGAAGTTGAACCGGTCCGGTTTCGGTGCGAATCGATCCCGGGGGCGGATATCCCTGGCTAAGTGGTGCAGATCGAACCAGTTCGGAGTAAAACTGGTGCGAAGTCGGAGGGGTTTGAAGTTGAACTGGTCCGGTTTCGGCGCGAGTCGGTCCCGGGGGCGGATATTCCTGGCGAAGTGGTGCAGATTCGGACCAGTTCCGAGTAAAACCAGTGCAGAACCGGAGCGATTCGAAGCAAAAGTGGTCCGGTTTCGGTGCGAGTCGGTCCCGGGGGCGGATATTCCTGGCGAAGTGGTGCAGATTCGGACCAGTTCGGAGTAAAACCAGTGCAGAACCGGAGGTTTGAAGTAAAAGTGGTCCGGTTTCGGCGCATGTGCCAAGTCAGTAGGTCTGTGGCAGGCCATGCTAGATCAGTCCGACCCCAGGACATGCCACAGACACCAACTTACCGTATCACTATCTCCACTATTCCACTACTTCAGCCACTGTGCCGCTCCACAATTACTGAGGTTTACATAATTCCACCTATTACTACAGCTTTAGATCTATGTTGTCAGGCCTACTAACTCCTCTTCGGAAGCGCTGCTTTCTCAGGTTACGACTGCTTGCAGAAACCGCTGCCTACAGGAATCACTGCTTACAGGAACCGCTGCTTACAGAAATCACTGCTTACATAAGCCACTGCTTCATTACTGCCTACTTCTGTCACTGCCACTGCTTCATTGTTACCTATTTCTGTCACTGCTGCCCGCTGCTTAACTGCACCATCACTACTCACTGCACAGGGCTGTACTCAGATACTTCTCTCCTCCGTCAGCAATTATCGTAACCACAGTGTGCCCGGGCCCTAGTTCTCGAGCTACGGTCAAGGCCCCGTGGACATTGGTGCCGCTTGAAATCCCGCAGAAAATGCCTTCTTCTCTGGCGAGACGCCGGGCGCAGTTCACAGCTTCTTCATCCTCCACCAGGATTGACCTATCTATTAGAGACCCATCCAATATTCCAGGGTAAAGCCCGTCACCAATACCTTCCTGTACATGTATGCAGCACTCAAGATCGTAGAACAGCGAACCGCGAGAAGGTTCAACAGCAATTATCTTTATACCGGGCACCACCTTTTTGAGTTCTCTTCCTGTGCCAGTAATGGTGCCACCGGTACCTATCCCCGAAACAAAAGCATCGATCTTGCCGCCTGTCTGCTCCAGAATCTCCCTGGCAGTTGTCTTTTCATGAGCCAATGGATTGGCCTCATTATCAAACTGCCTGGACAGGAAAGCGTTAGCGTTGGATGCTGCAAATTCCTCTGCCATTCCTTTGGCAGTCTCGAATGTTTCCTTCATATCCTTGCCCACTGGGGTCAGCACAACGTCGGCGCCATATGCCTTAAGTATCTTCCTACGCTCACCGCTCATCGACTCGGGCATAAACACTACGACCTTGTAACCCTTGACCGCTCCAATCAAGGCAAGGGAGATTCCCTGATTACCGCTGCTGGATTCCACTATGATTGATTCAGGTTCAAGCAAACCCTTCTGCTCTGCATCACTTATAATCCCCCAGGCAGAACGAGCTTTTACGCTCCCGCCGGGATTGAGGGATTCAACCTTCACAAGCACTTCAGCGCTGTTGGCATCAACCAGGCGATTTAGCCTCACAAGCGGAGTATTGCCTATTGCCTCAAGCAGGTTATTGAGAATCTTCATTACATTCTACCTCCGATTTCTAGCACAACAAATGGCGTTATAAAGGCGCCAGAATTTTCTCACCTACCTCAATTGGCCAGCTTGATTCAGTTATTTTGCAGATCTCGCTGGAAAGCACACTAAACAATTGAGTCGAATCAGATTTTTGGTATGATTCGACCCAACATGCGAATAAACCTTCATTAGCTAGACCTACTCAGCTGCTCTAGCAGACCTTCCACCACCACTACTTTGCGATGGCCAAGGCAACCTATCCCGTCGCTTACTCCATACTACCCTTGTCCCACCACTACACCCTACGCCTGCCCCCATTTCCTTCTTCCCACCTAAAAATCTTCCACAGCTCATTCCCCAAGGCAGGAATCAGGCCAAACCCGAATACCATCAACCAGTCTCCAATACCAAGGTTAACAGTGGAAAATACCTGGTTGAGCCCGGGAATCTCTATGACGGCCAGAATCAGCAGAAACGAGATGAAGGTTCCGCCTGCCATAGCCCGGTTGCTGAAAAGCCCAATTTTGTTTATGGGCTTGGTTTCTGATCTTGCTGTGTGAGCCCTGAATACCTCAGCCATTGCCAGTGTTGCAAAGGCTGCAGTACGGGCATAAACCTGATCTCCGGTAGCTCTCAGTGTATATGTAAATATTCCTATTACAGAAGCTCCTATCAAGACTGCCTGGAGAAACACGGTAATCCATCTTTTCCGGGTCAGGAGAGGTTCCTCAGGCGGCCTTGGCGGCTGCTTCATAGCGTCTACATCGCCAGGCTCAAACCCCAAAGCGAGTGCCGGAAAACTGTCTGTCACAAGGTTGAGCCACAAAATGTGGACTGGGCGCAAAATCACAGGAAGACGCATGAGCATGGCGACAGTGATCGTCACGATCTCCCCCATGTTGCATGAAAGAAGGTACACCACAAACTTGGCGATATTCGAATATATGGTGCGTCCTTCTTCAACTGCTCCCACTATTGTCGCAAAGTTATCGTCTGCCAAAACCATGTCCGACGCCTCTTTGGCAACTTCTGTTCCTATTAGTCCCATGGAAACCCCGATATCTGCACGTTTCAAAGCCGGAGCATCGTTGACCCCATCGCCGGTCATTGCAACGACCTCTCCCCGCTTCTTGAAAGCATCTACGATCTTGACCTTATGCTCAGGAGACACTCTTCCGTAAACTCTTACTTCATCCAGCACGGCAGCCAAATCTTCAGGGTCAGTCTTCGACAATTCGGGGCCTGACATACACCTGGTATCCGGGCTTGCTATCCCCACTATTTTGGCAATGGACAGGGCTGTAATCGGATTGTCACCTGTTATTAGGACAGGAGTTATTCCAGCCGCTTTGGCCTTGGCGACAGCCTCTATGGCCTCAGTCCTGGGAGGATCAATCATTCCAAGCAGGCCCGTTAACGTGAGTTCAGACTCTAACTCAGACTCTTCTTCAGGAAGGGTGCTGATGATTTTGTAGGCAACGGCGATGACTCTAATGCCCTGAACAGCCATGAATGAATTCGCCCGGCGAAACCGCTTCAAGACCTGCTCGCTTGCAGGCTTTCGCACTCTGGCAGGTTCAGATACAAGATTGATCGCGATGCCGGCAAAATCACTGATGCGACCCTCGATGCTCAATGCAAGAGCCCGCTTCAATTGGTCATGTGACAGAGCGAATCTGCACTTTGGCATCAATACCTCAGGCGCGCCTTTCGACCAGACCACGAACCTTCCGTCAGGAAGACTGTGTACAGTAGTCATCAACTTCCTATCCGAATCGAATGGAATCTCGGCGACCCGCGGAAACCTGTGCTCGAAGCGGGCCTTGTGTAATCCGGCCTTCTCGGCGGCTTCTACAAGGGCAACTTCTGTAGGATCCCCTGTAAAATGCGAGCCACCTTCGTCAGATGTGGCCATTGCGTCGTTGGCCATAGTTGCCCCTGCCAAAGAAACCACCAGCGGCAAGGCATCACACACCGGGCTGCGCTTACCGTCGCCCACCGCCACAGTCTGCCGCTTGGCTTCCCCCAAATTCAGATTCTCAAGTGTAAGGCGCTGGACCGGCCAAACAACTCCTTGCGCTCCAGGGATTCCCGGAATACTGCCATCAACACCCGGGCTCACCGGGTCGTGGCCTGAAATCCCCTGGCCATCCTCAAAAAAGCCGTCGAAAACACCCTCGGAAGCACCTTCAGAGTCTGCCCGAGAAGTATCTGCAAACTCAAAGTCCTCTGTTGAAAACAGGCTGCCGCCGTCGAATGCCCCTACAACCGTCATCCTGTTCTGTGTGATAGTGCCCGTCTTATCGGTACATATAACAGTAGTAGACCCCAGGGTCTCTACAGCCGGGAGCCTGCGGATAATGCCGTTTCGCGCGGCCATTCTCTTGACTCCCATTGCAAGTACTATAGTCACTACTGCCGGAAGCCCTTCAGGAATTGCGGCCACGGCAAGGCTTACAGCAACCATAAACATCCCCAGAACCGGCTCGTTTCTGGAGACACCCAGAGCAAAAATGCCGGCACATATAACCATCACAGATATGCCAAGGGTCTTGCCTAGCCTGGCAAGACTCTTCTGAAGGGGGGTCTTTTCTTGATCTATCCCACGAATGGCTCCTGCAATTTTCCCTATCTCAGTTGCCATGCCTGTAGCGACTACAACCCCGCGGCCCCTGCCGGCAGTTGCAACCGTGCCTGAATATGCCATGTTTGCCCTCTCGGCAAGCACAGTTTCAGCAGGTAGAGTCTCCGAAGTCTTAGTAACCGGAAGCGATTCACCTGTAAGCGATGATTCGTTGCACGCCAGGCTGTGTGATTCAATAAGCCGGATATCAGCCGGGACTTTGTCCCCTGCATCAAGCAAAATAATGTCCCCTGGGACAAGATCCCTGGCAGGTATTACAGCCACCTGGCCATGGCGCACAACCTTGGCAACAGGAGCCGAGAGTTTCTCAAGGGATTTGAGAGCTTCTTCTGCCTTGCCCTCTTGAATCAGGCCTGTAATCCCGTTTAGGAGGACAATTGCGCCAATTACAACTGCATCAATTAACTCTCCTAGAACTCCTGATATGACGGCTGCCGCTATCAATATGAGGATAAGGAAATCGGAAAACTGCGCTATCAGGCGCTTGAACAGCCCGGGCTTTGGATCTTCCTCTAGGATGTTGAACCCAAATGCCTGTTGCCTGGCCACTGCTTCCTCAGGCGAAAGGCCCTGCTCATGGTTGGTTTTGAGTCTTAAAACAGTATCTTGCCAGAATTCCGAGTGGCTAGAGGAAATCAACAATTGCGGTGCCCCTGAATCTCCTGTTGGCACACCTGCACCTGATTCACCTAGCTGACCTGGTTTACCTGTCCTATCAGGTCTGCCTTGTTGACCTTCCCTATGTTTACCTTGTTTGCCTGGTTTGTTCGTCTTAGAAACTTCGTTCATCGCCAGGTCTCCTAACTAAGTGAATTCTTTTCAATGTCAGTTTGCTCAATAGCAGTCACATCTCATATTTTTGCGGGCCCGTTCTCTCAGAATTCAGCCCTCGCCCACGTATCGTAACTCCCTAGAGCTGCTTAACTATGTATATTACAGGAAGTTCAACCCCGCCCATGTCCACAGAAGTCACACTTTCCTCAGTGAACCCCATCTTGCGATAGAAACTCCTTGCTTTAGGGTTATCCCGTTCCACGGTAGCAACAACAACTTTGGGCGTTGTGGACACTCCCCCGCGCTGGAGCCGAGCCTGTGAATCTATGCTCTCAAACCTTCGAACGCATTCGGCTATGGCCGCTTCGAGCAACCAGCGGCCTATGCCGTACCGCTGAAATTGAGGAGATACATACAATCTGTGAAGATACAGCACCTCGTCTTGTATACCCATATCAACATAACCGGCTGGAGAAGCTGACACTTCCGCCAAAAGAAACACATCTTCCTTAATCGACTTCGTCAGTGATTCCGGCGAATATGACTGGTCCAGAACCCGGGCCTGGTCTTCTTCAGATATTACACTGTCATAGGTGTGGGCCCAGATCACCCTTGCCAGGTTCTGAACTGTTCCAATGTCATCAAATGTAGCCAGGCGAATAGACAATGGATGCTCCAAGCCAGCATGATCTGCTGTGCAATCCTTGGCTGGCATATCCTTCTCGGGTTGAACCTTTCCCGACAGAGCCTTCTCTGACGGAGCCTTCTCTGACAGAACTTTCCCTCGCAGTGCCTTCCCTGATACAGGCCCACTGCCTGGCGAATTCTTAAGAATCAACAAATCCCCTCCCCGTATGACAGCGTCAATATCCGGTCAAAAACCGAGGGCCAAGCCTTCCAGGCGCCGGTCTGAACCACCCAACAAGAGCCCGGAATCCGGATCCAACATTATTATCTGGGCTCCGCCGCCACCTGCCCACGGCCCAACAGTTCGAACACAATGGCCAAGTCTACTAAGGCCCTTAATAGTCTCAGATGGAAACCTGGATTCCATACGGACTTCCATGGGCTTATTCAGGTGAAGGACATCAGTTCCCGGAAACGACAGCCACCTTGGAAAATCGCAGGCCGCCTGCGGCCCGTACCCGTGGTCAAGCATCAAACTTAGCATCTGCATGTTCCACTGAGGCTGGCCGTCTCCGCCGGGAGTTCCGCCGGCAATGAAAAACTGTCCATCAGAAATGGAACCGGCGTTCCTTTTGGCGATACTGACACCGGTAGTCAAGTCGCTTTCCGAATCAGAAACGGAGCCGGCATTCCTCTGCGCGATACTGACGCCGGTAACTGTGTCGTATGCAGGTTCAGATACCAAACCGGTATTCCTCTGCAGATCCCTGAACACCATGTAGCAGTTCAAAGTATGCATTGGCCTCTTGCCTGGCGCGACACAATTAGGATGCCCCTCTTCAAGCACAAACGATCTTCCTGCCCTATTGTTCAGGATAACTCCCGTCCCAGGAACCACAAGCCCGGAGCCGAACGAAAATGCGTTACTATGTATAAACGAGCATGCATTCCCCTGGCCGTCCACTGCTGTAAAGAATGTGGTATCGCCCTGACTGTCCATTCCCGGCGCTCCGTTTCCCAACTCGTCCTTGGACAATGCCTTGAGCGGGTTGATTAACCTGCTTAACCTCTGGGTATGCCCGGCCGAAATAAACTTGGTAACATCAAACTCTGAATGGCCAGGGTCGCCTGCATGAATATTCCTATCTCTGAACGCCAGCTTTTTGGCTTCTATCATCAAGTGAATTACATCCGGATTATCTGGTTCTAACGCCGGTATGTCGAAGTTTTCAATGACCTTCATTTGCTCAAGCGCCAAAAAACCCTGGGATACAGGCCCTGTCTGATAAATTGTGTAGCCGCGGTAATCAATATGTAACGGAATATAAAATTCAGGAGGCTGAGAGCAAAACCGTTCGAACTCGCCACCTGTGAAAGTGCTTCTCTTGTGTGCCGAAGCCCCATTTGAGTGCCTGAAAGTATCGTAATTGCAGGTCCAGGGGCCGTCTCCTGAACCCTCCGAGGCCTGAATTGCATCGTTCAACCTGTAAAACTGCCTGGCAAAAGGGCCTTTGTATATGTACTCGGCGCCCCCTTCTCCAAACTCACGCAAGGTTCTGGCAAGGTCATGTTGATAGAACTTATCTCCTACCCCAGGCCCCTGTCCTCCTTTAAGAAAGACCCTCCTGGACTCCGGACACTTCTCAAGTTTCTGTCGCTCGTTGAAAACAGCCCTGGCAAAACCCGGTGTTACAAGGAATCCTTCTTCTGCAAACCTTGCTGCAGGTTCAAGAGCCTTCTTCAAACTGAAACTCCCGTAACTCTTCAGCGCTAGTTCATATGCCATAGGTGCGCCAGGAACCGCCACTGACAAAATGCCATCCTGGGGCATCATCCCATGCCTATTCCCTGCTCCCAAACCGGATTCAGACGGTCTGCCAAGGTTCGAACTGGCTCGTCGTGACCCAATGCTCTGGAAGAACTCGGCAGTCGCTAGATCTCCGGTAAAACCGCTGCTGTTCAGAGCAGCAATTCTTTGATTGGCCGCATCAAAGTATATGAAGAAGGCATCACCGCCAAGTCCGCACATATGGGGTAGGACTACCGACGTGACACCTGCCATAACAATACAGGCATCCATAGCATTGCCGCCCTCTCGCAACGCATCAAGGCCGGCAAGGACTGCAAGAGGGTGGGCAGCGGCCACCATCCCCGATTTGCCGAACCTGGCATGACGGTACCTATCAGCCGCAGTCATGTTGATCCTCCTAAAAAACAATAGACTCTGCCCAAGACACAGCCGGAAACTACATGTCACAGGGGAAGCACTTACCCAGAAACCGTGCTGCATAGCACCTATTACTGTATGACCTGCTGCCAAATAACCTTTGCGAGACCAGGTGCGTAAAACCACCTGCGAAACCGCTTGCAGCATAACACCCTTGGTACGTAAGGTATCCAGAGGTTCTCCAATAGGCTACAGGATACCTGCTGCAAGGCCTCATGCATCTATATGGCTTGCTGCCTCACACCACCCTTCAGTCTGACCCACAGCACCTCGCGCCTGCCTCATAGCCTCTTAACCTGCCTCTTAACATGCCTCACAGCCCGGGTCATAGCCTCACAGCCTGCTGAAGAAGTACTTCAATAACAACCTTCTATAAAACCGCCTGCTCTACCGGGTAATCGTTCGGACCGAGGATCATATTGACACTCTTCTCAAAAGAAACAGGATCCCCTGAACAGAAGAACTTGTACTCCGGCTGAGAGCCCTGTTGGGCAAGAAGACCTTTCTCTTCCAACTTTGCCTTTATGGCCGCCACTGTCTCAATGGCCGGATCGACAAGAGTTACTCCAGGCAGCTCTTTCTGAATATAGTCTGCAAGCAGCGGAAAGTGAGTGCAACCCAGGATCAAAACGTCAACCGGCGAGTCATGGAAGGCCTTTGTATACCTCTTAGTTGCATCCTCTATGGCAGCCTCGTCAGTCATACCCTCTTCTACAAGGGTGACAAAATCTGGGCATGCCTGCTTCCCCGGTGCCGCTTTCAAACCAAGATCAGCAAGTTCCCTGTCGTATACACCGCTTGTCACAGTCCCCTGTGTGGCTATGAGCCCGGCCTTGCCATCAGATCCGGCAACATCAAGTGCAGCTTTGGCCCCAGGCCTGATAACGCCTATGACCGGCCCGGGGAAACTGGCCTCAACCGCCTCGAGTGCTGCAGCAGTAGCAGTGTTGCATGCTATGATGATAGCCTTTGCCCCCCGTGCCTGGAGAAATTCGGATATCTCGACTGAAAACTCCCGTACCTGCGATTGTGGCCTTGGGCCATAAGGCACACGCCCTGTGTCGCCAAAATACAGAACGCTCTCATTCGGGAGAAGTTTTTTGATCTGCCTCACAACAGTAAGCCCGCCTGCCCCTGAGTCGAAGACACCTATAGGTGCATTGGCAGCGGGGGTGCTGACGCAGCGTCCCTTATCACATTCCATCACGTGCTTAGCCACTCCTTAGCTGTATAGTCATTCTTGAAAAGCCTAGATGATTGATTCAACATACTAATTGACGACGTTCACTGCTTGATAATTATATCACCCTGGAGGAAATCCTGGAAACTAAGCCAATTGCCCGTGGCTGATGGTCATGCAGCACATTCTTCCCGAAAACCACAAGCTAGAGTTGCGATTCAGCAAGAACCGTTCAACCAGTAGCACATTCTCCCCGGGACCCACAAGCTAGACCTGCAATTCAGCAAGAACCGTTCAACCAGTAGCACATTCTCCCCGGGACCCACAAGCTAGACTTGCAATTCAGCAAGAACCATTCAACCAGTAGCACGTTCTCACCGGGAACCACAAGCTAGACTTGCTATTAAGCCAAAACCGTTCAACCAGTAGCACATTCGCCCCGGAAACCGCAAGCTAGACTTGCTATTAAGCCAAAACCGTTCAACCAGTAGCACATTCGCCCCGGGACCCACAAGCTAGATCTGCAATTCAGACGAAACCGTTCAACCAGCAGCACATTCTCACCAGGAACCGCAAGCTGGGCCTGCAATTCAGCCAATACCGTTCAACCAGCAGCACATTCTCACCAGGAACCGCAAGCTGGGCTTGCAATTCAGCCAAGACCGTTCAACCGGCAGCACGTTCTCACCGGGATCCGCAATCTGGACTTACAATACAGCCAAGACCGTTCAACCAGCAGCACGTTCTCACCGGGATCCGCAAGCTGGACTTGCAGTTCATCCAAGACCGTTCAACCAGCAGCACGTTCTCACCAGGAACCGCAAGCTGGGCTTGCAGTTCAGCCAAAACCGTTCAACTGGCAGCACGTTCTCACCGGGATCCGCAAGCTGGGCTTGCAGTTCAGCCAAGACCGTTCAACC
>MTKW01019952.1_pt1 | contig 16202 bp, 9 predicted proteins | sample 1042761 | NCBI WGS metagenome assembly MTKW01 (sample SAMN06205366, study PRJNA360243) | anaerobic digester metagenome | biome: Wastewater treatment plant; feature: Anaerobic digester sludge; material: sludge; isolation source: anaerobic digester fed with sludge from wastewater treatment plant ... | reverse complement strand
GTTCAGGAATTGTCCCAGCGATACGGGCTGGAAATCGAACCGACAAAAAAGATTGAAGATCTCCAGGTGTACGCGAGGCAGCGTGTCGAGATTTTAAAGATGCTCTACCGCGAGGCGGAGATCTTGATCTTCGACGAACCGACGGCCGTTTTAACGCCTCAGGAGATCGATTACCTGCTCGGCATCATCGAAAAACTGAGAGAGTCCGGCAAGACGATCATCCTGATCACGCATAAGCTCGAAGAGATTAAACGGGTCGCCGATCGCTGCGCCATTTTGAACCGCGGCAAACTGGTCGATGTGCTCGATGTCGAGACGACGTCGACAGCCGAGATGGCGCGCTTGATGGTCGGCCGCAATGTATTGATGGAGGTCGACAAGCCGAAGGCTCAATTCGGCGAGGAAGTCTTGATCGTGGAAAATCTGTTCGTCGAAGACATGAACCACTTCGCTGTCGTCAAAGACGTGAGCTTTTCGGTGCGGCGAGGGGAGATCTTCGCGATCGCCGGTGTCTCGGGGAATGGACAGGTAGAGGTGGCGGATGCGATCAGCGGCATGCTTCCGATCAAGTCCGGTAAGGTGTCGCTGAACGGCCGGGACATCACCGATCTGCCGGTGAAGGAACGCACCGACGCCGGTATCTCCTATATTCCGGAAGATAGGCAGAGCATGGGGTTGATTCTCGACTTGTCGTTGGCGGAGAATCTGGTCTTGAAGTCCTATCACGATGCGCCTTACAGTCGCGGCGAAATTTTGAACAAGGATGCTTTTTTACAGCACGCCAAAGAGATGATCGAAGCCTACGATATCAGGTCGGGAGGCGGAGCCACCGGTATGGTGCGCCAGATGAGCGGCGGCAATCAGCAAAAAGCGATCGTCGGCCGTGAGATCGAGCTCGGTTCCGATCTGATGATTTTCGTGCAGCCGACCCGCGGTCTCGATATCGGTGCGATCACCGGAATACGTGAGCGGATGATCGAACAGCGCGCCGCCGGTAAGGCGATTTTACTGATTTCTCTGGAGCTCGATGAGATTATGGCGATGGCTGATACGATCGGCGTGATGTACAGCGGCGAGATGCAAAAGATTACGTCGGCCGACGATATCACGTCAGAGGAAGTCGGTGAATATATGATGGGGGTGAAACATGCCTGATTCGAACAGAAGGGGAAACCCGCTTCTTCGATTTTTCGGCAATCAACGCTGGCAGTTCATTACGATCCCCCTCGTGGCGATCCTGATGAGCCTTATCACGGCGTCGATTATCGTCTTAATCCTCGGTAAGAATCCGTTGACCACGTTTCAGAGCTTGCTACAGGGATCGGGATTCATTCCGAAACCGAATTACGCGAATTTCAAAAACGTCTTCACCGATTTTGTCGACACGGTCGATGCGGTGACGCCGATGATCTTTGCTTCGCTGGCCGTCGCTGTCGCCTTTCACGCCGGTCTGTTTAATATCGGGGTGTCCGGTCAGATGCTTCTGTCCGGCTTTGTAGCGACGATCGTCGTCGGCTACAGTCCGTTGCCGGCTGTGTTGGCCAAGCCGCTCGTCATCATCATCGGGATCATCGTCGGTGCCTTGGTCGGCGGGCTGATCGGCTTTTTAAAATACCGCTTCAATATCAACGAAGTGGTGGCGGCCATCATGCTGAATTACATCATTCAGTATACGATCAGTTTCTTTATCAATACGCGATATGTCGATCCTGTGTCGCGTCAGTCACGTGTTATCTCGTCGGCATCGCGATTGACGCTCTTAAATGTCCCTTACGGCGATATCCGGATGCGCATACCGATCGCTTTTGTGATCGCCATTTTGCTCGCCATCTTCCTCTGGTTCTTCTTTGCCAAGATGAAACCGGGCTTTGAGATGAAGATGGTGGGTTTAAACCAGGTGGCGAGCCGCTATGCCGGTGTACGGATCGGTAAGACGCTGATTATGGCGATGATGATTTCGGGCGCACTCGCCGGTCTGGCCGGTGTCAGCTATTATCTCGGCTTTTTCTCCTCGATTCAGCCGAATGTTCTGACCTCGGTCGGCTTTGATGCGATCGCCGTCTCACTGCTCGGCAACTCGCATCCGATCGGCGTCATATTCTCTTCTTGGCTGATCACGGCGTTGTCGCGTGGCGGAACGTATATGAGTTCGATGGTCGGCATCCGCTATGAGATCGCCGCCCTGATCGTCGGTCTCATCTTGCTCTTTTCAGCTATGAGTCAATTCATCAGGCAACGTATCAATGCCTTGATTTCAAGATCGGACAGGAGGTAGCAAGATATGGAAACCATTATTATCGACGGTCTGTCCTATGCGCTTCCGCTCTTCATCATCGCGATCGGCGGCATCTATAGTGAACGAAGCGGCATCATCAATCTGGCGCTCGAAGGTCTGCTCGGTTTCGGTGCGTTTACCGGCGGCCTGTTCGTCGCGCTTTTAGGGAAATACTTTACACATGCCGGCTGGCCGATCTACCTCTCGTTTCTCGTGGCGGCGATCGGCGGCGGTATCTTCGCGCTGTTGCACGCGCTTTTGACGATCAAGTTCAAGGCGAATCAGGTGATCAGCGGTGTCGTCGTCAATATCGTCTCGGTCGCTTTGACCGGCTTTTTGACGAGTCAGATCAACGCTTCGGTATTCGACCAGCCGTCGAATCGTTTCCTTCTGTCCGTCTTACCGCGCTACACGATCCCCGTGCTAAGCGATATCCCGGTGATCGGCGCCATCTTCAAGAACGTCTATCCGTTCTCGTTCATGATCGTCGTCTTGTTCATCATCTTCTGGTACATCTTCCGCCACAGCCGCTACGGCATGCACCTCAGAGCGTGCGGTGACAATCCGCAGGCGGCGGATGCCGCAGGCATCAATGTCTATCGCACCCGCTTTTGGGCGGTCGTCATTTCCGGTGCGCTGGCTGGCATCGGCGGCATGAGTTTCGCCTACTCGATTTCGACCAATTTCTCACCGGCTGTCTACATGGGGGCCGGCTATCTGGCGATCGCAGCCCTGATCTTCGGTAACTGGAATATCATGCCGACCTTGTTCGCCTGCCTGATCTTCGGCTTTGCCAGATCCGGCGCCTACCAGCTGATGCGTGAGCTCGCCCTGCCGAGCAGTTTCTCGGATCTGGCGATGACGATTCCTTACGTGTTGACCCTGCTGCTTTTGATTTTCTTTTCAAAGACAAACAAAGCGCCGCGCGCGCTGGGGGAGATCTACGACAAGAGTAAACGCTGAGTTCACTCGACATCTGAACTACACACTATCGGAAGCAGGATTTAGGTCCTGCTTCTAAATTTTGCCGGATAGTCATAATTGCCTTAATTTCATAATCATGAAATAGTCGCGATGTCATATGTGATAGTCATATCTTTGGATAGTTGTTTTATTGGCGGTCTTTCCTGCGTATTGGGTAATCTGTGTAGCATTCATGTTTTGTGAAAATTATCATGGAATATATGAGTAAATGGTGGTATTGTGAAAATCTGGACGAGGTGGTATGAGGTTACCTCAACACTTATGTCATCACCATCGGATCTTGTGAGGAGAAGCTTCTTTGGAAGGACGCATTTTCAATATTCAGCATTTTTCGGTCAACGACGGTCCGGGAATCAGGACGACGGCGTTCTTGCAGGGCTGCCCGCTTCACTGCGCGTGGTGTCATAATCCGGAAGGCATCGATTCGCGTATGCAGTTTCTCTGGTATGAGGAGCGTTGCACGCGTTGTGGTGCGTGTGTCAAAGCCTGTCCTACGGGATGTCTTGCGTTTGATGATAAGGCCATACTGCGCCGTGATATCAGCCGATGTGTAGAATGCGGCGATTGCGCCCTCGCCTGTCACTATAGCGCGCTTGAATGCCGTGGTATGCTGATGTCGCCTCAGTCGTTGGCCGATGCTCTATTGAAAGATCTCGTCTTCTACGATGTGAGCGATGGTGGGGTGACCTTTTCCGGCGGTGAACCGTTGCTGCAATCTGCATTTGTCGCGAAGACTGCCGAGCTTCTGAAACAAAAGAAAGAGGATCTCAATATCGCGGTCGATACGAGCGGCGCCGTTGCCTGGTGGGCATTTGAAAAAGTGCTTCCCTTTGTCGATCTATTCTTGTACGACGTGAAACAGGTCGATGCCGCTCTTCTTAAAACCGGTACGGGCGGAGAGCTGGCAGCCGTGCTCGATAATTTGGCGCGTCTTTCCGAGACAAAAAAGACGATTGATCTGAGAGTCCCTTTGATCAAGGGGTACAACATGGATGAACGCTTCGCTTCACATCTTTTGACTTTGGTTATTGGCACGCGTCCCAGACGCCTGCATTTGATCCCGTATCACGCACACGGGGAGAAAAAATATGAAAGACTCGGACTCGATCGGTCATTCGAACATTTTGCGACGCCGGATCGAGCAGAGCTCGATTGGTTTGCGAGTTTTTTGTCGGACCACATTGAAGTGGTCATCGGTGGGTGAGGAATATGATGACGGAAAGAATTAAAAAATTACGGAAACAAAGTATGGAAGCGGTGCCGTCCATCTCGCTGGAGCGTGCTGAAGCCGTAACAAGAATGTATAAGGAGCATCTCGGATCGGTGTCGATCCCCGTCTTGCGTGCGCTGGCATTCAAAGAGTTCATGGACAGCAAGACGATCTGCATCAATCCGGGCGAGCTGATCGTCGGTGAAAGAGGCGAAGCGCCGCAGGCGACACCGACTTTCCCGGAGTTATGCTGCCATACGCTCGAAGACTTTGAAGTGATGGATCAAAGAGAGCAGATTTCGTTCGCCGTCTCGGAGGAAGCGAGGCAGATTCAAGAGACGACGATTATTCCTTTTTGGCAGCGCCGCTCGACCCGCTTCAAGATGTTTGAAGCGTTGGATCAGGCGTGGATCGACGCTTATGAAGCCGGTATTTTCACGGAGTTTATGGAGCAGCGCGGACCCGGCCACACGTCCGGCGATAAAAAGATATTTGAGAAAGGCTTTCTCGAACTGAAAGACGACATAAAGCTCGCGCTCGAAAAACTCGATTACGAAAACGATCCTTCAGCATCGGCAAAAAGAGAGCAGCTGACGGCGATGGATATCGCCGCCGAAGCGATCATCTTACAAGGGGATCGCTACGCCGCTGAGGCGGCGCGCTTGGCCGAGCTGGAAACCGATCCTTTACGAAAAGATGAATTACGTCATATAGCAGCTGTCTGCCGGCATGTGCCGCGTTATGCGCCGCGTACGTTTCATGAGGCGCTCCAGATATACTGGTTTGTCCACCTCGGGGTTATCTCCGAGTTGAATCCGTGGGACTCTTTCAACCCCGGCCGCTTGGACCAGCATCTGAATCCTTTTTACGAGAAAGAAAAAGCGGCCGGAACGCTCTCCAGGGAACAGGCGGAAGAACTGTTGCAGTGCTTTTGGATCAAGTTCAATAACCAGCCGGCACCGCCGAAAGTCGGCATCACGTTAAAAGAGAGCAGTACGTACTTCGATTTTGCCACGATCAATGCCGGTGGCTTGACGACCGACGGTAAAGACGGTGTGAATGAGGTCAGTTACCTGATGCTCGACGTGATTCGCGAGATGCGGATGCTGCAGCCTGGCTCGAACGTGCAGATCAGTCATCTGACACCGCAGAACTTTTTGAAAAAAGCGATCGATATTACGCGCACCGGGTACGGTCAGCCGTCGATCTTTAACGCCGATCAAGTGGTCGCTGAACTTGTACGACAGGGAAAAACGCTGGAAGATGCGAGAGACAGCGGAACGAGCGGCTGCGTAGAGGCCGGTGCCTTCGGTAAAGAGGCGTATATTCTGACCGGCTACTTTAATCTGCCGAAGGTCCTGGAGATCACGCTCTACAACGGGGTCGATCCGAGAACCGGCAAGCGAATCGGTATCGAGACCGGCGACGTATCGACGTTTCAGTCTTTTGATGCGTTCTTTTCAGCTTTTAAGAAGCAGCTTCAACACTTTATCGATATCAAAATCCGAGGCAACCATGTGATCGGCCATATCTTTGCCGAATCGCTGCCGGTGCCGTTTCTCTCACTCCTGATCGACGATTGTATCGCCAAGGGGAAGGATTATAATGCCGGCGGCGCGCGCTACAACACAACTTATATCCAGGGCGTCGGCATCGCCGATCTGACCGATTCGATGAGTGCCATAAAAAAGTACGTGTTTGATGAACCGCAGTTTACCTTCGATGAACTAATGACGGCGATAGCCGACGATTTTTCAAACCAGCGTGCGATCTGGGATTACGTCTATAACCGTGCGCCGAAGTACGGCAACAACGATCCTTTTGCCGACCGTTTACTGGTCGAATGTTTCAACCTTTATTTTGACTTAATCGACGGACGGCCGGCGCCGCGCGGCGGTGTCCATCATATCGACATGCTGCCGACGACGTGCCACATCTATTTCGGTTCCGTGATCGGTGCACTGCCTTCCGGGCGTAAATCCGCCGAGCCTTTGGCGGATGGTATATCGCCGTCGAAAGGCGCTGACCGTATCGGTCCGACCGGGGTGATTTTGTCAGCGGCGAAGATGGATCAGCAAAAGACAGGCGGCACGCTGTTGAACCAGAAGTTTTCACCCGGCACGGTGGAAGGGGAGAAGGGACTCGATAACATGGCTTCGATCGTGCGTGCCTACTTTAAGTTGGGCGGTCACCACATCCAGTTCAATGTGGTCGATAAGGAGACGCTTCTCGCAGCCCAGGATAATCCGAGCGAGTATCAAAACCTCATCGTGCGTGTTGCGGGGTATAGCGATTACTTTAGAAACCTCGATAAGGATCTGCAAGATGAGATCATCGCGCGGACGGAACAGGTGTTTTAGGACGCTGTTTTACGGTAATTTTTCATATGTTCCGGTCAGTACATAGGTGACAGAACGAGTCATTTACTTCGTGCACCCTAGGAAGTGTTCGGGCGTCGTCTGACAGACGACTACCTGACGAAACCTAAAAAGGAGAAAAGCAAACATGAAAATATTGACAGTGTCACTACTGAGTCTCGTGCTCTTGTTCTCAGCGGTCGCTTGCGACAACAAGCCTGCGACCACGACGACAGTGGCGCCGGCGGCTACCGATCCGGTTGAACAGTCGACCGAGCCGGAAGCAGGAGCCGAGCGTGAATTCACACTCGATGAGCTGGCAGAATTTGACGGCAAGGATGGCAAACCTGCCTACGTCGCAGTCGACGGAGTCGTCTACGATCTGACCAACAGCGCTGCCTGGAAAAACGGTCAGCATAACAGTTTCCAAGCCGGACGCGAGCTGACTGATGCGATCAAGAATGTGTCGCCTCACGGGGTCGGAAACCTTGAAGGTATGCCGATCGTAGGAAAGCTGGTGGGATAATGCCATACTCGATACTCGGCTGGGTTAGCACTGGACTTTTAGCGCTTTTGATCCTGCCTTACCTTTTGGTGCAGATCAATAAGGCGTTCATTAAAGGAAAGAACAAGGGGCTTTTAAAGGTTATTCGCTTCTTGCGAAAGCTACACAAGCCGACCGGTATCGTCTTACTTTTGGTCGCAGCCTATCACGGCTATCTGGCCTTGGGCTCGATCCGCCTGCATACGGGGATCGTGCTCTTTCTCTTCGTCTTGGCGACAGTCGTCCTCGGCGGTTCCTTTTACCGCTTGAAAGACAAAAAGCTTTTGAAGCTACACCGCGTGCTGTCGCTCATGACGATTGTGATGTTCTTCATTCACTTTTTCTTCCCACGCCTCTTCAGCTAAGCGTCTAAGATAGTTGAGAGAACGGGGATGTAGACGGTATACCGCGAGGTATGCCGTTTATTTTTGTCGGCACATGTCAATCGAGTTTCGTGTGTAAAAGATCGAGGAGGTGGTGCATCTTTGTTTTGTTTACGGTATAGAGAGCGCCTTTGCCGGCTTTTGAGCTCGGGTCAAGACCGGCGATATTGGCTTCAACAAGCTGTTTCAGATGATGGTTGACGGTCGATAACGTGAGATCGACGCGGGTAGCGATCTCGCTCGTCGTCAGATGGTTCTTCAGTAGCGCCTGCACGATCCTGAGGCGTGAACCGTCAGCCAGTGCCTTGAATACGGCCAGTAGATGATCCTCAGTCATCGCTTTGTACTGGTCGAGATCGATATCGGCACCGACCGAGAGGAAGATGCCGAGCTTTTCGAAGACGTGCAGGTTGATCGCTCTCGGCTCCATCTGGCTGATGTGAATTTTGATCGGTGTATCGCCGACCGGAAATCCGATCAGGCGGGAGAGAAGCTCAGGATCTTTTAACTTCTCCGCCATCTCTTGTTCGATCTCGTCTTTCGGCGCTGAAGTCTGTGGCAGCTTATCAAAGATAACGGCATCGAGATAGAGGAAGCGGATCGCCGCTTCTTTCTCCGTCTCATCATCCAGTCTTAGAATCCGACTGAGTGCATCACCGCTTCCCGGGTACTGGGTTACAAAGAAGGCTTCACGTCGTTTGGTGAGGTCTTTGAAGGATGTGTCGGTGAGCACAGCGAATGCGCCGAAGGAACGGAATATGCGCTTTACCGGTTCCGAGAGAAACTGTGCATACTCGTTGGTAAATGAAATAATCGATTCATAAACATCAAACATATGATAACAACTTTCATGTTCATGATAGTATTTACCGTTCTCAGTGTCAATCGTCGAAGAATCGCTGAAAGGCACAAGCGAGCCCCCTCAAACATGCCTGTGGAGCGCGATTGTACGAAATGTCTTTTTTGGTTTTGGGGTCATGAAATAAAGGCTTGACACGTAAGCGTGCGAGTGATAGTCTGCTTCAATGTGTCGCCATCTCTCGACGGGCGCGTTTTGGCTTGGAAAAAAGCCCGTCAAGTAGTTTGTTGATACTCATTATACAAAAGGCGTGAAATTGGTCAAGCCAAGCCATTTCGCACATATACCGAATATCTTGTGAGGTGAACTTTTAATGGTAAAACCCGTTCGCTATGGACGTGCCGAAAGAATGTCTTATTCAAAAATAGAAGAGATCCTCGATATCCCCGATCTGATTGAGATTCAAAAGAGCAGTTACGACTGGTTCCTGAATGAAGGCCTAATGGAGGTCTTGGAGGAAGTGTCGCCGATTATCGATCCCTCGGGCAATATCGAACTCAGCTTCTTGGACAAAGAATTTGACATCAACAATCCGACGTATTCCGTCGAGGAATGTAAGGAAAGAGATGCTAACTACGCAGCGAAGCTGCATCTGAAGGTTCGCCTGCATAATAAATCGGACGACCAGATCAAGACGCAGGACGTGTATATCGGTGAGTTCCCGATCATGACGGAGAACGGTACGTTCATTATCAACGGTGCCGAACGTGTCATTATCTCGCAGCTCGTCAGATCGCCCGGTGTCTATTTCGATATCGTCGAAGAGAAAAATGATCTGACTCTCTACACGGGACAGATCATTCCGAACCGCGGTGCCTGGCTTGANNCTTGCTCTACACGGGACAGATCATTCCGAACCGCGGTGCCTGGCTTGAATTCGAGACCGACAAAGACGGTCTGCTTTTCGTGCGCGTCGATCGTACAAGAAAATTCCATATGACGATTTTCCTGAGATCGCTCGGCTTCGGTACGGATGAAGAGATCGAAGCGATTCTGGGCGACGAGCGTTCACTTCGAGAGACGATGAAAAAAGACGGCTGCCACAACGAAGACGAAGGCCTGGCCGAGATGTTCAAGCGTCTGAAACCGGGTGAAGTGTACACGCGTGAAGGCGCGCAGAACTATCTGTTCAATCTGTTCTTCGAACCGAACCGCTACGACCTCGCCAAGGTCGGCGTCTATAAAGTCAATAAGAAGCTGGCGCTCGCCCACCGCATCATCGGTCATAAGGCGGCGGCGACGGTCACGGATGACCGCGGCGAAGTCTTCGCGATGGAAGGCGATATCATTACGCCGGAGATGGCCTGGGCGATTCAAAACAGCGGCATCAACAGTGTCGATGTATTCCCGATCATGACGGTCGGTGATACGGTGACCCAGCATGAAGAGATGCTCCGAGTCGTCGGTAATAACCGCGTCGACGCGGCTGCTTACCTCGCCAGAACGTTTGACGACAAGGATATCGAAGCGATGAAGCTCTCCGAGATCGGTATCACGGAGATGGTGCACAAGGATGAACTGCAGCTTCTGATCGATCAGGTGGAAGGTGAGAGCGACCAGGTGAAACGCCTGTCCGAGCTGATGCATCAGTATCGCCGCAAATTGATGCCGCGAAATCTGACGCGCGACGATATCGTCGCCGCCGCGTCCTATTTCATCGGCCTCGAGTACGGCGTCGGGCATAAAGACGACATCGATCATCTCGGCAACCGCCGCATCCGTTCGGTCGGTGAACTGTTGCAAAACCAGATGCGCGTCGGCTTCACTCGTATGGAGCGTGTCGTTAGAGAGCGCATCCAGATGATCCAGGAGATCGATAAAGCGACGCCGAAAGACATCGTCAACACGCGTCCCGTGTCGGCGGCGATCAAGGAGTTCTTCGGCTCCTCGCAGCTGTCGCAGTTTATGGATCAGCCGAACCCGCTGGCCGAGCTGACGCATAAGCGTCGTCTCTCCGCGTTGGGCCCCGGCGGTCTGTCGCGTGAGCGCGCCAACTTTGAAGTGCGTGACGTGCATCCGTCCCATTACGGTCGCATGTGCCCGATCGAGACACCTGAAGGACCGAACATCGGCCTCATCAACTCACTCGCCACGTATGCCAGAGTGAACCGTTACGGCTTCATCGAGACGCCTTACCGCCGCTACGACAAGGAAAAAGGTGTCGTGACGTCCGAGATTATCTATATGACGGCCGACGAAGAAGATAACTACTACATCGCGCAGGCGAATGAGCCGCTCGACGAGGAAGGTCGCTTCATCGCAAAACGCGTCGTCTGCCGTCTGCTCGACGAGTTCGTCGAAGTCGAACCGTCGCGCGTCGACCTGATGGACGTCTCGCCGAAACAGCTCGTCTCGGTCGCGACCGCCCTGATTCCGTTCCTCGGCAACGACGACGCGAACCGTGCTCTGATGGGCTCGAACATGCAGCGTCAGGCCGTGCCCTTGATTCGTTCCGACTCGCCGATTATCGGTACCGGTATGGAACACCGCGCTGCGAAAGACTCGGGCGTCTGCCTGATCTGTGAAAAAGACGGTGTGGTCGAGCATGTCAGCGGCAATGAGATCGTCGTACGAAACGACGAGGGCGGTACCACCCGCTATGCCCTGACGAAATATGAGCGCTCGAACCAAGGGACCTGCATCAATCAGCGTCCGCTCGTCAAAGTCGGCGACAAAGTGGAGAAAGGCGAGATCATCGCCGACGGTCCTTCGACCGATAACGGTGAACTGGCTCTCGGTGCCAACGTCCTGATCGGCTTCATGACCTGGGAAGGCTTCAACAACGAAGACGCCGTCCTGGTCAGTGAACGCCTCGTCAGAGACGACGTCTACACCTCGATCCATATAACGGAGTACGAGTGTGAGGCGAGAGATACGCGTCTCGGACCGGAAGAGATCACGAGAGAGATCCCGTCCGTCTCGGACGACGCCTTGCTCGATCTCGACGAAGAAGGCATTATCCGGATCGGTGCCGAAGTGCACGCCGGTGACATCATCGTCGGTAAGGTGACACCGAAAGGTGAGACCGAACTGACCCCGGAGGAGCGCCTTTACCGCGCGATCTTCGGTGAGAAGGTGAGAGAAGTCAGAGATACGTCGGTGCGTGTGCCGCACGGTGAGTCCGGTATCGTGGTCGACGTAAAAGTCTTCACACGCGAACAAGACGACCAGTTGAAGCACGGCGTGACGAAGCTGGTGCGAGTCTACATCGCGCAGAAACGTAAACTGTCGGTCGGCGATAAGATGGCCGGTCGCCACGGTAATAAAGGCGTTATCTCCCGCATCATGCCGGAAGAGGATATGCCCTTCATGCCGGATGGCACACCGCTCGACATCGTGTTGAACCCGCTCGGCGTTCCGTCTCGTATGAACATCGGGCAGCTGCTCGAAGTCCATCTCGGTCTGGCGGCCAAACGTCTCGACTGGAAAGTCGCTACGCCCGTCTTCGACGGCGCGGTGGAAGACGACGTGGTCGCCGCCTTTGAACTGGCCGGTATGGATCCGGACGGTAAGACCGTGCTCTACGACGGTCGAACCGGTGAACCGTTCGAGAACCGGGTGACAGTCGGCATCATGTACTACATGAAGCTTCACCATCTGGTCGACGACAAGATTCACGCCCGTTCGATCGGTCCTTACGCCCTCGTCACGCAGCAGCCACTCGGCGGTAAAGCCCAGTTCGGCGGCCAGCGTTTCGGTGAGATGGAAGTGTGGGCACTCGAAGCGTACGGCGCGAGCTACACGCTGCAGGAGATCCTGACCGTCAAGTCGGACGACATCCAGGGACGTACCAAGACGTACGAGTCGATCGTCAAGGGTGAGAGCATTCAGGAACCGGGTATTCCGGAAGCCTTCAAGGTGCTCGTCAAGGAACTTCAGTCACTGGCACTCGATGTCCGCATGTTGAGTGAGACGAACGAAGAACTCGAGATGGAAGAAGATGACAGTGATGAGACAACCCCACCGCTCGTGTCGTTTGCTGACTTCTCCGACGATCAGTCGGGCGAAGAGCGGCTGCCGGAAGGATTCTCCGCCGGTTTGCTGGATGAAGCAGGCGGCGTCGTGGAAGCGTCTGTCGTAGATGAAACGGAATAGTTATTTGACGAAAGAAAGAAAGTGCGTGTATGAACGAAATTAATAATTTTGAAGCCATCGGCATAGGCCTCGCCTCGCCGGAAAAAATACTTGAATGGACGCACGGCGAAGTCAAAAAGCCGGAGACGATCAACTACCGTACGCTCAAACCGGAGCGTGACGGTCTGTTCTGCGAGAAAATCTTCGGTCCTGTTAAGGACTGGGAGTGCTTCTGCGGCAAATACAAGAAAATCCGTTATAAAGGCATCGTCTGCGACCGCTGCGGCGTTGAAGTGACGAAGTCGAAAGTGCGCAGAGAGCGTATGGGGCATATTCGCCTCGCCACGCCGGTGTCGCATATCTGGTACTTCCGCGGCATCCCGAGCCGTATGGGCCTGATCCTCGACATGTCGCCCAGAAACATCGAGCGGATCCTCTACTTTGCCGCCTATATCGTGATCGATCCCGGCAAGACGGAACTGGCCAAAGGTGACATCATCAACGAGCGTGAATATCGCGATCTCGTCGTGCACTACGGCCGCCACGATTTCGTGGCCAAGATGGGTGCCGAAGCGATCAAGGACCTTTTAAGCGACATCAACGTCGACAAGCTGGCGGCAGAACTTAGAGAAGTGCTGCAGACGGCGAAGGGACAACGAAAGGTCAGAATCGTCAAACGACTCGAAGTCGTCGAAGCGTTCCAGCGCTCCGGTTTCAAACCGCAGTGGATGATCCTCGACGTACTGCCCGTGCTGCCGCCTGAACTACGCCCGATGGTGCAGTTGGACGGCGGACGTTTTGCGACCTCCGACCTGAACGACCTCTATAGAAGAGTCATCAATAGAAACAACCGTCTGAACAAGATGCTGCAGATCGGTGCGCCGAACATCATCGTTAGAAACGAAAAGCGCATGCTGCAGGAGGCCGTCGATGCCCTGATCGACAACGGCAGAAGAGGCCGCGCCGTGACCGGCGCCGGCAACCGTGCCCTGAAATCGCTCTCCGACCTGTTGAAGGGTAAGCAGGGACGCTTCCGTCAAAACCTGCTCGGCAAGCGTGTCGACTACTCAGGCCGTTCCGTTATCGTGGTCGGCCCCGAACTGAAACTGCACCAGTGCGGTCTGCCGAAAGAGATGGCGCTCGAGCTGTTCAAACCGTTCGTGATGCGTGAGATCGTTAAGGCGGAGCATGCACAGAACATCAAGACGGCGCGCCGACTCGTGGAAAGAGGCGGCGACCTGATCTGGGATACGCTGGAAGAGGTCATCAAGGACCATCCGGTGCTTTTGAACCGTGCCCCGACGTTGCACCGTCTCGGTATCCAGGCGTTTGAACCGGTATTGGTCGAAGGACGCGCGATCAAGTTGCATCCTTTGGTCTGTACGGCCTACAACGCCGACTTCGACGGTGACCAGATGGCAGTCCATCTGCCGCTCTCGGCTGAAGCGCAGGCGGAAGCCCGCTTCCTCATGATGTCATCGAATAACCTCCTGAAACCGCAGGACGGAAAACCGGTCACCGTACCGCAGCAGGATATCATCATCGGTTGCTACTATCTGACGCAGGAAAGTGCTCCCGGTCTCGTTAAGACGGATGAGATTCCGGCGTATGTGTCGCTCGAAGAAGCGATCATGGCGTATGACCAAAAGAAGATTCTGCTCGGTCAGACGATCGAGATCAGAAGAGAACGCGAGTTCGAAGGTAAGCTCTACCGAGGACGCGTGCGCTCGACCCTCGGCCGCTTCATCTTCAACGAGATCATCCCGCAGGATCTGATCCTGAAGCGTGATCCGGAAGATCCGGCCAGCGTGCTGGCACTCGAGTGCGACTATGTCGTCGGCAAAAAAGAGATGTCGCGTATTATTGAGCGCTGCATCTCGCGTCACGGCATCACGGCCACGGCCGAGATCCTCGACAAGATCAAGGAGATGGGCTTCCATTACTCGACGATCGGTGGTATCTCGATCGGTCTCTTCGACATGATCGTGCCCGACGTCAAAGATAAATTGATCGCTGAAGCGGAAGCGAAGGTCGAAAAGATCAACGCCGAACATCAGCGCGGACTATTGAACGATAACGGCCGCTACCGTGCCGTCGTCAATATCTGGGGTAAAACGACCGACGATATCACGGAAGCGCTGAAAGAAAACCTCGGCGCCTACAACCCGATCTACATGATGTCGATCTCCGGTGCGAGAGGTAACATCAACCAGATTAAACAGCTGGCCGGTATGCGCGGCAACATGGCCGATACGTCGGGTCGTACGATCGAGATCCCGATCAAATCGAACCTGCGTGAAGGCATGAACGTTCTGGAGTTCTTTATCTCCTCGCACGGTGCCAGAAAATCGCTCTCCGATATCGCGCTGAAGACGGCCGACTCCGGTTATCTGACGCGTCGTCTCGTCGACATCGCACAGGATGTGATCGTGCGTGAGATCGACTGCGGTACGGAAGAATATATCGATGTGTCGGCAGTCACCGTCGGCGGCAAGACGAAACGCGTCGTCGAACGCCTGATCGACCGGATCAACGGTCGCTACGCGGCGAAGGACATCGTCCATCCGGAGACAGGTGAGACGATCATCGGCGGCAACGAGCTAATCACCTTCCCGATCGCTTCGGCGATCGATCAGGCGGGGATCACGCAGGTGCCGATCCGCAGCAATCTGACGTGTGCCAGCAAGACGGGCGTCTGCGCCCACTGCTACGGTATCAACCTGGCTTCCGGCGAACCGTCGGTCGTCGGTGAAGCCGTCGGCATCATGGCCGCGCAGTCCATTGGTGAACCGGGTACCCAGCTGACGATGCGTACGTTCCACTTGGGCGGTATCGCCGGTGATGACATCACGCAGGGTCTGCCGCGTGTCGAAGAGCTGTTCGAAGCGAGAAAGCCGAAAGGTCAGGCGACGATCGCCGAGATCGCCGGTGTCGTGACGGTCACGGAGACGGAAAAACGTAAACGCGAAGTCGTCGTAACCGGTGCTGACGGGGAAGTCGAGACCTATACGTTCTCACTCTCTACGCCGGTTCTGGTCGACACGGGTGACGTCGTTGATGCAGGCGACCTGTTGACTGACGGGTCGGTGAACCCCCATGACATCATGAAAGTCAAAGATGCCTACGCGGTGCAAAAGTACATCATAGCGGAGGTCTTGAAGGTCTATAAGAACAACGGTGTCGAGATCAACGATAAGCATATCGAGATCATCTGCCGTCAGATGCTTAGAAAAGTCAAGATCGACGATCCGGGCGACACGTCACTGCTCACCGGCAGCCTCGTCGACTACTTCGATTACGTCGAAGAGAACAAACAGGCTGAAGCAGAGGGACTGCGACCGGCATCCGGTAAGCGCACCCTGCTCGGTATTACGAAAGCGTCGCTTGCGACCGATTCATTCCTCTCGGCAGCGTCCTTCCAGGAGACGACGCGCGTCCTGACCGACGCCGCCGTCAAAGGCAAGGTCGATCCGTTGCTCGGATTGAAAGAGAACGTGATCATCGGCAAGTTGATTC
>MTKW01006938.1_pt1 | contig 16207 bp, 16 predicted proteins | sample 1042761 | NCBI WGS metagenome assembly MTKW01 (sample SAMN06205366, study PRJNA360243) | anaerobic digester metagenome | biome: Wastewater treatment plant; feature: Anaerobic digester sludge; material: sludge; isolation source: anaerobic digester fed with sludge from wastewater treatment plant ... | reverse complement strand
GGTTATTTTTGTAACATTATTGTGATAATAACCTTTGTGCTACAAATGAACCTGCCTTTCAACTACGACCGCATTGCAAAAAATCAGGATATCATAGGACGCAGAACTGAAGCTGACCTCTTTTTTAAGAGCATCTGCGACAGAAGACGCAGTGTTGCCATATATGGCGCACCAAAAAGCGGCAAGGAGTCATTCATCAGATACTCTCTTGATGCTCTCGAATCCCGTGGACACAACTTCATTCTTTGTGAAATAGACCTCTTCAACGTAAGAACTATGGAGGATTTCATATCACTTTTCAAGGAGAAGATGCTGGAATGTTACGACGAAATCCATTACAATTCCATACTTCCCTTTGAAATCCACGTAGATTCCCTGGATGAACGCAAAATACTAAACCTTCCTGAGATTATAGCCACCGATGCAGGCAAGACGATAATCATCTATTTCAAGGAGTTCCAAAACCTTCTACAATGCGGCAACGACGAACTGGAGCTGGATGATATAGACAAAATCTGGTCAAAACAGACCAATGTGCGATACATTTTCAGCGGTTCATTTGTCAACCAGATGAAGTACATATTCGAAGAAAAAAAATATTTCTACTATATGTGCGACGTTATTCCTCTCGAAAAGCTCAAAAAGAAGGAGAGTGTGGAATATATCGTACGCTCATTCCAGACATTGGGCAGGGTAATACAGGAAGAACAGGCGGGTCTCATCTACCAACTCGCAGACGGCAATATCTGGTACATTAAGCACCTCTGCTCCATCTGCATGTCCATGCCGATAGGTTATGTTAACAATAACATCATAAGACAAGCCACCGAAAGTCTCATCTCACTCCATACGCCCAGATTTATGCAGATAATGATGGATTTGACCCCAAACCAGATCAATTTTCTCAAAGCAGTGGTAGACGGTGTGCAAAGATTCAGCAGCCAAGAGATTCTCGAAGGTTACAGACTCAACTCCTCAGCTAATGTATTCCGTCTGAAAGATGCACTCAAGAAGAAGGAAGTACTGACATTTGACAAAGATGATAATGCCATCATATTGGATACGCTATTTGCCTATTGGCTAAAAAACACTTATTTTAAATAGAAAATTTTATTATGAAAAAAATAGTATTTCTTACAGGTGCAGGTATAAGCGCTGAAAGCGGCATAAAGACATTTCGCGATAGCGACGGATTGTGGGAAAATCACAGAGTAGAGGATGTGGCTTCCATCGAGGGATGGTACCGAAACCCCAAACTGGTTATAGATTTCTACAACGAACGCCGGCGACAGCTTGAAACCGTAAAACCCAACCGCGCACACGAGGTTATCGCAGAACTGGAGGAACACTTTGACGTAACGGTTGTAACCCAAAACGTAGATAATCTGCACGAGAGAGCCGGCAGCAGCAATATTATCCATCTTCACGGAGAACTGACTAAAATCCGTCCCGTGGACGGAGAAGATTATGATGCCATAGATATCGGTTACGCCGATTTAAGCATCAACGACAAAGACAGCCGCGGAGTGCAGCTACGTCCGCATATTGTTTGGTTCGGAGAGGCTGTACCCATGATAGAAAAAGCTGCAAGAGTTGTTTCAAAGGCCGATATACTGGTAATTGTAGGTACATCCATGGTGGTTTATCCTGCAGCCGGACTGATACACTATGCTCCTGCAGGCATTCCTATCTATCTGATTGACCCCAAACCTTCCGGACTCCACCATTCCCGACTCACTCAATTCGTCGAGAAAGCCACAACCGGTATGGAAAGGCTCAAAAAAGAGCTGCTGGATGAGTAACATGAGAGAGATAGTACTCGGAATCACGGGTGCCAGCGGGGCTATTTATGCTGAGCATTACATTCGGGGGTGTACCCAAATGCGGGATATTTCTCTTAGCGTGATACTCACCGAGACTGCACGCACCATTTGGTTGCGGGAACTCGGATATGACCCCGAAGAACTAATATCGGAATGCGGAGCCTCCATTCTGCCAAATGATAGTTTCGATGCCCCTTTTTGCTCGGGATCGGCGGCAGCAGATACGCTGCTGGTACTCCCCTGCTCCATGGGAGCTCTGGCTCGAATAGCAGGCGGACTCGCCTCGGATGCCATCTCCAGGATAGCGGACGTACAGCTCAAAGAAAAAAAACAGCTGATCATAGTGCCGCGTGAAACTCCCCTCAGCCTCATCCACCTCCAAAACATGCAACTTCTGACGCAGGCAGGTGCAGTAATTTGTCCCGCCTCACCCTCCTTTTATCACAAGCCGGCCACTATCGATGACCTTGTGGAGTCATTTGTCGGCAGACTGCTTCATATGACGGGAGTCAAACCTCTGGAGAAGAAATACCAATGGAATAATAATCAGGACTGACAATATGAAAAGAATCATATTCATTGCAGCGCTCTGTCTCTCGACTCTGATGCTCGCTGCGCAAACTTCTACTGTAAAATTTGCATTCATTGCGGACACGCACATTGCCGAAGGCTCCGGCACCAATGATGACCTTGTACAATGCATCAACGACATCAATAAGTTGCAGAAAGAGCTTCAGTTTGTCATTTTTGCCGGTGACATAACGGAATTCGGAAGCGATGAAGAGATTTTTCTTGCCAAAGAACTTATCGACAAACTGGAGATTCCCTATTATATTGTAGCCGGCAACCACGACTCAAAATGGTCGGAAAGCGGCTGTAATACATTTGCAAAGGTATTCGGATATGAAAATTTTGAATTCGAAACCGGAGGCATCAAATTTCTAGGCAGCAACAGCGGTCCAAACATGAGAATGGCACCGGCATTGTTGCCCCACGAAAGCCTGGTATGGCTGGATTCCATAGCAAAGGTTACCCCTCGTGAACAGCCGGTGATATTTGTCAACCACTACCCTCAGGACACCTCGATGCTCAATTATTTTCAGGTTCTCAACACTCTCAAGCAGACAAATATTCAACTTGTAATGGGTGGTCACTGGCATCGTAACACCGTACTTGAGTATGACGGTATTCCCGGAGTGCTCGGAAGAGCTCCTGCAGCCGGGCGCAACGGCCATGTTGGGTACAATATTGTGACCATAAGCAACCAACGCATCTCCATCTGCGAACGTAAGGCGGCTGATAGTGAGGGCAAAGGAGGAAAGACCGGCAAAGCCTGGTATAATAGAGAGATGTTTCCGGAACCGCAGTTCACTCCTAATATAGCCTCAGGCAGAAACAACAAATATGCGCTTCCGGCAAACTTTCCATGGATGACATTCGATGTCAACAGTGAATATCCACAGGTGAAAGCGATTTGGGAAATCCAGGATGAAAGCGATATCGGATGCGGTGCAGTACATGCAGGAAAGTACGTACTCTATGCTAATACACAAGGAGTTGTCAAAGCGCTGGACACTGCTACAGGTGCCCTCAGGTGGAGTTTTGCTACCGGTGGAAAGGTCTTTTCGACCCCGGCTATATCAGGTTCAAAAGTGGTAATAGGTTCCACAGACGGTTATATCTACTGTCTAAACCTTCGCAAAGGCAAACTCTTATGGAAATATAAGTGCGATAAGTCAGTACTCGGTTCGCCCGTAATTATGGACAAAGTGGTCTATATCGGTGCTTCGGACCATAAATTCAGGGCCATTAGCTTGCGCAGAGGCAAACTGCTGTGGGAATACGGCTCTGTGAAAGGTTTTGTCGAGTGCAAGCCCTTTGCTGACAAAGAACAGATTGTTTTCGGAGACTGGGGCAATTCCCTCTACTCTCTTGACCCTGCTACGGGAAAAGAACAATGGGTGTGGCGCAATAAGGGCAGCAGAATGTTCTCCCCCGCAGCAGTCTGGCCGGTGAAGAGCAACGGTAAAATTTTCATAGTTACTCCTGACAGGAAATGTCATGCAATCGACGCCCGTACCGGAAAAGAGATCTGGACTGTTGACGGAGGGCGTGAATCGATAGCACTTTCAAAAGAGGGATCGAAAATTTTCGTAAAAAATATGTTCAACTCCATACAGTGCTGGTCAACCTTATCCGACGAGCCACAGCTGGAATGGAACATTCAAAGTGGTCTGGGTTACGACATCTCTCCCACTCCCTCCGGCACAATTCTCTTGAAAGATGGCAGGGAGATGCTTATAGTTCCCACCGATAAAGGCAACATATTCTGCTTTGACAGCAAAAACGGAAACCTTGTCTGGAAGCACAAGATCTCCGTTGCATTAATCAACTCCATCGAACCTATCGGTCAGGACAAACTCCTGATTTCAACTATGGATGGGGTAGTTACAATGTTGTTCATAACTTTCTGACCATCTCGATAGTCTGTAAAAGACGTCCCTTACTGTTGTAAGTCTCCTGTCTGACACAGCCGATGTCCTTTACCATCCAGGTAATTATAGTCACCTCTTCAGTGATTATTGCCACTCTGGTTTTCTGTTTTTCCTGTACTTTAGCGGCATTGAAGGTACCCGCCGGTACAGTCACGCTCTCCATCCCGAGCACTTTACGCTCCGTCAGCTCAACCGTACCACCGATACTGCCGATCTTTATCGACAAACTTCTGTCAGGCAGTTCCTCACCTGCTCTGATATCCGAAGGAACAAATACAACACAGCCCTTTACCATAAGGTCCTTTGTTGCTATTCCTTTTCTGATGGTCTCAAGTTTTACGGTCAACTCTCCATCTTTGAAATAAAGGAACATATTCGCCGTTACATCTTTGAAAAGATGTTCGCCGTTTTTATCAAAATAGACCTGCTCTAAAATTACGGTAGCATTGTCAAGTGACTCGCCGTTTAAGCTTTGGAGGGTTTCATCATACGAACCCCTGAATTCGCCTTTGTTGTCGTAAACCCTGAAACTCGCCTGCGAACCGGGCTGCGTGGCAAAATAATACTGGGCTCTGATAGGCATTACTGCTGCCATGACAGCAGATAGTATCAGTAGAACTCTTCTCATTCCTTACAAAATTAAATTTTACTGATGCTCTCAGCAGTAATCCAGCCCTGGCGTCCGTCAGAGAGTTCAATTCTCGTCCATTCACCAAGTTCATCAAGCAAAGAGACCTTAGTGCCCTCATGAAGCACGAAAATGGGGTTTCCTGCCTCTCCAGGCGAACTTCTTACAGAAGCAACCGGTGACATGACTATTGCCGAATCCTCCTTGATCGCATCATTTTTCTCACTAATGGAGAACGCAAATGCTATGCCAGCAAATAGGAGACAAACACAGGCCAGCACAAACGAAGTTTTACGACTGCGAAGTGAAGAACCGAAACGGAATCCAAGCATCATCATGGCCACCGCAAATGCCAGTACAACTGCAATCCAGGCCCATACATCTGCCGAGAAGAGATATTTTACCTTACGTACCCAGGTTACGAGTATCAAATCGGGCAATACATCTATCTTGTCGAGAGTAAATCTCTGTGCAATGGCCAGGTTGTTTGCCGCATCGGCATGTGAGGGATCCAGTTTGAGCGCTTTCTCGTAATAGAGGATTGCGTGAGAATTATCGCCGCTCTTGAAGTAGCTGTTGGCTATATTGTAATAGAGAGCCGGCGAAACCTTCTGCTCACCTTCTATCATAAGGTAGAAGTTAAGCGCGTTGACATAGTCGCCTTCTGCATAGTAACCGGCTGCCATGTCCCAAAGATCATCTACACTTTCCTGGGCAGGAGCAGCACAAGGGGTAAATAACAGAAGCAGCGCAATGATTGGTGCTACAGAGCTCTTTGAACGTTTGGTCACACTTTTCAATTTAGACTCTATTTCTGAAAGTACACTCACAGCTTCGTCGTAGAGAGTCTCCATCTCCGCAGTTTTAGTATCAGGAGCATATCTTGCAAATTCACATCTGTCGAGGATGGATATGAACCGGGTTATCAGTTGTTCGGGAAGACTCTTTTCTGCAAGGGATGAGGAGATTCTCTCTTTGGATAGGTCGGCCACCGGGATAATCAGTTTGTCGGAGACATAACCGAGCATCGCCTTGTGGAGTTCCTCGTAATATGCTCCGCTGAGCCCCTGTTTGAGATAGGTGCCTGCCTGTTGCAGACGCGTACGTGCCATTTTTTTGGCTCTACGGTTGCGTGTACCTATCACGTCTCTACGAAGTGCAGCTCTTTTCTTAAGAATTGCACCTACTGTAAAAAATAGCAGTACGATAATCGCAATCAATCCGTAGAAATGTAACGATCCGGCAAAGAAACGCTCTTTATCTCTCAACAAAGGAGCACCGGTCGAGATATACCGGATATCTTCAGCCAGATTTTTGACACTCTGTCGGGTGACACCCGGCATTACAACCCCTCCATGATCAATGCCACTGCCACGCCCTACCTTAACGGAAAGAGCACCGCTATTTAAAGTTTTGTATCGTTTAGCTGAAAGGTCATAAAATGAATATTCAATCGGGGCAATCTCAAAATCACCGTGGCTACGTGGTATAAATGGATATTCAAAGGTCTTGCTGCCTGAAGTACCATCATATGAAACCTTTTCAGTAGTCTTAACGTCATAGAGTTCAAAATCGGAGGGAAACTCCACTTTTGGAGCTTCCAACATAGAAATATTACCGGTTCCGCTTATTGTAACCGTTAGCGAAGCAGCCTCATGTGCAGTAAGACTATCTTTGCTCAATGATGTACTGATCTTGAAATCTCCGACTCCACCACCAAAAGAGGCCGGAGCAGTCGGCAAAGCATTTACCGTAACTGCAGTCTCGGGAGTGAAGAGGCGCTTTCTAACTGTCTGAAAATTGTCAAAAAAGTCATCGAAAATACTTCTTGGACCTGTGGTACCGGCACGTATTCTTACCACGCAGACTATCTCAGCAGACTCAATATTGATTTTGCCGGTCTGCTGGGGAATAAGCATATATCTGCGAAGCAAAGCCGCATTGTAGATGGTGCCGTCTACATTTTCCCTGTTGAATTCTATATTCTGCGGCGTATCAATTTCTTTACTCCAGAAACCGTTGAAAGTTGGAAACTTAACATCTTCAAAACTGGCGATGTCCACCCTGGTATATAGTTTGAGTGTGGCAATTATAGGCTCTCCCTTTACGACATTGCGTTTGTTTAATGTCAATCTTAAGAAAATATCGTCGGACGAGGCACTTTGTACTTTTGAGTCGCTCCGGCTCTGCTGTGTATCAGCCTCCTGATTCCGGTTTTGGCTTTGTGTCTCCTGCTGGCTGCCGACCACCTCTATGGTGATACTGCGAGTACTATACTGCTGTTTATCGATGGTAGCAGTTGCTGCCGGCATTGTAAAACTCCCTACTCCCTTGGCTTGGAGCAAATAAGTCACAGTCTCTTTGTGAGTGGAAGTCCGTTTGCCGTTGATAATGCTCACACTACTGGAAGTGCCTTTTTGTGGCCCCCATACTACATTGAAATCGTCACTCCCTGGCCAGTCAAAGTCCGACATTTTGCCATCTGAAGTAAAGACTATTCTGAATGTCTCGTCCATCGCTACTACGCCCGGAGCCTCGACTGTAAGCCCCTGACCAAAAGCAACTTTGGCCGAAATAAGCAATAAAAAGAGGAATATCAGTGTTCGTTTCATACTATCTCATCCGGTGTAATCACCAGTTTTTTTCTTTCTGTTTGGATTTCAACAAGAGGGCCTTTTCCTTCTTTACCTTCTCCTGAGTCTCCTTTTCTTTCTCCTGTATAGCCTGAAGCATCTGCTGGGCAGCCTGAGGCGTTATTTTAGGAGGAGGAGTCTGCCCATCTCGCCGGTCCTGCTTGTCGTCATTATTGTCCTTGTTCTGATCTTTATTATTCTGATCCTGATTCTTGTCCTTGTCCTGATCCTTGTCCTGATCCTTGTTATCGTTCTGATTTTGGTCTTTATTCCGGTCCCGGTTCTGATCTTGATCCTGATTTTGATCCTGGTTTTGGTTCTGGTCCTGATTCTGGTCTTGATTCTGCTGCTGATCCTGCAACATCTTTTGAGCGTAAGCAAGGTTAGACTTTGTCTCCATATCGTCGGGATTACGGCGCAGAGAGTTCTTGAAGGCCTCTATTGCTTCAGCATATTTTTTCTGACTGAGCAACGAATTGCCCATATTGTGATAAATATCGGAACCATGCTTCTCCTTTCCAAGGGAATCGGCCACCGAAGAGTAATATTTATCAGCTTCGGTAAAATTTTCCATACGGAAAAAAGTATTGCCGAGATTGTAACCGGCTGCATTGGAAAGTGAGTCGGTTACAAGCGCCTTCTTGTAGTTTATTTCAGCTTCCTGATACTTTTCCTTACGGAAATCTCTGTTGCCCCGGCGTACTTGTGAACGATCTGCCTGTGCAAAGGCCGTTAATACGGTCATAAAAAGCACAAATATTATTAAAACTATCCTTTTCATCATTTATCCTCCATTTTGAAGAGTTGTCTGCGACCTTTCTTCTCGGAAATCAGCATTTCAAGTATGAGGAAAAAAAGCGCAATGCCGAAAAAGTACATATACTGCTCATCAAAATCCTCAAATACCACAGACTGAAACTCCTGTTCGTCCATCTCCTTAATATGGTCAATAATGGGATTTAAGCCAAATTCGCTATTACCTGCACGCACGTAAAGACCATCTCCTATATCGGCTATCTTTCTGAGCGTATTTTCATCCAGACGGGTTACCACTATTTCCCCATCCCTATCTTTCAGCAGCCCTCCATTCATGGGAATAGGTTTACCCTCCGGCGACCCCACACCTATGCAGTAAATCCTGATACCACTCTCAGCCACGGTACGAGCCACATCCATCACATCTCCTTCGTGGTCTTCCCCATCGGAAATGACAATGATTGCGCGGCTATTCTCACTCTGGGTACTGAAGCTGCGGGCGGAGGTAGTTATGGCTTCAGCCAGTGCAGTACCTTGTATCGGTACCGAACCTGTGGTGATGCTATTGAGAAATATCTTGGCCGATACATAATCTGTAGTAATAGGGAGCTGTACGAAGGATTGACCCGCAAAGAGAATAAGTCCGATGCGATCACCGCGTAGACGATCCACCAGTCGTTCTATTGCCAGCTTGGACCTTTCAAGACGGTTAGGAGAATAATCTTCGGCAAGCATTGAGTTGGAGACGTCAAGTGCTACCATCACTTCCACCCCCTTGCTCTGTCTCTCCTTAAGACGGGCTCCGAGCTGGGGCCTTACAAGGCCCAACACAAAAAAGAACCAGGCAATCGCCAGCAGGGTGATTTTAAGCCAACCCCTGCCTCTGGAGACATCGGGCATCAGTTTAGAAACAAGTGCTGTGTCACCGAGTTTGGCAATCCTTCTTTTCTTGATACGAAGTGAAACTCCGTAGAAAATGAACAGGAAAGGTATTATGAGCAAGAGGAGCAGATATTCTCCTTGTGCAAGGTGTATCATTCTATGGTATCCTCCTTATTACAAATAATCTGAATAAAAGTTCCGCAAGAAGAGCCAAAAGCGCTATAGACGCATACTTCATGAAGAGTTCCGAATAGATCGGGAAACTATCTACCGTCGTTTTACTCTTCTCCATGGCGTTTATCTCACCGTAAATCTCGAGCAGTTTAGTATTGTCAGTGGCCCTGAAATATTTACCACCGGTCTGGGCAGCTATCTCCTGAAGGAGTTTCTCGTCAATTTCCACCTCTATATCTTGCAGACGAACTCCCCAAGGGGTCATTACCGGATAGGGTGCCGTACCCATCGCTCCCACTCCTATGGTATATACCCGAATATTATAAGTTTTGGCTATCTCCGCTGCCATCAGAGGAGCGATTTCACCGCGGTTATTGACACCGTCAGTGAGCAGTATTACCACTTTGCTCTTGGCATCGGAGTCCTTGAGTCGAGCAACCGCCGTGGCAAGTCCGTTACCTATGGCAGTGCCATCCTCAATCAGTCCGGTCTCTATCTCCTTCATCAGATTGATCAGCGTCACACGGTCGGTGGTGAGAGGTGACTGGGTGAAACTTTCACCGGCAAAAACCACTATTCCAATACGATCGGTTGGCCTTGAGGCCACAAACTCAATTGCAATATCCTTGGCGGCACCGATACGGTCCGGTTTGAAATCTCGGGCAAGCATCGAGGTGGAGATATCCATTGTAAGCACGATGTCCACACCTTCGGTATCCACGGTCTCGAAGGTTTCCGAGGTGCGCGGACGGGCAATGGCTACGATTATGGCAGCGATTGCAATCATCCTAAGCAAAAAAGGTATGTGACGCAGCACTTTTTTAAGTATCCCTCCTTTTGCCTTCCACGGGATGGAATTGGAGACAATCATAGATGGTGAAGAGCCCCTGTACTCCCTCCAAATATAAAGGGCAATCAGCGGAATGAGTATAAACTCCAACCAGAGCAGATATGGATATTCAAAAAACATGAACTACTTCTCCTTTTCTTTTTCAATTTCCTGCAGGAAAGTTGCATTGACAAATCTTACTGCAGTAGGAATAGCCTCCTCATTCTCACCAATGGAAGGTGTATGCTTGGCAAACTTCACAAAATCAGCCGTAGTGAAGAGTTCTCTAAGGCGTTCCAGCAGATTGGGATCAATCTCTTTGTCTTTCAGACCCTCAAACATCTCATTTGAGGTCTGTTCCAAGGCTGCGATATGATATCTGTCGCTGATATATTTGCGCAAAGTGTCGGTCACCGCAGTATAAAATTGCTTATGGCGGTTGTTCTGCCATAGTTTCTGACCACGTATCTTCTCAAGCGAGCGCAATGCAACGATATGCGGAGGATCTTTAACTATTGTACGACCAAAGATGGAACGCCCCTCCCTGGCTCTTATGACAAATAGCACTATAAGCAATACGAGAGCAACTGCAATCAACACAACGCCACCCCAAAGAAGGATTTCGGAGAAGGTCACCGGATACTTTATCTGTCCTTTGATATCGAAAGGAACGAAAGTGGCGGTATCTATCTGTATGGTATTGACATCGAGTATCGGTCCGTCATAGAAAAGGGTATCGACGGAACCGTCAGCCCTCTCTATATGTACAAGCACCGGCGGTAAGAAATAACTTCCGCTATCAAATGCCGTAAGTGTCATTCTCCCCTCCACTTCAAGTCTTCCTCGCCTGAAAGAAAGAGTATCTATGTGGAATCCCTTGATAGTCTCAACTCCGGGAGCAACAGGATCGTCTGGTCTTTCTATGTAATAATCTTCTCCTTCGAGTATTCTGACGGGAATACGCCATTCAATCTGGTCACCTATCAATATCGAATCCCTGCTGAGCACCGATTTGTATTGCGGCTCACCGTCATTCCGGGCGAATAGGGTAATCGCACAGAAAAATAGCGTCAATATGGCAAATAAATATCTTCTTTTCATCAGGCTCTGTTTTTGAAAAACGAAATCAGTTCCTTTACATAGTTCTGGTTGGTGCTGATACTGACATTGTCCACCTTATACCTGCGCAACAGATGAATTGTATCTTCGTAAAGATCCCTGTTCCACTGCGCAAAACTACTGCGTACCTTGGAAGAAGAGGAATCGACCCACATCCCCTGGCCGGTCTCCGCATCACGAATCCTTATCAGACCAACGTCAGGGATTTCCCTTTCGCGGGGATCGTAAATATTGATTACCGAGAGATCGTGCCGTCCGGCCGCAATCTTAAGAGCCTCTTCATAACGCGGAGCTGCATTCTCATCAGTATCCAGCATATCGGAAAGCAGAAACGCAGTACAACGCTTTTTAAGGGCGTTTGTAAGATAGCGCAATGCCTCACCAATGTCGGTTCCTTTTTCCTGCGGCTTGAATTCGAGAATCTCCCTGATAATCCTCAATAAGTGGGTACGCCCCTTCTTGGGAGGAATGAACTTTTCCACCTTACTGCTGAAAAAGAGAGCTCCCACCTTGTCGTTGTTGATTGATGCAGAAAAAGAGAGCACGGCAGCTACCTCAGCCATCAGATCCTTCTTGGACCTGACAACCGTACCGAATGCCCTTGAGCCGCTCACATCTATCAGAAGCATCACGGTGAGCTCCCTCTCTTCTTCGAATACCTTTATGTAAGGAGTTCTGAGACGAGCGGTAACATTCCAGTCCATACTGCGCACATCGTCGCCGTATTGGTACTCTCGTACTTCACTGAAAGCCATACCGCGCCCCTTGAAGGCGGAGTGGTACTCACCTGCAAATATCTGATGAGACAAAGCGCGGGTCTTTATCTCGATCTTCCTTACTTTTTTCAACAAATCTGTTTCCATCAACAATTATCTACTATGGAACTTCTACTGCATTTAGAATATCGGCAATAATGGCCTCAGTAGTGACATTTTCGGCTTCAGCCTCATAGGTCAGACCTATTCTGTGTCTGAGTACCTCATAACAAACCGCCCTGACATCTTCCGGAATCACATAGCCTCTGCGTTTGATAAAGGCATAGGCTTTGGCTGCCAATGAAAGCGATATGCTGGCACGGGGGGAGCCGCCGAAGGCAATCATATCCTTGAGTTTAGGCAGATTGTAATCTTCGGGATAACGAGTGGCGAAAACTATGTCAACTATATATTTTTCAATTTTTTCATCCATATATACATCCCTGACCACCTCGCGGGCACGTACAATGTCTTCGGGTTTGAGCACTGTGGAGGGTTTGGGAAAAGTCCCTGAGTTGTTCATGCGTATAATGAGCTTTTCTTCCTCCTTTTTGGGATAACTCACCACTACTTTAAGCATGAACCGGTCAACTTGAGCCTCGGGCAGAGGATAGGTGCCCTCCTGCTCAATAGGGTTCTGCGTTGCCATCACGAGGAAGGGTTGCGGTAGCGGGAAACTGTCGTCACCGATGGTCACCTGGCGTTCCTGCATCGCCTCAAGCAACGCAGACTGCACTTTTGCTGGCGAACGGTTGATCTCATCCGCAAGCACGAAGTTGGCGAAGATGGGCCCCTTCTTAATCTGGAACTGTTCGCTCTTCTGGCTATAAATGAGTGTACCGATTACGTCTGCCGGCAAAAGGTCCGGGGTAAACTGTATTCTGCTGAATTTTGCATCCACAATGGATGCGAGAGTATTGATGGCCAAAGTCTTGGCAAGACCGGGCACGCCTTCCAGGAGAATATGACCATCGGCCAGAAGTCCGATCAGGAGGTTCTCCACCAGATGTTTCTGCCCAACAATGACTTTGTTCATCTCCATCGTAACAATATCGACGAAGGCACTTTCGCGTTCTATGCGGTCGTTGAGTTCTTTGATGTTTACGCTGTCCATATAGATAAATTGAATATTTTTGTACTTTTGTAATTTATAATCTACAAAATTAATATATTTTTTCCAATGCGGCTCTTTGTTTCAATCTCTTTTAACGGCGGCGCCTATAGCGGATGGCAGATCCAGAAGAATGCTATCTCCGTGCAGGCCGTTCTGGAGAGGGCACTAACTCTCGCAACAGGAGAGAGGATTTCTGTTACAGGCGCCGGAAGGACGGATGCCGGAGTCAATGCCAAAGGATTCATAGCCCATTTCGACATTTCAGCGGAATGCACTAAGAAGCCCAAGGAGATATTACGCAAAATAAATGCCATTCTGCCTTCGGACATCATTGCTCAGAATATTTGTCAGGTTACTGATGATGCCCACGCCCGTTTTGATGCCATAAGCCGCACATACAGATATTATGTCCACACCGAAAAAGACCCTTTTGCCATTTTTTCATACCATTACAGACATCGCCTTGATATGGAAAAGATGAACATTGCTGCTCGGTATCTGCTCGGAACAAAAGATTTTTCGAGTTTTGAAAAGCTCGGCGGTGACAATAAGACCTCCATTTGTAGTGTGACATCGGCTCTATGGGAGCGGATTGATGAGACACATCTCTGCTTTTGCGTCACTGCAGATCGTTTTTTAAGAAACATGGTAAGAGCGATGGTTGGCACACTTTTGGATATCGGCAGAGGGAAGAGAGACCCGGAATGGATCACACAGCTGATAGAGGAAAAAGAGCGTTGCAGGGCCGGACAATCAGTTCCCGGTCACGCGCTTTTCCTGACGGAAGTCAGATATCCCTATCCCCTTTTTGAAAACAATAAAAAATAAAACAGATACATTTATGCTTTTTACATTTCTACAGACAAGCACTGAAGTAATTGAGGGCGCAGTTGCCCCAGTGCAGGAGGAACTCACCTTTTCCTTGATTGATATGGCAATCAAAGGTGGATGGCTGATGATAGTGCTCGCACTACTCTCCATAATAGGTATCTATATTTTTGGTGAAAGATGGTGGGCCATCAGAAGAGCCGGAAAAATCAGTAAGACCTTTATGAAAGACATCAACGATTACATCCTGGACGGTAAAATCAAATCTGCTCTGGGTCTTTGCAAAAAAACCTCTTCTCCGATTGCCAGACTGGTAGAGAAAGGGATCGAAAGGATTGACAAACCCCTTACAGACATACAGACAGCAGTAGAGAATGTCGGTAACCTCGAAGTTGCAAAACTCGAGAAAGGACTTCCCTTCCTGGCCACCATAGCTGGCGGTGCACCTATGATCGGATTTCTTGGTACGGTAATGGGTATGATTCAGGCATTCTTCAATATGTCTCAGGCAGGCAACAACATAGACATCACTCTCCTCTCCGGAGGTATATATACAGCTATGGTTACCACTGTGGGCGGTCTGATAGTTGGCATTATGGCCTTTTTTGCCTACAACTACCTAACCGCAAGAGTATCCGATGTGGTATTCAAGATGGAAAATGTCACCATCGATCTTCTTGACACATTACAGTCCAGACAGGACTCAACTATTTATTGATCCGGTTATGGCCATAAAACGAAAAACCAAGGTAGAAGCATCATTTTCGATGTCATCAATGACGGACATTGTTTTTCTGCTGCTGCTATTCTTTCTGATAACATCCACACTGGTCAATCCCAACGCTCTCAAGCTCCTGCTGCCCAAGAGTACGGGACAGGTGTCTGCCAAGGCCACAGTCAGCGTCTCCATAAAGCACTATCCCGAGCAGAACATGGTCTCTTACCACATCAACGGTAACCAGATGCCTATCCGCTTTGACCAGATTGAGGGAAGTGTCATAAATCTACTTCAGGGGGAAGATGACCCGACTTTTTCCATCTATGCAGACGAAACCGTTCCCATTAAGGAAGTAGTGGCACTGATGAACATTGCGAAGCGAAACAAATTTAAAGTAATAATGGCGACCTCGCCGGAATAATAGACTGAAAATGAGTTCAGGTAGCAAAGACGGCAAATCCAATATGTTCGGCATAGGACTGACGGCGATATTCCATATCGCCCTGCTCTTTATTGGTGTCGGCTCCGGACTTAAATACAACTACCCGCCACCCGAAGAGCAGGCAATTCTTATGGATTTTCTATCTGAAGAAGAGCCTAAGCCCATAGAAGTGGCAGCAGGCATCGAACCCAGAACTCCAAACCCCAACCCTGAAGAGGAGGTAAGGCTTGTACAGCGCTCCGAAGGTCCTGTGGAGGGAACAAAGAGTAACGAGGCTCTTGAGGCTACAGTCGGCGATGATGGTGATGTAGAGGTATCTGAACCGCCCCGAAAGGAGATCAACCGCAGGGCTCTCTTCCCCACAGCCGTCAACGATAAGAAGGACACACTCGCACCTCAGACAGCTGAACACCCCTCTGACAATCTTACTGCAGGCCACTCTCAGGGTAATACGCGGACCGGCTCTACTGACGGCACTCCCAGTGCTCAGCTCAAAGGACGCTCATTAATGGGTTCCCTACCTCTCCCCGAATATTCCGTGCAGGCCTCCGGCCGTGTGGTGGTAAAGATAATGGTGGATAAAAATGGCAATGTAACCTCTGCACAACCCGGCGTTGCAGGTACCACAGTTACAAACAGAACCCTCTGGGAGGCCGCAAAGGAAGCCGCTCTCAAAGCCAAATTCAACACCAGCAGCGCCATCTCCCAAGAAGGCACCATTACCTATATTTTCACACTAAAATAACTCTCTTTTCATTATATTTGCGGGTAATTCATCAATTAACAGAAATTCCGCAATGAAAAGAGTCGTTTCCACATTTATGATGCTGATGATTGCCATCAGCGTTTGTTTTTCACAAGAATTGCCAAAACGTGAGTTCCGCGGCGCCTGGTTACATATTGTCGGTAATCAACAGATGCGGACAATGACCATGGAGGAGATCCAGGCATGGTTTATTAATTCACTGGATAGACTTCAGCAATTGGGCTGCAATGCAATTCTTTTCCAGG
>MTKW01013891.1_pt1 | contig 16214 bp, 5 predicted proteins | sample 1042761 | NCBI WGS metagenome assembly MTKW01 (sample SAMN06205366, study PRJNA360243) | anaerobic digester metagenome | biome: Wastewater treatment plant; feature: Anaerobic digester sludge; material: sludge; isolation source: anaerobic digester fed with sludge from wastewater treatment plant ... | reverse complement strand
GTTGACACCCATAACAAAAAATTGCTATAATTGCTCCAGGCAAAAGCAAATTCCTATCTTTAATTGCTCCAGGCAAAAGCAAATTCCTATCTTTTGCTATAATTGCTCCAGGCAAAAGCAAATTCCTATCTTTTTCAAGATACTATGAACAAGGGCTTCAACAATGTTTTTGCGACTTCAGCCCTGTCTTCGGTTATGGCACTGTTATTGCTGGCTTTTTACTCGAAAAAGGAGGCTGAACTTATCTGAGGGTTTCGCCGGCTTTAGCAAAGGGCTGCCCCCCCAATCCCTAGGTTTTTCCATAGGACCCCATACTGTTGCAATCATTGTACAAGTTTATGCCCAGCTTATGAACTCGCGGTATCCCTGCCGGCCTTTATCCCCTACGTTCTGGTGATGCGAGAATGGAGGCGTAATCGGCAGCCCCTTTCCAACCTGCAGCAACACCGCTGAAACCACTGCCCCTGCAACCGGTATGGCGCCACTGCCCTAATTAGTCAGATCCGGATCGTAATGTTTCAAAAGCAGCGAGCAGCCCACCATCGACACCAAGCTTAAGGCTATCACCGTCCCGCCCATAATGGCTGGAAAAAAGCCAAAGATGGCCAGGGGAACAGTGATCATATTGTAGACACCTCGGAAAGCAGCTTGTTTCCGGAGTGCGTAAAATCTATTAGCGGATTCGGTCCCGGCGGGAAAGGCTTCCATTTAAAAGGAAACAGCAGCAAGGCGCGTAGCAGTTGGAGTTGTTATGCAAGTATCGAGTACCGTTCTTACGATGATGACGGCGATCCCTTTCTTCAGGAACTCCAGGGCAGAATAGTAGCCCAGAAACCCTGTCCCGCCGATGATAAACACATTGTTAACCGGATATTTCATCTTCTTCCTCCTTTTCAGGATCTATATTTCTCCACCCGCTCACAGCTGCAGGATGTCCTTGTAGGAATCCGCCGGGTAGAAATTATCCTCCTCGGGGCCGTGGGAATTGTACCAGGCCTGGGCAAAGTAGGGTACCTTTTTGGCCAAAGCGTCAAAATTCCAGGGAACGGGTTCACAGCACTCCGCGCACCAGAACCCGGCCTTGATCACCGTGTAGGGAGTAGCCTCGAACAGGTGACCGTTATGACATTCCCAAGTCAGTTTAGTCCGGAGATCGCCTCGGGCCATGCTCTGCGCCAGGCACTTTCCGCCCCTGAATTTTGCCGCTCCCTGCATGTCGGCGAGCCCCAGATCGCTGTCCGCTTTGTTTTCGTCGTAGCCGTGGCTTAAAATCACCGCCCTGTTCTTCCCTCTGTACTCGTTGTCGGAAATAAAAGCGATCTCCTCCGGCGTGAGTTCTGTCCGGCCTCTCAGATCCAGTAGTTCTGCGGTGCTGATATCTTTAAGAGGGCCCGAGGGGACCAGCTTGTACTCCGCCCAATTGCGGGGGATCTGCTCGAAGGCCTCCCGGGATCCATAAAAAGCGCTGATCCGGCCCTCAATGTTATGGTTGATCCAGTACATGGGGGCATTCGCATCCTGATGCAGTCTTTCGATAACGTACTTACGGATCAACCCCGGGAAGAATTTGCCTAGCCGGAAATACCGCAGCTTGCGGGAAAGCCCGGCGAAAAAGTCCTCAAAGGATTCTGTCCGAAAGTCTAAAATATTGTTGAGTTCATCGGAGTCGAGATACCAGAAGCAGTGGAAGTTGCGGGCCGAGTTCCAGTGGGGTCTAAAAACATCCCTGGCTGAACGGCCCATGAGCTGAAACCCCCGGTCCAGGGTTTCGTAGCCCGTTACCCTGGCCCCTGCGCCGTTGCCGATATTATAGCACTTTTGCCAAAAAGATGAAGGCAGCAGACCTTCATCATCCATCCGGACCAGGTTTGCGATAAGCCGGCCGCTGTCCCTGGCTGTGGACCACTCGATAAAGGTATTCCAGCAGGTGTGAAACATCAGCCCGCCCTTTAAGTTGTTGAGGAGGACACCATCGTAGAGGATGCCCGACTGCCTTAAGGAGACCCAGTGCTTGACAGCCGATTCCACGACGCATCTTTCCCCTTTAATCTTGGTCACGGCATAGTAATCATAGGGGCTGGAAAGCAGGGGATCCCCCACCCGTCCCCAATGGACCGGGAAAAACCTGTTGCCGTATTCAGCGATAGAGCCAATGTGGACATATTTTTTCTCGTCAGGGTTTTTTTCTGCCTCGATGGCCTGGACCAGGTTCCTAACCCCCAGGTGGTTGACCTTTTCGGCAGAGCCGGGGTCGATGTCGGAGGCAGGGGGGATCACCGCGGCGCAATTGATGATGTAGTCGGACTTCCCCACCACCTTGACGCAGTCATTAATGCTGGACAGGTCGCCGAAGAACACTTCAGCCCTGCTGCCGTAGCGTTTATCCAGCTCTTGTTTTAGCCTCTCATTCTGCGGCTTCTTCCTCAAGATGACGAGACCCTTGAACTTGCCCGCAGCCATTACCGCCTTGAGCACCTCGCTGCCCATGGAACCTGAGGCGCCGGTAATCAGTACTGTCTTTTGATCCAAATAGAACCATCCTTTCGCCACTGCTACCTATCCGCTGCAAATATATGGGATTTGCTTCTTTGTCGGGGATCGTTTTTCAACACCCCTCTGCTGAAAGCCTGCTTCGGGAGCTCAGGCGCAACGGTCAGCTCAGATTGCTCTGCGGTTTTGACAAAGTGCCTACAACCTGAGCCTTAAGCCGATTTTTAACCAAGCTTCTTGGAATGGAGAAAGAAATAATCGCTATTTTTGATCAGACGGTTTCCGAGCTTATCAAAATAAAATACCGGGAGTTTTGCGGGAACTTTCGGGCTTTCAGGATAAATGTGAAATAACCACGATGCCAAAAAAGCCCGTGGTTATCACGTTTTCTGGTGGTGGGCGAAGCAGGATTTGAACCTGCGACCCCCTGCTTGTAAGGCAGGTGCTCTCCCGCTGAGCTATCCGCCCAAAGAAATGGTGACCCCTAGGGGATTTGAACCCCTGCTGCCAGCTTGAAAGGCTGGTGTCCTAACCGATTAGACGAAGGGGCCAAACGTGGTGGGCCCACCAGGGCTCGAACCTGGGACCAGCCGGTTATGAGCCGGCCGCTCTTCCAACTGAGCTATGGGCCCTTGTGCATGGCACTCTTTGTAAGAAAAGGTACATCTGCAGCAACACTTAAGCGCTGCCCAAGTTGGAGTTTAGCATAAGCGGGGGCCTGCTGTCAAGAAAAAAAGCGTCTTGCCCGACCCGGCCCGGCTGGATATAATTAGTCTGAGAAGGGGGCAGCCGGTATGGGACGGGAGAACAGCGGCCGGGCCGAGGTGCATTATTTTTCCGACTCTTTGAGGAAAAAACTGGGCAGGATGCTGACTGCGCCCGCCACCGTGGTAGAAGCCCCCTCAGGTTATGGCAAGACCACGGCTGTCCGCGACTTTCTGGAGTGTTCCCTGGATCAGAGCACGCCTGCTTACTGGTTTACCTCCGCCGATGAAGAACCCGCCGCAGGATATAGCCGCCTCTGCCGTGAAATTGAAAGGATCGACCGGCAGGCCGGTGAACGGCTGCTCAGGATCGGGCTGCCCAACGCCGCAACCATTGGCGAAACCATCGCGGCCCTGCGTTCCCTGCGCTGCCCCTACCAGGCCTACCTGGTAATTGACAATTTTCAATTTTTACACAGCACCCTGCCGGCCGCTTTTCTGGCCGCTCTCATGGAGCATGGCGGCGGAAGCCTGCATATCATCGTGATCACCCAGATGCTTAAACGCAGCGCCCTGGCCCTGATTGACGGCCATGGGTTTTTGCATCTAACTTCTGCAGATCTGCGACTGGGGGCAGAAGATATCCGCCGCTATTTCGACCTGGCCGGGGCGCACATTACCCCGGAGGAAGCACAAGAGTTGGAACAGTACACCGAGGGCTGGATTACTGCACTCTACCTGCAGCTCCGCGCTTTCCTGGAGACGGGAAATTTCTCCGATAAACCCGGCATCCTCACCTTGATGGAGCACCTGCTGTGGGATAGTTTACAGGCGCCGCAGCAGGATTTTCTTCTGCGCCTCTCCCCTTTCAAACTCATCACCTTGCGGCAGGCCTGTTATCTTCTGAACTGCGCCTCACTGCCCGCATACGCCCTTGAAACCCTGGACAGCCCCTTTATCCGCTTTGATCCCGCTGACGCACGCTATGAAATGCATGCTATCCTCTCCGATCTGCTGGTGCAAAAAAGGCGGGAAAGAGGGGTGGCTTTTGAGCGGGATTGCCTGCTGCGGGCGGGTGATTTTTGCCGGGAGGGCGGAGAGGCCGTCTCCGCCCTGGAATTTTATGCGCAGGCCGGGGACTATGAACGGATGCTTTCCCTGGATCTCTCCCCTTTGATCCTGGAGACCGTAAATGGAAAGCCCTTTGCGGAGCTGGCGTGGGAAATAGCCCTGAATTGCCCCGCAGAGATAAGAAGAAAGCATCCCCTTTCCCTGCTGCGCCTGGCCCACGGCCTCTACACTGCAGGAATGAGTGAAGAGTTTGATCTGCTCATGGAAGAGCTGCGCAGCGATCCGGAACAGGCCGGCGGGGAGCGGGATCCGGCCCTCATCGCTGAACGGACCCTGCTCGCCTCGCTGAAAAACTTTCCCCGCACAAAAGAGATGATCCCGGCTCTCAGGGAGACCGCCGCCCTTTTCGGCGCCGGCCGCTCGCGGGTAATCCTACCCTCAAATCCCTGGTGCCTGGGCAACCCCTCCCCCATCAGCTCCATTCATACCCGGCCGGGCGAAGCGGACCGGGAGGCCGACGAACTGGAGGAGTACCTGGCCCTTTATGCGCCCCTGACGGGCGGGCACGGCGGCGGAGCTGATGTGCTCTTCCGTGCGGAACTGGCCTACCACCGGGGGGAAATCAGTGAAGCGGAGATCCTATCCTACAAAGCCGTCTTTTTAGCCGAAAGCAACGGACAAAACATCATCCACCTGGGCGCCACCCTGCTGCTGGCGCATATCGCCCTGCACAAGGCTGATACGGCGGGGTGGCAGCGCGCCATCAGCTCCATGGAGCGCGCCGCCGCCCTGGGCGCGCAGGATACCTTGATCAGCCGCACTGCGCTGGATATTGTCCGCGCCGTCCTCTTGAATGAGCTGGAGGATCAGTGCTCCATCCCACAATGGCTGCAAAAAGGTGATTTCGGCGGACAGCGCCTGTCGGCGCCCATGGCCCCTCTGGCCCACTTCGTACACCTGAGCTACCTCATGCACCAGGGGGAACACGCCCGCGTCGCCGGCACCGGCCAGGCCATGCTGCCCCCCCGCGGGCTGGGCCGCCCCTTCATGGAGGCCCTGATCACCCTGGTCATCGCCGTCAGCCAGCTAGCCCTGGGGTTCCGGGACCGGGCTAACGGGCTGGTGGAGCATGCTGCGGCTCTGGCGCTGCCCGACAGGCTGATTTTTCCCTTTGCCGCCTACAGCTGGCTGCTCCAAGATCTGCCCGAGGAGGTAATCGGGCAAAGATATCCACGCCTTCTTCAGCCGTACCACGCTATCCGCAGCCGTTTCTCCACCGGCTGGATGACGCTGCGTGAAGCCATCTACTCGGATGAACTGCCGGCAGATCTCACCAGGCGGGAATCCGAAGTGGCCAGGCTGGCCGCTGCAGGCTTGTTCAACACTGAGATTGCAGAAAAACTGGTGATCACCGAAAGCACTGTACGCACCCATCTGCGCACGGTCTTTAAAAAGCTGCAGATCGACCGTCGCGCCCGCCTGGCCGAAAGGATCAAGTTCCCTTAAGAAACAATATCGTCCATTACGACGATATACAAATTGAAGCTTCCCGTTCTATAATCCAAGATGAAGGGAAGTTTTTCTGTGTACATATCTGGGTCGTGCACCTGTACCCGATCCCGGAGCCGCAGATACAGATAAAAGGAGGAGAAATCATTGGGGAAAAAGATTCTCAGTTTGCTTTTGGTGTTCTGTTTTTTGTTTTCCCTGGCGCCGGCGCCGGCGATGGGCTCTATCGGCAGCGGGACAGAAGGGCAACAGGCAATTTTAGAGGAACTGACGGCTCTCTTCGGTGATGAAGGCGCTGCCAGGGAGGCCTTGAATCAGCTCATCTCCCTGGGACTGGTGGACCAAAATGGACAGCTCAGGACCGGCCTGAACATCGAGCTGGAGGGCCGCAGTCTGACCCTGGATGAGGTGAAAGATCTGCTGGCCGCAGAGGGGACGGATCTGAGCCGGAAAGTCACGGTGGACGGCGTCGCGCTGACCCTGGGCGACCTGAAAGTGATGCTGCAGATCGAGGCGCAGCTGGAGCTAATGCGGCAGATGCTTATGGGGAACGGGGTAACGCTGACTGCACAGCACCGGGCCTCCCTGCAGAGCCTGCTGGCCCAGATCGAAAACGAGGGGATCAGCATCCTGGCGGAAGGCGCCGCCGACCCGCTGGAGTACACCACCGTCAACCACGAAATCTATATCAAGGCCACGGTGGGCCGCTTTGACGGTGAAAATTTTGTGGAAATACCCGGAAACCGCATCAACGTAGACCCGTGGAGCGTCTACGACACCAGTTTTTTCGTTCGCTGTGAACTGGTGGATGAAAACGGCGATGCGCTGGAGCTGGAGGTAAACGACCCGCGGCTGAAAGGGAAAGGGGCAAGCTTCCAGTGGCGCATTATCGGGGGTTCGATGCAGCGCGATTTTACGCTCCCTGGCGCCGCTATCAGAGGCCCCTCTGCGCAGGGAGAAACCATATACATGGATCTTCCATATCCTCTGTTGGTTTCACTGCGGCAACTGGGCAAGGGCAATGATATATTCCAGCTTCAGCCCAACCATCGCTGGCACGGCGACCAGACGGCCGTGATCCAGCTCTACAACCCGAAAAATGCCCTTTTCTACAACGGCCCCGGGCAACATCCCTCCAGGACCAAGGATATCGTCGTCCACCAGGAGATCAAAAAAAATCCATGGGAGCCGATGAAGCGGGATGCGGACAGGGGAGACATTTTATACATCACGAGTACCCCTGCTGAAACCTATACCTGCCCCGATCCCCCCTTCACCATTCCCCCCAACTATGAAATTCGAACTGACGAACCACCATTTTCGTTAAGCATGTTTTTATCCTATTCCAATCATAGTCATAGCTATTACGGGAGTTATCAAGCTTCTGAGCCAATCTGGGTTATGCGCCCCCCCGACAGCTCCCCCTATGAATTTTTAAGCGGCATGAGACCTTTTGATTGGGAAGAGTTGCCCAATCCCGACATGTTGTCTTACGAAGTGATGCTGGCTTACTACATGGTCGACGGCATCGCTCCGGAGGGCGACGGCTATGAAGTAAATATAGATATGGAAGATATAAGAGCATATTGGCATTATTATCCGGAATGGCTGACGGTAAAGCTGGAGAGCGCCCCATATTTGAGAGTCCATCCTGAATGGTTTTCTATGGTGGCGACCCCCCTGCCCGTCACCTACGATCTCAACGGAACGGCGGATCCCGCGCCAAGCATAACCGCGGAAGAAATCAATCGTGTGGGTGAATATTCAGCTCGTTACCTTCATACCTACAACTGGGGACTAAATGGCCAGAAGGACACCCGGCTGACCCTGAGGCCCGATTTAAAATGTTGGAGCCAGATTCTGGCTCTCGGAAGATGGGACCATATCACCCCGCGGCAGTTCAACAGGCTCGTTATTACGGCGACGACAAATCATCACAACCTCCAGGGAGTCACCCTGACAGTCCGTCATCATGACACCTACCAACCCGAATTGGCCGACATCACCGTGGACGGCGATTTTGAATACCGAAGCGGGCAGTATGTCCCCGTCACCGTGCGCTTCACCGAACCGGTGCGGGCCGACGGGGCTACGATTACCGCCAACGGCAAAGTGCTGGAAGCGGCGGAGCAGGCGGGGACCATGGCCTCCAGGCTGACCTTCCTCTACCCCGTTGGGAAGGTGGATTCGTCCAGCCTGATCGTCACCGCGATCAGCGGCATAGAGGATATGGCCGGCAACGAACTGGCCAACCCGAATTTTGATCCGGTGACCCTGTGCCAGGGCAAGATCAAGAGCACCTTCCTGGAGGACAGCTGGCTGGGCATCTCCACCGACAGGATCGATTACGAAGCAACCGACGAAAGAGGCACGATAACCATCGAGCTGGATCAGACGTCAGCGTTCAAAACCGCCTATGTTAACGACCAGGCCAATGTGCAAAACGGGGATTCCACCTCCAGGACCTTCTACGCCCACCTGCTGGGCCAGGGCGGGGTGCGGGTAGGAGAACCCATCCCCCTGCGTTACATGGAAGAGAATAATATTGTTTACCTGAGCGGCGACTTCGACCTGCCCGGGCCCGTGGGCGGCGACGGCGTGTACGCCCTGGAGTTCTACAAGTACAGCGCAGGCGGCCTGGTGACCCCCTACAACGAGCTGCTCTACGGCAAGTATCACCTGATCCACCAGGAGCCCGTGATCCTGGCAGAGGAGGGAGATCTGAGCATCCCCCTTGTCAACGGGCAGGATATTACCGTCAAGGAAAACTGGCCTTCGGGTGAGAAAGATGTCGTCTACATGATCAGCGACAAGGCCACCATACTGGGATATAGCTACGAGGGCAACGCCACCTTCCAGGATCCGGAGCACTTCGTCTGGTCCAGCAGCGACAGGGATATCGCCTCCATCGACCCCTGCACCGGCGAGATCCATCCAGGATCAAAACCGGGACAGGTTATCTTAACCATCAGCGCCACCGACGGCGGGTACACTCCGGCGGGCCATAATCCGGCCTCCGCCTCCCTTGCCGTGACGGTTAGCGCCGGCGGTCCGCCGGCCGTGGTGGTGCCTGAGAACAGCAATATCGTGCGCACCTACCCGGGCAAAGAGGCCCTGGTCCGCTGGTCCACCAATGTCATCTCCTTCAATAAGGGGCTGACCCCGCCGGTGGATACCAATTTTACAGTGAAGCTCTTTGAAGGCAAGATCGAAGACCCCGCTGCCGAAGGCGCCCCGGTCCATACCTGGTCCGCCCCCGGGGAAAGCAGCCTGGTCAACGTCACCAGCTTCGCTGTGCCGGGCGAAATTTTTGAGGCGATCCATATCAAGCCCGAACCCTCCTTCACGGCGAGGATCAGCACCCCCGATCCGCGCGATCCCGCCAAGACCCTCTTCGCCTACGCCTATATCGTGGTCTGCTCGGAGCCGGCGGAAGCGAAACTGGTTCGGCCGGCCACGTTTTACTTCGCCGATGAACGGGACGGAGGGGTAGCGCTTTCGTGGGTGCTCGATAAGATTGACCCCACCGGTAGCGCTGCAGAGCTGCGGGTGGATAAAAACGGTGCACAGGTGGGCGGAGTTGTCGAACTGGAAGAAATGATCCATGAGGGCGGGCAGCGCTACAGCGGCAACCGCTACCTCGATTTTGACGATGTGCCCGGCGATAAGGTGCGCGACATCTACACCGTCACCCTGAAAGCGAAAAACGAGAGCGACGGCACCTGGAGCTACGACTCCTTCGTGCTCTACGTGTACAACCAGGATATGATGCAGATTTTAGTGGACGGCCGGGCCAGGGAAAGCCTGCTCATGAGCAACGTGGCCGATATCAGCAGCCGGGATCTGAATCTGTTGGATAGCTCCGAGAAGGTCATGGCCTTGCGGGAGGAGATCCGGCTGCGCAGGGAAATCGGCATCAAGCAGGGCCCTGCCGGAAGCAACTGGAACACTTTGGACGATGTGATGGGCTGGGCCTCCGGCAACAGCAGGGTGGCTTCGGTGAACTACAAACAGGGGACGCTCTATGAAAATATTGAAGGTTTCAGCTACTCCTACTACCTGGCAGCCACCAGGTTCGCCCTCTCCGGGAAAACCGACGGCAAGGCCACTGTCACCGCCACCCACGCCAAAACGGGGATGATCGATGAGCTGGCGGTAACGGTGGAAACCCTCACCGATCAACTCTACCTCTTCCAGTTCGCCCCCATGCAGCAAACCAAGTTAACCTATACCGATAGGGCAGGCGTGGAAAAGACTGTCTATTCAAACGACGAAGGCGCCCTGGCCCTGTACGAGCCGCAGGGCATCGCCTCGGATGTGGCCCTGGAATCAAAGACGGCGGAGGGCGCCCTCTACCTGGGCACCCTCTACCAGAGGAACCTCGTCTCCGGGGAGCGCGACTCCACGGCCCTGCTGCTCTACCCCTTGAACTATTTTAAGCTGCGCCGGGTAGCCACCGTGGACCTCTTCTTGAAGACCGAGGAGGGCGCCCCTTACAGCGGTGATATCTACCTGACCGGGGGGGTGATGAAAGATGGCTGCTATTGCCAGGACGCTTTGATCCATTATGCAGACGGCAAGGAGCCTCAGACCTTTACCCTGGGCGCCGACGGCAAGCTGACCCTCGAGATGGACTCCACCCAGTTCTGGTCCGCTGAGCTGGGCGACGATGAGCTAGCCGGGCTTACCTCTCTGAACGACCTGCAGTTCATCTACGAGCTGAATTTTCCGGGGGACTCATATTTCCCCCACCTGGTCTACGTGGACGGCAACCTGAATGCTTCGGATCTGGTCCGCTTCGCCGACAGCATCGTCACCGTGCGCAAAACCGCTGAAGCGGATATCGAGCAGCCTTTCCTGGCGGTGCAGACCATCGACTACGGAGTCTCGGCCAGCCATTTCAAGCCGGTAATCGATTTTACCGGGCTGGTGGGACCAGGCTCCAGCTATCCCACGGCCGTTTTACGCTCCACGGTACTGCTCTGGGGTTTCCCCACAGAGGGCTTCCCGCAGTATTCCATCGAGCTGTACGACGAGTACGGCTTCCGTCCGGCCGGGCAGATCAACGATCTTTTTGTGTATGAATTTTCCACCATCCCTCTGCTGCGCAACACCCTGAAGATGGACAAAGAGACCATCTGGGTGGAAGAGGACGACCCCCGCGGGCTGGAGCTGCGCCTCCTCGACCAGGAGGGCCGCCTGATCTACAGCCGGCCCAGCGCTTTCAAGGTGACCAACATGTTAAACTCCATCCCCATCGAGGAGGCCCCCGAGAGCAGGGCGCTGCTTTTAACCCTGGAAAGCTCCACCAACCTGGGCGGGGGCGAAGAGCCCGGTTTGGGCGACCAGATGCTGGCCGGCGGGCTGGGCATGCTCTCGGGGCTGGGCATGGACAGCAGCTTGTTCAAGATGATCATCAGCCCCACCGAGGATCCCATGGCTTTTAACGCCTTCATCTGGGCCGGCAAGGGCAGCTCGGGCTTCGCCGCCAATGAAGAATCCGGTATCTTTTTGGAGGCCAAGGCCATTATGGAGGAGAGCGAGTTAAGCGTGGTGCCCTCGGTATCCGATATGATCGATATGGCCAAGGGCAAGTACCGGAAGAAACAGGATAAAGAGCTGGACGAGGCCATGGATAATGACGACAAGGTCACCGGCAGCATGGATATCAACACAACCTTAAACGGCTACTTCCAGGCGCGGATCCGCTACAACTACCAGGAAGGGAAGTGGGAGCTGTTGGTCCTGGGCGGCGGCTTCACCGCCGGCATCGGCCTGGAGTATACCTGGAATTACAACAACTTTGTCGGCCCTGTCCCTGTCACCGCCTATATCAAGGTAGGCGGCGATATCGGCATCGATTTTCGGGCTGCCGTGCGCTACGCCGAGCTGGCGGGCCACGAGTGGGCGGAAGAGATCACTGCCGATAACGTGAACGACTACCTGATCACGCTGCGCATCGCCGCCTATATCCGCGCCTTTGCCGGCGTCGGTTTCGACTACTCGGTAATTGCCTTGAAGATCGGCATTTTCGGTCAGATAGGCGTGGATTTCCAGAATGCCCTGCTCAGCCGCTCCTACCTGGCCGCCGCGAACAGACGCCTGATGCACGGCCAGTACCTCCAACTGAACGGCGAAATAGGCATTGAATTTACGGCCAAGTTCCTCTTTGTCTCCTATGAAAAGGTGCTGGCCTCTGTCTCAGCGGGCTACTCCTGGTTTTTCAACGATTGGGAGAATATCCAGGATTACTGGAAGGAGACCCCCAGCGGCCTTACCGCCCTGGCCGCCGGACCGGGGCTGCTGGAGGTAAGCTCCAGGGCCGTGGTGGAGAGCCGCGACTATCTGGAGGAAAACGAACGCCGCTGGAAGTCCCGCTCCCCGCAGCGGAGGTCCTCCTTCGGGCCCATGGCCGCCGCCGCACCTCTGCAGGGGCTCCAGGACAACGCCTACCCTTACGCCAACCCCGAACTCAGCGATGACGGGGTCATCCTGGCGTACCTTTCCGACGGCGACAGCAGTGATATCTCCCGCACTGAAGCGCGCTATGCCATCAAAAGCGGCGGTGTCTATCCCGACGCCGGCACCGCTTTCCCCAGGGCGGCAGGCGATTACATGTGCTGCGGGGATTCCGGGCTGAAGCTCAGCGGCGGCTGCGGCTTTGCCGCGGCGGCCTGGGTGCGCCAGAGCGAAGCCCTGGCCAAGGGAGCCGGCGAGGAGATCAACGCCGACGAGCAGGCGCTGATGCTGAACAGCACCGAGATCATGGCCTCGGTTTACGACGGCAGCGAGTGGCGCACCTTCTGCCTCACCGCCAACGGCAGCCCGGACCTGGCCCCGGCGGTGGCGGTAGGCGGGGGCAAGGTGCTTGTGGCCTGGCGCAACGTCTATGCCGATGACAGCGCCGACCTGACCGACTTCACCGCCTACGACCGCATCCTCTACCGGGTCTACGACGGCAGCATCTGGAGCGAGCCGCAAACCCTGTATAACGGCAGTTCGGGCTCGGTCAAGGGCCTGGAGACGGCCCTGGCCGGCGAGACGGCGGCAGTGGCCTATACCCTGGACAGATCCCTTGCCGGAGATGTTTCTGCCTATGAAATGGTCTATGCAACCCTGGATCTTAGCGATCCCCATGCCGCGGAGACGACGAAAAACGTGCAGGTGAGCTCCGACAGTTACCTGGATGAAAACCCGCAGCTGGCGGCGGTAAAAGTGGAGGGCGAAGATCGGTTCCTCCTGGGCTGGCACAGCCGGCACAGCGCCTCCGGCGATGAGATCAGTGATATTCGCTTCTGCCTCTTCGACAGCCGGGGCAATCTGGATCCCACCTTTGTCGATGCTTTGAGCGAGGTGGCCGCTCTGAGCAGCGTGAATATCGGCGGAGATTTTCGCTTCGTCAAGATGGCGCCCTCCTGGAACGACCTGGAAAGCCTCTCCCTGGTCTGGTCCGAGCCGGCCATGCGGGGCGGTCTGGAAAGCATAGGAGACAGCGACCGCGACCTGCTCAGGGCGGTCAAGTTTATCTCCTATGGAGACGGCTTCGGCCTCTCGGCGCCCCTGACCGTGGCCGAAATGCCGGAGCGCACCTTGATCGACCATTACGATGCCCACATTACCGATGCGCCGGGCCGGGCTATCGCCGCGGTGATCCTGGGCTCGGAATACAAGCTGATCGATCCCGCCGATCCCACTACCTGCACGGTCTACCCGCAGGCGGGAACCCGCTTCAACGAAAGCACCGGCCGGCTGGAGACCGTTGATATCTACGTGGCCAAGTCCGAAGCCAGGCTCTACACCGCCGCCGATGCTTACAGCGACAGCATCACGGTCACCGGTGTGGGCGTGGATTATGCCGCAGTGCGCCGAAACAGCCCGCTGCCGGTGCAGTTCACCGTGCGGAACAGGGGCGTGAACACGCTGACGGACATGGAAATCACCCTGGACAGTGTGAGCACTGCCTTTGACGGCCTGAGCGTCCGGCCCAATCAGAGCGCCCTCCTCACCGTGTACCATGCCCTGGGCGACACCATTAAGGATATCCGCTACCGGGTCACGGCCAACAGCGGCGCCATCACCGCTGACCCTGATGAAGAGGCAGTCCTCTGTCTGGAAATCCCCGACGTGGGCATCTCGGCGGTGAGCACGGTCAGGGAGGGGGAGGGCCTGCGATCGGTGCAGGTAAGTCTCTACAACGAGAGCGACGTGGCGCTGGCCGGCAGCGGGCGCCGGGTGCGGCTGGGCATCTACAGCGACCCGGACTGCCGCGAGGGCGAGAACAACCTGATCACTCAAGTGGAGGGGCAGGAAATAGAGCCATTTATCATCGCCGGTGAGACCGACCTGGCCCTCATCGATGCGGGAGGCTATTCGCGGCAGCTCACCTTTGACGTGGCCGCCTACCTGGATGAGCACCTGGGGATCTGGGAGGAGATCCCCGACAGCGGTGTAACCCTTTACCTCCAGGCCTGGATCGAGGAGGCGGTGGAAGAGGAGCCGGGCGTCCCGCAATTCGTGACGGTGCCCGAGTATTTCCGGACCAACAATACTGATTCCATCAGCTTTGACAGCCTGCTGGCCCGTTACGGCGAACCCGCCACCGTCACCACCCGCGTCTCCACCGGCACAGGAGGCGCCACCGTGGCGAGCGTCAGCGTGCGCAACAACAGCCTCAGCCGGAAGAGCAGCGGCAACCTTATCGCCACCCTGCTGGACGCCGAGGGCAATGTGCTCAAGACCATGCAGAGCTACACTCCTCCCTTATCGCTCCGGAAACTGACAGCACCGCTCTTGCAGTCCCTGGGCCTCTTCTCCCCCGCCTCCGCAGGCCTGATCACCATGGGCCCCGAGGAGACGGTGGAGGAGGAGTTCGATTTCGGCCTGCCCGGCTCTTCCGTCCGGGTGGTCTACACGGATCTGATCCTGCAGGAGCAGGACAGCGCAGCCCTGGCCCGGCTCAGTTTCGAGGGGATTCCTGTGGATGTGGAGGACTTCACCGAGGATGCCGGGGGCGTTTACAGCGCCATCCGCCGGGATTTCAAAGGCGCCACCCTGGTCACCGCAGTGCCCGAGCATCCCGAGTCCCAGATCTATATCAACGGGCAGCCGGCTCCTGACGGGGTAGCGGTGGTGGATGTGAACCGCGACATGGATATCACCGTGCGCGTGGTCAGCGCCGACGGCTCCGCCGAGCGCATCTACCGCCTGCGCATTGAAAACTATGTCTTTATCAGTCTGGAACCTGCCGGGCTTGATTTCGGCCACGTTTTCGAAGGCTATGGCTCAGCCCCGGCGGCCCAAAGCTTCACTGTAGAAAATGAGGGCCATGTCCCGGTGCAGATTCTGGATCCCGGCGACGACTGCTTCACCGCCGGCGGTGCGCGGTTCCCCCTGACCGTGGCCCCGGGTGAGAAGGCGACCTTGAGCCTGCAGCCTAAAGAAGGCCTCCATGAAGGCATCTACGACCGGAGCCTCCTCCTGGAAACTGCAGAGGGTTCCACGGCGGACCTGGCCCTCCGCTTCACGGTGGAGAACGCCTATGTACCGCGCAGGCTGAGCGCCGGCGGCGTCACAGTGTCAGGCGACATCCACGTGGACGCCAGGCTGAATGTTTCGAAGTTGTCCCTGCACGGGGATGATTGCACTGCCTGCAGGGCCATCCGTAAAGCCAGGAAGGGTAAAAACAACATCCTCATCCTGGGGAAAAACATCTCTCTCAATCCTGCTCCCGGTTTCACCGGGGAGCTGACCGTCACCGTGGAGGTGGACCCGGAGTACAACGGAAGAACCGTAACGGTAATGCACTGCCAAAACGGCGCCCTCAAGACCTCCAAGGCCGTGGTTAAGGATGGCAAAATTACCTTTACCGTCCGAGGCTCACTTTCACCTTTCGCCCTGTTCGTGCTGGGCGGTCTCCTACCGAAAACAGACGGTTACCTGATCTGGCTACTGCCTGCCGCCGCACTGGCTGCCGCCGCCGTCCTCATGCTGCAGCGGCGTAGAAAAGGGCTCCCCAGCCTGTGACAGGCTGAGACCTATTGTCAGGCATATATTCGGGCCGGGGAAAACCCCGGCCCGAATATTACCTGCTCCCAACTTGAAAAGAGGGGGCCGGCTTTTGGAGGCCGACCCCGCATTCACTTCAGGTTTATATAAATTGACAGTGCTTAACTGCCCGCTTTCCGGTCCAGTTTGGCCTGCTCCTCCTCAACACCTAAACAGGTCATTTAAGCGGGACTTTTATGTCCAAAAACCGGGATCAATTTCACGCCTTTGTGGGTTTGGGTAGTATGACCTGTCTTTGGTTGTTTCAAACAGGGAACCCAAGCCGTGCTCGTGACATATTATGTAATTCAAGGTAGCTCGTGGATAAATATTGGGTTGACACCCATAACAAAAAATTGCTATAATTGCTCCAGGCAAAAGCAAATTCCTATCTTT
>MTKW01004202.1_pt1 | contig 16216 bp, 13 predicted proteins | sample 1042761 | NCBI WGS metagenome assembly MTKW01 (sample SAMN06205366, study PRJNA360243) | anaerobic digester metagenome | biome: Wastewater treatment plant; feature: Anaerobic digester sludge; material: sludge; isolation source: anaerobic digester fed with sludge from wastewater treatment plant ... | reverse complement strand
CGGTGCCTCACGCGGCCGCGTTCGTGCGATCCATCGCGGGTGAAAACACGCCGATATGTGTGTCTTTGGAGTTTGACACCGCGAGGTGGACCGCCTGGTACCAAGAAGTGTTGCTCCCCGACGCCTCTTTCGTAAAAGATCCTGCCAAAGCTGCGGAAGATCGTTCAGAAGCCTTGTGGAAAGAGTTCGGCAGGACTCTCGACGTGTACAGAGAATGCCAACAGCTATTGGAAAAAGCTTCTCCTGACAGGCGCAAGGAACTGTCGTACTACCTGGGCGTTGCACAGGGACAGATGAAGGAATTGAGCAGGCAAATGGAGGACCTTCACCAGTACATGAAACGTGCCGGTGAGGGGGAAGGAGAAGATAAAGCGCCGGTTTGACCCGGCGCTTTTTGTCTTTCGTTTCCTTCTTAGGATGACAGCATGTAGGCAAGAGCAAGCCTCGCCGTGGCCAAAACGCCTTCTTTGTGAGTTCGTTCGTGGGAGTGGGATGCGTCGACACCCATACCCAGACACGCGGTCCTCACATCGTTACCGGCCCTCAGAAACGCCCCGGCATCAGACCCGTAGGACGGATAGATGTCCACCGCGTAAGGTATGTTTTTCTCCTCACACAGGCCCTCCAGGTGTTTCCTCAGTCTGAGATCGTAGGGACCCCCGCCGTCTTTGGCGCATATGGACACAGAAAACTCGTTCCCCGTCAAGCCCCCGCCAACGCACCCCATATCCACGGCCACGAATTCCTTTGCGTTCTCCGGGACTCTGCTAGACGCTCCGTGGCCCGTTTCCTCGTAAACCGTGATCATGAAATGCGTGGTGTAAGCTGGTTTGAGGTTTTTCTCGGTGAGGTACTTGGCGACACCCAACAGCACACCCACCGCGGCTTTGTCATCCAAATGCCTTGACTTGATGAACCCGGAAGGGGTGACCGTTGTCCTGGGGTCAAAGGTGACGAAATCCCCCACCTTTATGCCCAAGTGGGATACGTCCTCTTTCGTTTTCACCTTTTCATCTATGCGGACTTCCATGTTGGCCTGGGATCGTTCGGTCTTAGCTGTCTCTTGTCCCCACACGTGGGAAGAGGCTTTGTTTATCAACACAGTCCCGGTGTACGTTTTGCCCGAACTTGCCTTGATGAGTACGTGTTCGCCCTCAACAGTGGCCCACCCAAACCCGCCTATGTTCGTGAGCTTCAGCCTGCCGTTGCCCTTGATCTCCGTGACCATCGCCCCAAGCGTGTCAAGGTGAGCTGAAAGCACCCTCTCATTTCCCTGTGCTTCCCCTGGAATGGACAGGATCAAGCCACCTTTGTTGGTGATGACGGGGTCATACCCAAGCTTCACCAGTTCGGCGTTAACGTAAGCGACAGCTTCCCTGGTATCCCCACTGGGGCTGGGAATCTTGCACAGATCCACGATTTTCTCAGTTATATATTCTATGTCCGGCACATTATCCGGGTTCAGATTGATGCCCATTGCCTCTCCTCCTGTATCATAGAAACCCTACAAGGTTCCCGTAATTTCCGCCCTGCCCGCTTTCTCTGTTCTTGCTTCTAACGTGAACGTTGATCCCCCGTTCCCCTTGGCAACCCAAACAAGCTTGATCTTGTGATCTCCCCCGCCTGAACGTCCTCCAAGGTGCCCGATCTCTTGCTCAAACTCGCCTACGACCAAGTCAAGATCACCTTTAAGGGTGACCTTTACGGGCTTTACCTTCCGGTTTTGAAGGGCCCTGTAGGACCCGTGGGTAGGCAAATATCCCTCGTTCTTCACCACTGCCTCAATCTTGAAAACCCCGTCACCCACGGGAACCGATGTCACCTTTTCCACAACCAAACGGGGTGTGAGCGCAGCCTTGGTCAACGTAAAGGGAGCGTTCTTCTTGCACTCATCCTCAAGGAGCTCCGGAGGGGGGTTCTGCCGACCCTGTTTGGGCTCCCAGCCCCCGATTTCCACGGGACCCAACTGGGGATGATCGAAGGGTTTCCAATCGTGGAACAGCTTGCCGCCCAAGGCTTCGTCGTTCCACTTCAGAAGCTTCAAGCTATCTTCCTCTCTGTCTTTATCTGTCAAAGCCATTGACTGGGCCGGGGTTCTCTTTTGGATGCCAGCTCTCCCTGCCATATCCCAGAGTTCCGTGGCGAACGCGTAGATCCCTAGAGTGTCGTACACGTACTCCATGGCGCTGCCGACCTGGGGTCTGGAGGGATCGAACGTGAAGCCTTCGAACAAGGATATGCAGCGGTAACCGGTGATCTCTTGACCTATGGCGCCTGCAGTCTTGTACAGAGCCAGGTCCCTCCTGTCCATGGCGGAATCCCGTGCGCCCGCCAAAGGACGAAGGATCATACCCCCGGACGTGTGGTAAGCCATGCTGGCAACTATGTTCGGGTGGGACAGGTAGAAGTCTCCCATGGCCTTCGTTTCCGATTCTGCGAAGGGGAACTCTCCAGAACCCGGTTGCCTCGTTCTCACCGACCAATTGGTGGGGAATTGTCTGTTGAAGTCAAGGCCGTACTTGTTGGGGGCCCGCTTTATGGGCAAGTCGGGGTCGTAATCCCTTATGAGGCCCTCACCGTACACATTGTAGTACGTCTTGCCTGGCCCGCCCATATCATCGGCCTTACGCCTTACCATAAGTCTGGGATCCTTCTCGGAAACAACCCAAGCACCGTCGGGGTCCTTGACCCTCATAGTCAGAATCTTGCCGTTCCCATCGATATCTTCTGGATACAGGCCGGGTTTTTCGTCGACCTCTTCTTCGGGGAAAGGCCACGGGTGGGGGCTGGAGCGTACCATATGGGGCGTCTCCATGTAAAACGCCGCGCCGTCCCAAGCAACCCGGGGAATGAAGTAGAACGTCCTGGTGTCCACGAGCGTGGTCACTCGCTCATCCTTGCCGTAGTTCTCCAAAATGTGTTTGATGGTGTAAAGGACTACTTCACACCCGGTGATCTCGCCCGCGTGTATGTTCGCGTCGGTGCTGATGGCAGGTTTGTCGATCCCCGGACCGGTCTTGCGGTTTGTGATCTCGAGGACCAAGAGGTCCCGTCCCTCCCGGGTCTTGCCTATGCACTCGATGCGGCAAAGGTCGGGGTACTCGCTGACACACGCCTGCAAGAAATCCCTGACTTCCTGATTCGTGTGGTAACGGTCGAAAGATATGTTCAAAGACACGGTTTTCCCTCCCATTCAAGGACGTTCAGTCAAGAACCACTTCACCCGAAACGTTGCCGGCTTTTTGGGTTTTGACGGACAGCGTGAGTTTTTGGCCTGATTTTGCCTTGATAACCCAGACGACCTCTTTGCGGTTCGAAGCAGACGCACCGCCGAATCCGAACCATCCCATGCCGCCTGAACCGCGACCCGACAGGTGACCCAAATCTTCTTTTGCTTTGCCGGTTACGAACTCCAGCCCATCACCTTCCAGCTCCACTATTACAGGTTTGGCTTTTCCTGCGTTGATAGCTTGCTGAGACCCGTTGGAGGGCAGGTAGCCTTTGTTCGCAACGGTGGCGGTCACTTTGTAAACACCGTCGGCAACCTTTTCCGCGACGAACGCATCGAGGTTTATCTGAGGCAGACAAGCCGCGTGGTACAAGGTGAACATGCAGTTCTTGTGGCACTCGCCCTCAAGGAAGTTCGGAGGCGGGTTCGTGAGCACAAACTTGGATTTCCAACCACCCAGCTCCACTTCACCCAACTGGGGATGGTCGAACTTTCTCCAAGGCTCAAACCCGTTGCCCGCCAGTTCCCTGTCGTTCCACCTGAGCAGGTTCAGCTGGCTTTCCTCCCTTGAGGTCCTGCCACTTCTGTCAAGCAGCTTGTTGCCTGCCCTGACGTTGGCATCCCACAGCTCCGTAGAATACACGATGATGCCCTGATGCTCGTACGCCCAATCCATGAAGATGCCGCTAAGGGGGCGCTTACCGGCGTAGTCATCGAACGTGGAAATCGTGGGGTAACCTGTGCACTCCGTTCCCTTCAGACCGATGGCCCTGTACACGGCTAGGTCCGCCGGGGGCATCTGACTGTCTGACTTGGTGCAAAGAGGACGAAGTATCGCCCCCATCGTTGTGTGGTACGACTGGGCACAGCCGATGTTAGGATGGTTTATGATGAACTCCGCCACGTTTCTGGTCTCAGGTTCTGACAATGGATAGGGTCCTGCACCCCTTTGGGACGACTCATCTTGCCAGTTGCCAGGCCAGTTGCGGTTGGCGTCAAGCCCCCACTTGGACTGAGCCATTTTTATGTCCTTGCCGTCCCAGTTCTTTATGGTGCCTTCCTGGTACATCTTGTAGAACGGACCCTCGGTATCCCAAGGCTCCCTTTGAACGATGACCCTGGGATCCTTGTCCGAGACTTTCCACTGACCCTCGGGATCTTTCACTCTCATCTGAAGAATGAGCCCGTCCCCGTCGATATCCTCCGGGTTAAGGCCGTCGTCGTTATCCCTTGGGGGGTACTCCCTTGTGCTCGATCTGAGGGATTGAGGGGTCGTCAGAAACACCTCTGCACCGTCCGCGCTTATGCGGGGCAAAATGTAAAAAGTCCTGTCGTCAACGAGGCCCGTCACAAGCGGATCTTTCCCGTAATTTTCGAGCAAGTACCATATGGTGTAAAGCGAAACCGCGGAACCAGTGACCTCCCCCGCGTGGAGGTTCCCGTCTATGTACATGGCGGGTTTTTTGTCCGCGTCCCCCTTGTCGTAATTGGTGATCTCCACCATCCACATGTCTCTGCCCTCGTAGGTCTTGCCTATGGAGTAGATCTTGGCGAGATCCTCCCTAGCCCCTACGAGGTCGTTAAGGGTCTTCACAAGCTCGTCATACTTCAAGTATTTTGTAAAATCGGGCTTAATCACAGCTAACCCTCCTCCAATTTGGGTACTGTTCCGGTTTAGTACTCGATCCCTGCTCTGCTTTCCACCCCCTTTCTGAAGTGATGCTTAATCTCCCTAACTTCAGACACCATGTCCGCCCGCTCTATGACCGAAGGGGGACAACCCCGCCCGGTAAGCACGATATCTACTGAGGGGGGGCGACTGGCAAGCGTGTCAAGCACATCTTGTTCCGGGATCAACCCACAGGACAATGCCACGTTGATCTCGTCCAACACAACCATCCCGTACTCCCGGGATCTGAGGGCCTCTTTCGCCCTTTCCAGTGCCCCCATCGCCAGTTCCTTGTCCTTACGGTCAGGGTTTTTCAAGTTCACAAACTCATCCCGGCCGTGCTGCTCAATCTCGATGGACGGCAAGAACCGCTCGCAGGCTACCTTCTCCCCGTAAACGTTTCCTGCCCCTTTCATGAACTGGATGATCAACACTCTTTTGCCCCACCCCGCCTGCCGTAAGGAAAGGCCCAAGGCCGCGGTTGTTTTCCCTTTCCCGTCCCCGGTGTACACCAGGACAAGGCCCATTCCCCTGTGGTCCTTTTCCCCCACAGATTCACACCCCCAAAAAAACTCGCGCTCACCTGAGAATCCTTTTGCATCACGAAACAATTCTCTCACCTTCCCCCATTATCCTGCTCACTGCCGAGTTCCTGCTTCAGAAAAGAAGGGCCGGTTGTCTTAATCCTGTGGTAGTATGAAGCAAAAGAGTTGTCGTGGAGGAAAGACCGTGAGCAAAAGCCGTTCTGGGAAAAAGACAACCCGTCCTGTCAAACAGAAAGAATCCCAAGGTAGATGGCCCTGGATTGCCCTAGGGCTATTGGGGGTCATCCTGATCATAGCAACGGGTCTGTCGTCTACTGTTCCCCAGAACGGGCAAATCGGCCTTCGCCTAGCGGCCGTGGTAGCCCGGGCCGTGTCCGCTCTCACTGGTCGCCTCTCCACGGTCTTGTGTTTCTTGCTCATCCTCACATCGCTTGTCAAAGCATCTAAGCCTGAACAGCCTTTTCCTCGTCACCTGGTTGGCCTTTGGCTTCTGTACCTTTGCGTCTCGGCAGTGTACCACGATATCACGGCTCCTTGGGAGAGCACGTTCCTGTACGCCAAGACAGGCGGAGGGGGGGGCCTTGTGGGCGGTTGGATAGGTTGGTTCTTCAGGACAGCCGTGGGAAGGTGTCCCGCCTTGATATTGCTCAGCTGTGGGATCCTCGTCAGCGCATCTTTGGCGTGCAACAGGTCCCCGTACGCCCCTTTCGCGTACATATGGCTGGGACTTGTCACAGTTTGGAAGTCTTTGTGCAAATTCGTTGCCCACATATTCAGGGAGCACGGTCCCAACCCTGAGGACTTGGAGTTGGGGGATAAGATCGCCTACGAAGAAACACACCAGGACCCTGAGCTTGCGCCGCCGACGGACCTTACGACCAAAGTGCAGGAGCTGAAAGACAGGCTCACCAGGCAAAAAGAAGTGGCTGCAACCGCCCGGCAGGAGCCTCCCACAGAGGATGATCAGGGTTTCGATTTCAGTTTGTCGCCGGAACAACCTCCTTTGGGCGAGGGTGTCTTTTACGAGATGCCTCCCTTGAGCATTCTCGGCAAAAGAGAAGTTGGGGGAAAATCCAGATCAGGGAGAACTTTGGCCGATCTTGAAATTCAAGCGAAGACCATCGAGAAAACCCTCCTTTCTTTCGGGATCGCCGCCAAGGTCTCCAATTACACGAGAGGCCCGACAGTCACCCGGTTCGAGCTTCAACCGGGACCCGGAGTTAAGGTTGCAAGCATAGTCAACCTTGCCCAGGACTTGGCTTTGGCCATGGCCGCCCGGAACGTACGCATAGAGGCGCCCATCCCAGGCAAATCCGCCATCGGCATTGAGGTACCGAACAAAGAGGTTGCCTTGGTCCACTTGAGGGACGTGCTCGAAACCCGGGAGTTTCGAAACTCTCCTTCCCCTGTGACGATAGCGCTTGGTGAGGACATAGGTGGAAGGCCTGTCATCACAAATTTGGACAGTTGCCTTCACCTGCTCATTGCCGGTGCCACGGGCGCGGGCAAAAGTGTTTGTATTAACTCTGTGATAGCGAGCATCCTTTACAAGGCAAGACCCGATCAAGTTAAACTACTGCTCATAGACCCCAAACGTGTAGAGCTGTCCACTTGGGCAAAGATACCCCACCTCATAGCACCCGTAGTGTTCGATCCAAAAAAAGCTGCGGGGGCACTTCGCTGGGCCATAAAGGAGATGGAAACCCGGTACGAAAAGTTTTCGAAGGTGGGCACCCGTAACATCGAAAGGTACAACCAAGTAGCTTCTCCCCAAAACAGCCCGGTTCCCGCCATGCCTTACATCGTCATAATTATCGATGAGCTGTCGGATCTCATGACGGTGTCCCCTGCGGAAGTGGAAGATTCCATTTTCCGTCTGGCCCAAATGGCGAGAGCCGCGGGCATTTACCTGGTAGTCGCCACCCAGCGTCCCTCCGTAGATGTGCTCACCGGCACCATCAAAGCGAACATCCCGTCCAGGATCGCTTTTGCCGTAGCCTCAGGCACGGACTCAAGGACTATTTTGGACACGGGAGGCGCGGAGAAACTGCTTGGAAGGGGCGATATGCTGTTTTCTCCCGTGGGTTCCGCCAAACCCTTGAGGGCCCAAGGTTGCTTCATATCGGAGCGGGAGATCGATGAACTGGTGTCGTTCGTGTCGGAACAGGGAAAGCCTAAGTACGCGGACGGAATCTTGTCGTCTTACGAGGCTTCGGAAGCTAAGGCCGAGATAGCGACGGACCCGCTCTTTACCCAAGCTTTGAGGATAGTGGTGGAGGCCAAACAAGCATCCGTATCGTTGCTCCAACGCAAACTCCCCATAGGGTACAGCAGGGCGGCCCGGCTCATTGATGCCATGGAGACCCAGGGGTATGTGGGTCCCTACGAAGGTTCTAAACCCCGAGAAGTGCGTATGACGTTCGGCGAATACATGCGGCTTTTCGAAGGGCAAGAAGGAGACGAAAGTGCGGGCAAGGCACAGCACAGCGAAACACCGGACTCTGCCCCTACCCGCCACACAACATAAGTGCCCTTATGAAGCCTGCCGGATTTATCAAGACGTGGCCTGATACGAAAGGTATGGCCGTGGTTTCTACGGCCTGAAGAATCTCCTCTGCTGTCACACCGGGATTCACCCCGAAGCCAAGGGCCAACACCCCCGCGGTGTAGGGTACCGCGAAGCCTAGATGTCCAGCCCCGAAGTATGTGTAGGCATTTTGATCCGCGGGATCCGCAGCCGTCAGAAAGTCGACGGGTACGGCCAAAGCCCCGGTACCGTAACTTCCCGCCCGTTCGAGCCACCCATCCATATCTGTGTTCTTCTTTTCAAACTCCATCAGGTAGATAAGAGTGTTGAGTGCCTCTGCCTGAAGGGAATCCAACCCAGGTTCCGTGAGAAACCTGATCATGAGTTTTCTCGTGTCTTTCCAGGACCGTGGCTTTTTTTCCCTGACTCTTTGGGTCACTTCCCGTTTTACACACGCCCACGACCACAAGCCGTAGTTCCCAGGATCATCTCTGTCCTCATCCACGGGGCAGCCCGCCCCGGTGAACGTGATCTCATCCATATCCTGATGAACAACGAGGATTCCCGAGTTGGAAACTTCCTGAATCAACTCTCGAAGCCTTTGCGCGTTGCCCAGAGCATTAAGGGACCCGGCAAATGCCACCACCTTTATTGTCGCGCCCTCCTCAAGCGTCTCCTGAATCCTCAAGACCTGGTTCAGGGCTTCCTCGTAACCGGGACCGCCCGCACCCGGGGCAACCGCAAAGTAGTAAAGAGTGATGCCCGGTGCCACGCCACTTTTGCCCCCGAGAATGCTCACACACGCTTGAGAGAACCAGTCGGGATACGTCTCGCCTTCTCCGATCTCCACGTACATCATGTTCTCGGGAAGGTCCCTGTGATCCACCAACAATGGTCCCCCTATGAACGCCACACCCACGCTTTCCCCGGTGATCCCCGCCTTGTGCAGTTTTTCGAGCCCAAGACCCAGGTATTTTCCCTGTTCAAGCACCTCTTTGGGGGACTCGGGGGGCATTTTGTCTTTCGGAGGCCACAGCGTTCGCCGGTCGAAGGTCAACGTGCTTACGTTCCTGAGAACACTCAGATCTTCAAAAGAGACATCCTGCCCCGAAACGTCCGCGTACTTGAAGGAACTTACAACAGGGGTGGGCACATCCCCAAAGGGATCCCCTGTGCCCATCGATGCATAGTGAATTATAGTGGCGATGAATCCGGCAAGCATGGTTACAGCAAGCACTGCTACGAGCACCTTGCCTGCTTTGCTTAGCCTGTACACGCTACACCACCCGCTCTCACGACTTTTCTGCTGCGCGAACCACGGCGCGGCTGACCGCAGGTACGACCCGGGCGTCCAGGGGATGGGGAATGATGCAGTTGGGGGACAAATCAGGTCCCACAAGTTCGGCGATAGCTGCTGCAGCTGCAAGTTTCATGGCCCCGTTTATGTACCTAGCACGGCACTCCAAAGCGCCCTTGAAAATACCGGGGAACGCCAAAACGTTGTTAACCTGATTGTGGTAATCGGAACGCCCGGTGCCCACCACGGCGGCCCCCCCGGAAAAAGCTTCCTCGGGAAAGATCTCCGGCACGGGGTTTGCCAGGGCTAAAACGATAGCCTTCTCCCCCATTCTTTTCACCGTGCGCCTGTCAAGCATGTTACCTCGGGACAACCCGATGAAAACATCCGCACCTTCCAAGGCCTCCTCCAAGGACCCACGCTTGCCTTGGGGATTCCCCCGGGAACATACCTTCTCCTTGAACTGGTTCATACCTTCCTCTCTGCCCGGATACACGACTCCCCTGCTGTCACACAGTATGACACGGGGAAAGCCCGCATCCAAAAGCAGATTTGCGGTGGCAACTCCCGCAGCCCCGGCCCCACATACAACAACCTTCACCCTTGGCATTTCTTTGCCAACCACTTTCAGCCCGTTGATGAGGGCAGCGAGCACCACTACCGCCGTGCCGTGCTGGTCATCGTGAAACACCGGGATTGCCAAAACCTCTTTCAGACGCTCCTCGATCTCAAAACACCGGGGCGCAGAGATGTCTTCAAGGTTCACCGCACCCAAAGTGGGTTCCATCCACCTCACGAAACTCACGATGTCTTCAACACTTTTCGTCCCCACACAAAGGGGAATGGCATCCACCCCTGCAAGGGCTTTAAACAGCAAAGCTTTTCCTTCCATTACGGGGAGCGCCGCCTTCGGGCCCACATCACCCAAACCCAACACAGCACTGCCGTCGGAAACGATGCCCACAAGGTTGCCCTTGCCTGTGTATTCGTAGGCCAGATCCCCGTCGGAAACGATCTCCCGGCACACTTCAGCCACCCCGGGCGTGTAAGCAAGACCCAGATCGTCCGTGTTTTCTATGGGGACTTTGCCCCTCACTTCAATTTTTCCCCTCGCCTTTTTGTGAAGGGCGAGACTCCGTTCCCTAAGATTCACTGCTTACCTCCGCTTTGTCTCAGTTTTCTCAAGGCGTACACATCCTGCCCGAGACTGTCCACCCCTACTATAGCAGGGAAATCCTCAACGACCAGCTTGTACACAGCTTCGGGCCCCAAGTCTTCGTAAGCGACAAGGGACGCGTTCTTAACTTTCGTGGAAAGGAGAGCTGCTACCCCTCCCATGGCCAGGAAATACACCGCGCCGCGGTCCACCATCGCCTTCATAACCTGGGGACCCCTTCTACCCTTTCCCATGGTTGCCGCCAACCCGCGTTCCAAAAGCTCCGGGGTGTACTCATCCATCCTGCTGCTCGTCGTCGGCCCTACGGACCCGATAACTGCCCCCGGCGGGGGAGGGCAAGGACCCGCGTAAAAGATCAGCTGCCCTTCAATATCGAAAGGGGGTTCGCCCCCGTGCCGAAGGGCCTGGGCCATGCGGGCGTGTGCTCTGTCTCTCGCGGTGTACAATGTGCCTGAGATGAGAACTCTGTCCCCAGCTCGAAGGTTTTTGAGCTCGTTCCCCTCAACAGGGAAACGAAGGTGAAAGACCCCTTGCTGCACCCGATCCCTCCTCACAGACTCCCCGTTGCTCTTCTGGCGGCACAACATTGAAGATTAACGCCCACAGGCAACGAAGCCATGTGGGTCGGGTACGCCATCACGTGGACAGCTAGGGCCGTCGTCTTGCCCCCAAGCCCGCCGGGCCCGATCCCTAGGTTGTTCAAAGCACAAAGGCAGTCCTTTTCGAAACTATCGTAGCGCTCATCCCCCGATGAACTGCCCACGGGCCTCAAAAGCGCTCTCTTGCTCAAGCTCGCCGCAAAATCAAGCGTACCGCCGATCCCCACACCCACGATCAGGGGGGGACAAGCATCTGACCCTGCACTTTTCACCGTTTCTATCACAAATTCCTTCACGCCTGAGGGGCCCGATAAAGGAGGCAAGGCCCGGACGTTGCTTTTATTCTCGCTGCCCGCCCCTTTCGGCATGACGGTGATTGAAAACCCGCTTCCAGGCACGATCTCTGTGTAAAGGATGGGGGGTGTGTTGTCTTTCGTGTTGGTACGATCGAAAAGGGGATCGCTCACCACGGATTTTCTCAGGTATCCTGAAACGTATCCATCCCGCACCCCGCCCGTTACAGCGCTATGTATGTCGCCTTCCACGATCACTTCCTGCCCTATTTCCAAAAACACGCAGGCAAGGCCAGTGTCCTGACAAACAGGAAGCGCCTTTTCCCGTGCAAGACCCGCATTCTCCATCAAGGTATCAAGCAACGCTCTTGCCCCGGGATCTTCCTCAGCTTTTCGGGCCTCGCCCAAAGCATAGAGTACGTCCTCGGGCAAGACCGTGGATGCTTGTATGCACAATTCTTTGACCTTCTCCCGGATCAAACCCGCCTTTATCCTGCGCAAAAGGTTCCACTCCTTTGTACACCTATTCTAGCAGAGGGCTGGGCTCAGAAAACACCCCAATGGTACAATGTAGGTGGCAGTCTTCGGGGCAGGGTGAAATTCCCGACCGGCGGTAATGCAGCCTGCGATGTGCAGATCTGACGAGCCCAACAGCCCCAGCGGTTGAATCCGGTGAGATTCCGGTGCCGACTGTACAGTCAGAATGGGAGAAGACCGGGGCACGGCGTATCGTGCCTTCGCGCCTTTCCCCCCCTTTGTTTTTTGCCCTAGACAACGTGCCTAAACAGCTATGGGGGGATGTGTGATGAACCATCTTCGAATCAAAAACCTGTCGGTATTGGCCCTGTCAAGCGCGCTTGTCCTCGTAACAACATATTTCCTAAAGATCCCCACACCAACGGGGTACGTCCACTTGGGTGACGGTGCCATCTTCGCGATATCTTTCGCCCTTGGCCCTACCATCGGAGGCATCTCCGGTGCCGTAGGCTCCCTTATGGCGGATCTGTTCGGGGGATACGCGGCGTGGGCCCCTTGGACATTCTTCATTAAAGGGGGGGCGGGGTTCTTGGTTGGGAAGCTCGGAAGGCGAGGCAACGGAAAGCCAAGCTTCCCTGCCTTGGTGTTTGCGGCCCTTTGGACCATAGTAGGCTACGCGGCGTGAACCGCGGTGCTGTACTCACCCGCCGCGGTGCCCGCAGAGATCCTGGGCAACGTCTTTCAGACAGGGTCCGGTGTGATCGTAGGTCTCTTCCTGGGTCCCGTGCTCAGAAAAGCAGCTAAACCCTAAGATTATGTTACCTAGAATGACCCCCCGGCATAAGATGGCTGGGTGCCAAAAGGTGCCCCTACGCTAGGGGGTCATACTCTTGACATACAAACAGTTTTTGGGGATCCCTTTTGTGTTCAAGGGAAGAACCAAGAAGGGCACAGATTGCCTGGGCCTTTCGTGGATGTACTTGCGTGCGAGAGGCTACACATTTCCTGAACGTGACGGCCTCCCTTTTAAGGAGGAGGTTCAAAGAGACTACTTGCCAAGGGCCATGGCAGCCCTCAGTAAAATGGGGACGCAGGTTGAACAACCGGCAGCCGACGACATAGTGCTCATGAGGCTGCCCGGGGGTTACACCCACATGGGGGTGATGGTGGACGAGAGCAACATTTTGCACGTGCTCAAAAACAGACCAAGTGCCACAGAACCCCTCGCGAGGTACAGACACAGGATCGTGGGGATTTACCGCCTAGCGCCGGGGCGCAGAAGAAAAGGGGTAGGCCCCTTCTTTCGGCCCGAGCTCAAGGAGGAAGCTCCCTAGTTCCCGTACAGGGAGAACAGCCTGCTCAGTGTCATTTTGGCCCCGAGGACAACATCTTGGACGATTTCCCGGCAGGTTTGTTCCTCCCTCACCATGGCAGCTACTTGCCCCGCCATAAGGGATCCTCCGTCAACGTCGCCATCCACCACTGCTGCCCTGAGCTTGCCGGCACCTAGCGCCTCAAGCTCTTCCAAGGTAGCTCCTCGTTTTTCCGCGGCCAAAAACTCTCGGGCAAAATTGTTCTTCAAAACCCTGACAGGGTGCCCGGTTTCTTGCCCAGTCACCACGGTACCCCGGTCCCCCGCCGCTATGATGGCTTTCTTGTAATTGGGGTGAACCCGGCACTCGGATGCACACACGAACCGAGTACCCATCTGGACGCCGCAAGCCCCCAAGCTCAAGGCTGCGACGAGGCCCCTCCCGTCGAACACGCCCCCCGCGGCTATGACTGGCACATCCACTGCGGAGGCCACCTGGGCCACCAAAGGAAAAGTGGCGACCTGTCCTATGTGGCCCCCACACTCAAGACCCTCAGCTATGACCGCGTCCACGCCGGACCTCTCAAGCCTTTTCGCCAAGTTCACTGAGGAAACAAGGGACAACACCCTGATGCCGGCATCTTTCAAACGCGACACGTACTTTCCCGGGTTACCTGCCCCTGTGCTGACGACGGGTACCCGTTCCTCCACGGCCAAATCGATGATCTGCTCCGTGAAAGGGGACAGAAAATACACGTTGACCCCGAAAGGTTTGTCCGTCTTTGCCCTCGTTTTTCGGATCTCTTCCCGCACCACCTCTGGGGGAGCGTTGCCCGCCCCTATGACACCCAAACCCCCGGCTTCGCTCACCGCGGCAGCCAAACTCGATGTGGCGACCCAAGCCATTCCCCCTTGAATGATAGGGTACTCGATGTTCAAGAGATCACACAGTTCGGTATGTATCATGTCTTTGCCCCCAAAACCCTGCTTTACCGTAACTCCGGACGACCACAGGCTAATTCTAGCACACAAATAACTCGATGATCCCCGTAGGGATACGTGCCCGGTTTTTAAAAGGAAGTGATAGCGTGACCATCTCAAGGCGCACAACCCTCAATAGCGTGGCGCTCCTCCTTCTTCTCGCTGTGGTCGGGGCGGCAGGAGCGGTGGGCTTAAGGGGGCTTGAAGAGTATGTCAAGAACGCAGAAACCGTGTATTTGCCCGGGCGTGATGCCCTTACTCACGTGCACCTCAGTTTGAGTGAGGCAGGGCAAACGGCGAATGCGATCCTATGGGCGGACGATAACGCCCGACTAAAAACGCAGTACGAGGAACACGTGTGCACGGCAGAAAGACTGTGGGAGGAATTCAAAGACCTTACGGGCGATAGCGTTGGGGCATCCCACACACTGAAATTCGAAAGTGCATTTCTCGCTTGCAAGGTTTCCTGGGAAGAAGCCCTTCGTTCCCTAGAAGAAGGGGGAGAAGTCCTCCCGTATTTGCGCGAGGGGCAAAGCAACCTGGACATCGTCAGGGCCTCCCTGACAGAAATTGAGAACCAGCTGCAAAAGATCCTGCCGGACACAACCCTCCCCCCCACGTCCAGACAGCTTCTAGTCTGCTTGGCCGCGTGTCTGTGCGTGGGTGCTTTAGTTTCCGCGGCCACCGCGTTCTCCATCTCCAAACCCCTGGATAGGCTCATTGAAAACCTTACCGGTTTGGCGGACGAAAGAGGGACCCTCACCGGAATCCCGGAGGAAAACGAGCTGAAGGACGTGGGCCTCATCGTGAATCTGGTCAACCGATTCACCGGCAGGTTATGCTCCACGGCACAAAGCGCGGGTGAGGTGGCAAGTCGGATAGCCCAAACCAGCGAAAATCTTTCCCACAGCGCGGGGGATTTCGCATCCATAACATCGCAGATCACCCACGCCATAGGTCAGATCGCCTCGGGTTCGCTCAACCAAAGCGAAAGCACGGTCAAGACCGCATCCGCGGTGGACCATTTGACACAAACCATAGACCAAGTGACGAAAGGCGCCGAAAAGCAAACGGAAGGGGTTCACACCACCCTAGCTGTAGCGAGGGACAACGACAGCGCTCTAGCAGAAACCCTGTCCATGCTCGAGACCACGGGGCTCGCCGCGGAAAAGAGCGCCTCGTTCGCCACCAAAGGAGGAGAGTCGGTCAGAAACGTGCTCGAGAGCATGGAGAGAATCAGGGAATCGGCTCAAGACATCGTTCACAAGATTTCGGAGCTTGACGGCTACTCCCGGGACATAGGGGGCATAGTCGAGGTCATAAGCGGTATCGCTTCCCAAACAAACCTGTTGGCACTGAACGCTGCCATAGAAGCGGCTCGAGCTGGGGAACACGGTAGGGGTTTTGCGGTGGTTTCCGAGGAGATCCGAGAGTTGGCGGAAGAATCATCGAGGGAGACAAAAGCCATTGCAAAACTGGTGGAAAGGGTAAGGGAGGCCACTGACAAAACCGTGTCCGCCGCCAAGATAGGGGAGTCCGAGGTCCGTGCGGGCACAGCGTTGGCGCAAGAGGCAAGCGAAGCACTGTCAAACATCGCTGACGCAGCTGCTGAAACCCAGGCCCTGGTAGTGGCGTTGGCCCAATCCACCACAAAAGTAGCTCAGGCCAGCAGCACCACTCAGGCGGCCATGGAGGCCATCGTCGGGATAGCGGAGGAAAACGCGCAAGCCGCGGAAAGAATGATGGAAGACGCGAACGAGGTACGAAGCCTGATCGACAGCGTTGCAGCCGTGTCGGAGGAAAACGCCGCGGCCACGGAGGAAGTCTCCGCGTCTGCCGAGGATATGAATACATCCATCGCGGACATCGCAGCTTCCGCAGGAGCGTTGTCCGACCTAGCCCGCTCCCTCATGGTAACCCTTAGCAGGTTCAAAGCGTAAAAAAAGGGGGGCAATGCCCCCCTTTTTTACACCTGATGCTAAAAAGTGAAATCCACGTGCACCGAGGCTCTGACCGTCACCGCCCCCGCTTCTATGGGGGTGGCCGAGACAGCCCCCCCCATATCCCTTGTCTCTGTCACGTAAGTGTACCCGTCGGAGATCCTGTGAAC
>MTKW01007400.1_pt1 | contig 16254 bp, 12 predicted proteins | sample 1042761 | NCBI WGS metagenome assembly MTKW01 (sample SAMN06205366, study PRJNA360243) | anaerobic digester metagenome | biome: Wastewater treatment plant; feature: Anaerobic digester sludge; material: sludge; isolation source: anaerobic digester fed with sludge from wastewater treatment plant ... | reverse complement strand
GATTTAATGGGAGAAGTAGGATTTGATGTAATGGTTCCTGGTAATCATGATTTTAACTATGGCTATGAAAGATTAATTCAGTTGAAGGAAAGGGCTAAATTCCCTATAATTGGAGCCAATATAGTTAAAGAAGCAGATGGTTCTTCAGACTTTGAACCATATATTATTAAAGAACTTGAAAATGGTTTAAAGGTTGGTATATTTGGAATAGGTACAGAAGAAACTAAGTATAAATCCCATCCTGATAACACTAAGGGCATAAAATTTGAAAACCCAGTGGAAGTATCTAAGAAAATAGTTGAAGAATTAAAGGAAAAAGAAGTAGATTTCATCATTGCTTTAGTTCACTTAGGTATAGAAGGAACATTGGAAACTACTTCTAAAGAAATAGCTGAAAATGTAAAGGGTATCGATTTAATAATTGATGGCCACAGCCATGAAATGTTAAATGAAGTTTTTGGAGATGCATTATTAGTCCAAGCAGATTCTTACACTAAGAACATTGGAGTAGTTAATGTTGAGATTGAAGATGGAAAAGTAGCTAAAAAAGAAGCTAGCTTAATTTCCTATGAAGAAGCTAAGGATTATACACCAGATGAAGCTATTGAAAAAGCAATAGAAGAAATCAAAGAAATCAATAAACCTATTATAGATGTTGTAGTTGGTAAAGCAAAGGTTGACTTATTAGGTGAAAGGGCAGATGTTAGAACAGGAGAAACTAATTTAGGAAATCTAATTACAGATGTAATGTTAAAGTCAACTGGAGCAGATATAGCCATTACTAATGGTGGTGGAATTAGAGCATCTATTTCTGCTGGTGATGTTAAGGTAAATGATATATTGACTTCATTCCCATTTACAAATACCCTTGCAGTTATAGAGGTAACTGGTGCAGAAGTTCTTCAAGCTTTAGAACGTGGAGTAGACACTTATCCTGAAGCTGCAGGACATTTTCCACATGTAAGTGGTATGACTTATAAATTTGATCCATCAAAGGAAGTAGGCAGTAGAGTAAGTGAAGTTCTTATAAAGGGTGAAGCTTTAGACCCAGATAAGACATATAAATTAGTTACAAATGACTTTATGGCTAGCGGTGGAGACGGATACACTATGTTTGAAGGTAAACCATTTGTAGCTGAAGGTGGTTTATTATCAGATGTATTAATTGACTACTTTAAAGAAGTTGGAGAAGTTGAGCCAGCTGTTGAAGGTAGAGTAGCTGTAGTTGAAGTTGAAGCTCCTGTAGAAAAACCAGTTGAGGAAGCTAAAGAATATAAGGTTAAATCAGGAGATGTATTGTGGAAGATAGGTAAAATGTTTGGCAAGACTTGGGAAGAGTTAGCTGAGTTTAATAAATTAAAGAATCCACATTTAATATTCCCAGGACAAATAATAAGAGTTCCTAATTAATATTTAAATATTTAAGGAAATCTCCCTTTTGAAATATTAAAGGGAGATTTTTTATTGTTAAAATTGTAACTCAATTGTAATATTTATATTCCACCCATTGGGTATATAATGTATATACATAGAGAAAGGGTGGTATAGTTGAGAAGAAGATCAATTATATTATTAGTTATTATTTTGCTTATGAGTACAACGGTGGCTTTTGGTAGTATAGATGATAAATTATCTAATCATTGGTCTAAGGATGTTATTGACAGATCTGTATTGACCTATTATTTCCCATACTTAGCTAAGAATAATTTTGAAAGACTTGATCCCAATGCTGCCATGGTTGAACAAGAATTTAATATATCCGTTGCATCTTTATTTAAGGATAATGGATATGAAGTATCAGGTATAGGTTCAGAAGCTAATTTAACTAGAAAAGAAATGGTCAACTTATTAGGACAAAGACTAAAGGATATAGGGATAACAAATGATGAAAATATAAATCTCCCCTTTAAAGATATTAATACTATGGATAATAATAGCATAGAATTATTAAGACTATTATATAAGTATAATATAATAAAAGGAGATAGCAATACTAGTTTTGGACCAGATAGAAATCTATCCCAGGCGGAGGCTATTATTATCTTGCAAAGAGTAAAGGGGGTATTAGAGGATATGGTAAGTATACCTTTTAAGACCTTAGGTGTAGTTCAATCTATTAATAATCAAGAGGCCATAGTTACAACTCAAGAAGATGATAGGGTATTGGTAACTATTACAAAGGAATTTCCTACACCAGGATATTTTATGACTATTGATAGGGTGGCTAGAGAAAAAGGCGGATTTAAAATATATTTTGATATTAAACCACCAGAGCCAGATTCTATACAATTACAGGTAATCACATATAAAACCATAACTATAGAAATAGAAAAGGATGAATTAGGAGAACCTCCATATAACTTTATTTTAGATGGGTACAACAAAATAGAATATAGAGAAAAAGTTTAAGACCACGAAGGATTTTTCCCCCCTTTCGTGGTTTTAAATATGTTATAATAAGAGGATAGAGAACAATAAACGAGGGATAAAGATATGACAAAAAAACAAAAAGTAGCTCAATCAGCAGCTATGATAGCTATATTTACTTTAATAAGTAAGGGTTTGGGCTTTTTAAGGGAAGTAATGATTGCTTCTAAATTTGGTTCTGGTATGGAAACAGATACATATTTTGTAGCTATGACTGCTACTGTTATTATAATGGGTACCTTAGGAACTGCACTAAATACTACATTGATTCCTATATTTTCTGAAATAGGAGAAAACCATGGGAAAAAGGCTCAGAGAAGATATCTTAATAGTGTATTAAATTTAATATTTTTAATTACTATTATTTTAGCTATAATTGCCTTTTTAATTTCCCCATTGATAATAAGGGTATTGGCTAAGGGGTTTGAAGGTGAACAGTTTGATTTAGCAGTGAGATTAAATAGAATTGGTTTACCTATAATAATATTTTTAGGTTTTACTTATGTGTTTTCTGGTTATTTACAAAGTAGACAAATATTTGGACCCCATGCCATAATGGGTATTCCCTATAATTTAGTTTTTTTAATTTATTTAGTTTTTTTTGCTAAGGATGTAAATATATCCACTTTAATGCTAGTAAGTGTAATGGCTTCATTGACTCAGGTTTTAATACAGGTACCTGCTGTTAGACATACTGGTTATAGATATTCTCTTAATGTGAATTTGGAAGATCCATACTTAAAGAAAGCTATGATTTTAGTAGTGCCTGTTTTATTAGGATCGGCAGTGCGACAAATCAATGGTGTAATAGATAAAACCCTTGCGTCTGAATTAATAGAGGGAAGCATATCTGCTTTAACCTATGCCCAGAGGATAAATGATATGGTAATTGCTGTATTTGTAATGGCAATTACTACAGTAATATTTCCTATGTTAAGTCAGGCTTTTTCTCAAGGGGATAATGAACAATTAAAGAAAATATTGAATCAAGGTGTAAATATTATATTGCTTGTTACTGTACCAGCAACTCTTGGTATGATTTTATTGGCAGAGCCTATAGTTCGTATATTTTTTGAAAGAAATGCCTTTGATGCTCAAGCTACCTTTATGACTAGTGGAGCTTTGGTTTTTTATTCAGTAGGGTTAGTAGGTTCTTCTTTGAGATTGATGCTTAATAGGGTATTTTATTCTTTTCACGATACCAAGACACCTATGATTAATGGTGCTATGGCTGTTATGTTAAATGTTGTATTAAATTTATTATTTATTAAAAGCATGGGACATAATGGTTTGGCTTTGGCAACTAGTATTGCAGCTATATTTACCACATTTTTATTATTTATAGATTTAAGAAAAAAACTAGGCCCCATAGGTTTAAAGGGAATGTTTATTACCTTTATTAAGACCATATTTGCATCAGCTATTATGGGCATAGTTGTATATCTTATATATTATAAATTAGGTGCTTTAGTATCTGGAAAGAAGATAATAGATATGTTGATATTATTATCTTCTATAGCTGTTGGAGCCATTGTATACTTCATTGTTTGTATTTTATTAAAGGTGGAAGAAGTATCTACTATATTTAGAGCTAGGTTTTAGATCTAGCTCTTTTATTATATGCAAAGATGAGAATTATTGGTGGTAATATAACTTGAAAGGGGAGGGCAATATATTTGTAGATTTCAACTCCTTCTATCATTTCCATGGTGTTTTTATAGATTACTATGGATAAAATCATAGTTATGAGATTTATAGGTATGGCAAAGGTGTCATATTTTGATTGATTAAATAGTTGATTTACTCCAATACAAACAGCAAAAGAGTAAATACAGATTTTTGCAAAACCTGATAGTACCAATATTATTGCTGAAGTTATCTCAACTCTTTGAATAAACCCTCCTATGGATAATAGGGTGTTGGCATAATAAGTAGGGAAATATGTATTTTCTAAATTTGGAAAACCTAATAAAAACATATTTCTAAGGGCAGTCATTAATAACATAGCTCCACCAATAAATAATCCCATTAGAAAAGTTTTTGTGACTTTATTTTGCTCCTTTAGATTATGAAAAAAGGATAAAAATACTACTATTTCTCCAAAGGGGAAGGTAAAGGAAGTAAAGGCACTTTGAAATACGGGTTTCCAACCATTGTATAGAATTGGTTTTATATTTTCAAAATTAAATTTTGCAAAAGAAGATGAGGTGATTAAAAATATAAGAAAAAATAAAAATACTATCATAGAGTTGGTCCAACGGGCAAATACTTCAATTCCAGATTTAATCATATATATGGTTAAAATTATAATCCATAGGGCACTAAAAATTTGAGGAGTTTCAGGAAATGAAACTACTTGAATAAATTCTGTTATATTTCTAATACATAGGCTAGCTAAATAAATAAAATAAAGAATATACAGAATACTTATTACTTTTCCAATGATTTTTCCAAAGGCAATCTCTAAGATCTCATAAAGATTTTTATTTGGAAAAAATGAAAGGATCTTTCCATGTATAAAGGCAAAGGGAATAGCTGCTAAAATTGCCAACAAAATAGAAATCCACATATCCTGTTGTGCTTTTCCACCACCAGTTAAAGTTAAGGATGTGCCTAGGATTAAAATGATTACTAAAAATATACCTTGTTTTGTTGAAATAATTTCTTTGTTCATAAACACCACCCTTTATTTTTGATTGTTGACGCTAATAGGCCTTTTAATATGCTCACTATTTCTAATTTGTATATTAGAAATTATCTTTACATTTAATTCTTTAAAAATGCTATCCCAGTTATCTTCTATGTCTTTCCAAATCTTTGGATGGTTTTTTTTGATTTTATCACCAAAGCTAAAGACATCTATACCTGGATCTTCTTGCACATTTTGGATAAATGTTTTAATTTCATTTTCTAAATAGGCTTCTGCATGTTCCTGTAGAAGTTTTCTACCTTTAATATTAGAATAATTTCTTCCATCCCTTACTTCAGCAATACTTACAACGGTGTTTGTTTTCACTGTTATAAGGACATTTTCATCTTTAAAGTCAATGTCTATTTTTGTATTATTTTTCAATATATCTAAACTTACTTTGTCATTATTTTCCTCATTCATGGGTATGACTAATACTCCCTTTTTTAATTTATTGACAATAAGTAGGTATTTCATAGTTTCCATAGGGTCAAAAAAGCCGGCAAGTTTATCTTTAATAAAGTAAGCAGAACCTTCCATTTGGCTATAGACTTCATTATTAATATTTATTAAGTTGGTGGTAGGTAATATTGGGTAATTATCTTTGTTTTCTATTTTATTTATCAGTTCATAGACTTCAACATGGGGGAATTTTGATAAATATTCACTTGAATCTACAAATTTTTCAAATTCTAGGGCACGTATTTTTGAGAATTCCTTTTCTTTTAAAATAACTTCCTTTGCAGTATTTTCTCTAGATATAAGGATATGAAGTGTAAGTCTGGCCTCAGGATGTCGGGCTATCCAATCTAACAATGAGGAAAGTCCTTGTTCAGCTACCTCCTTGCTAACTACGACATAGCTGGCATGGCTCCAACGTATTCGCTTTAAAGAGGTACTTATTATATTTCTAAGGGCTTCAAAGACAGTCTCTCCTCTTGTTTCTATTATTATAGGGGCAAGGTCTATACCAGTGGTAGTTGGCTTTATATCCACTATTTCCACATTTATAATATAAGACCCATTTGCATCTATATCTATAGCCATACCAGCGACTATAGCTAGATCTTCTATTTCGCTATAATCCCAGCAACCTGTGAGAAAAATAATGGAAATTATTAAAGCTATAAATATGGATAATTTTTTCATTTTTTACCTCCAAATTTATTACCTGCTATAAACCATCTTGGAGCACGAATTATGGTATCTTTTAAATTCTTTGGATATAGGGAATTGATTGTGGCCATATAGGGGACATCAAAGCTTTTAAGAGAAAATAAATGTATAAATAATCCAACCATACCAAAGATATATCCATATATTCCATAGGCTGCAGAGAATAATATAAATAGGGTTCTAAGTATTATAAATATACCTGCAAAATTCGGTATAATAAGTCCAGTAATACTGGAGATACCTACTACAATAATCATGGCGGAGCTGACTATTTTAGCTTCTACAGCTGCTGAACCAAGGACTAATGCTCCAACGATACTTAGGGCTTGACCTATATAATTAGGCATACGAGAGCCTGCTTCTATAAGTATTTCAAATACTAATAAAAGCCCTATTAATTCTACAACAGTAGGAAAGGGTACTCCTTGCCTTGAGGAGAGTATGCTTAATAACATAGGCGTAGGTAAAACTTCCCTATGATAAGTGACTAGAGATAGATAAATAGCAGGAAATCCTGTAGTAATTAGGGAAGAAACCAATCTTAAGAGTCTAATAATCGTAGCATAATAATAATTTGTATAATAATCTTGACCAGATTGAAAGTTCTCTATAAATAAAAATGGTACTGTCATAACACTAGGTGTACCATCTAGAAGTATGCCTATTCGACCTTCCAATAATTTAGCTGCTAAGACATCTGGCTTTTCAGTATTACCAGATACTTCAAATATGGATAGAGGTTTATCATCTATAAGTTCTTGAATGTATTTTATATCTAACACACCATCGATCTTTATATTATCTATTCTTTTGTTGACTTCTTTAAGTATACCCTCATCTGCCACTCCATCAATATAGCAGATGCAAGCTTTAGTTTGGCTAGTGGTACCAATAGTTTTATATTGAAATTTCAAATTTTTAGTTTTTAATTTTCTCCTAATTAAAGTAAGATTAGTAGTCAAGGATTCATTAAATCCTTCCCTTGGACCACGAATGACTTTTTCTATCCCTGGTTCTTCAATGGGACGAGTTAGGAAGCCTTTGCAATCTATAATTAAAGCTTCTTTTATTCCTTCCATAAGTAGAGCTACATCTCCATCAATAATAGCATTTATAATATCATCTAAATTTTGGGATTTTTCAACTTGGCTAGATATAATGACTTGTTCTTTTATATAATTAAGATTTTTTCCACTTATATCTTCACCCATATACATAATAGGCATGATAATACTATTGTTTATTTTATTTATATCTACCATTCCATTAATAAAGAGTATGGTAAATTTACCACAGGGGTTATCTTGAATCTGAAATTCTCTAATAATTAAAGTATCATCTTTTTGGAAAGATTCTTTTATTATATTTATATTTTCCCTTAATGAAGTAGAAAGACTATACATATATATCACCTATAAATTAGTATTGCCAATAAATAGGGAAATAACCAGTAGGATTTGTAAAAAAGGGAAAAACTTCTTGACTTTATCATAATCAAGTGATAAAATATTAAAATTAAATAGGATAATTAAGGGGGCTAAAAAAATGAATAGAAAATTACTTATAGTATTAAGTCTAATATTAGTATTAAGTATGGTAGCAACTGCTTGTTCACCACCACAGGGTGGAGATTCGCAACCTACTACTGGAAGTGAGGAACCAGCTAATGTTGAAGAACCAGCAGCTGAAAAAATCTTAAGAACCAATAATTCAAGTGAGCCAGGATCCTTAGATCCACCGTTGGCACAGGGGACCCATGAATCATGGATACTTGATCATACCTTTGAAGGACTTATGAAGGTAGATCCAGATTTAAAAATTGTTCCTGGTATGGCAGAAGACTATGAAATATCCGATGACAATTTAACTTATACCTTTACTTTAAGAGATGGTATTAAGTGGTCAAATGGAGATCCTGTAACAGCCCATGATTTTGAATTTGCATGGAAGAGGGCATTGGATCCAAATCTAGCATCTGATTATGCTCACCAACTTTATTACATAAAGGGTGGAGAAGCATATAATACTACTAAATGTCCAGGTGTAGAATATCCAGATCCAGAAGATGAAAGCAAGATGGTTATGGAAACCTATGACCCAAGTGAATTAGAGGGGTTAGATGTTGAGGGTAAAGATGAAGAAACTATAAATCAAATGGTATATGAAAAGCGTCTGGAAGCAGCTAGGGAAGAAGTAGCAGTTAAAGCCTTAGATGACAAGACTTTAGAAGTTACTTTAGAAGCACCTACTGCATATTTCTTAGAATTAACTGCATTTTTCACTTTATTCCCTGTAAATAAAAATGTAGCAGAAGAAAATCCTGATTGGGCTAAAAATGCTAGTACCCATGTTTCCAATGGACCATTTACCCTTACTGAATGGGAGCATAATGCAAGTATCAAGATTAGAAAAAATGACAATTATTATGATAAGGATAGTATAAAACTTGATGGTATAGATTTTGATATTATTGATGATGAAAATACTGCATGGCAAAAATATGAAGGTGGAGATTATGATTTCTTGACTCCATTGCCACAGGCTGTAGTTGCTCAAATGAAGGAAGCCAATAATCCTGAGTTAATAATAGGTGCTGAAGTTGGAACTTATTACTATAATTTAAATTCAAAGGTTAAACCATTTAATAATCCTAAGGTTAGAAAAGGTTTAGCTATGACTCTTGATCGTCAAACTATAGTAGATAAAATAGCTCAAGGTGGTCAAATTGCTGCTGAAGGTGTAGTACCCTTTGGTATGAAGGATGATAAGGGCAATGAATATCGTGATGATGTAGGCATATTAGTTGAATATAATGTTGAAGAAGGTAAAAAGCTATTTGAGGAAGGATTAGCTGAGGAAGGTATGAAGCCTGAAGACTTTAAGAATATAGTTCTTCTTTATAATACTTCTGAAGCTCACAAGAAAATAGCTCAAGCAGCTCAAGAGATGTGGAGAGTCAATTTAGGAATTGAAATACAACTTGAAAATGTAGATTTCCAAGTTAAACTTGATAGGGAAAAGGCTGGAGATTATCACATTTCCCGTGCAGGTTGGATTGGAGACTATATGGATCCTATTACTTTTATAGAATTATGGGAAAGTACTTCTAGCTTTAATGATGCAAAATATAATAATCCTGAATATGATAAATTAGTTAGAATAGCTAAGAATAGTTCAGACCAAGCTGAAAGATTTGAAGCTATGAAGAAGGCAGAAAAAATGGTTATGGAAGATATGCCTGTAATTCCAGTGTATTTCTACACTCAACCTTATGCCCAAAAATCTTATGTAACAGGTGTTTATAAACCATTAGTTAACTATCCAAAGTTAACTTATGCAGATATGAATAAGTAATATATAGTGCATAATGCATAAATTATAGTGAAGAAGTTTTAAATTTAGGGCAGGTTTAATGGCCTGCCCTATTATTAATTGCAAAGGAGGGTAAAAGTGAAAAAATATCTTTTAAAACGTCTAATTATGTCAGTCATCACCCTTTGGGCAATTGTAACTATTACTTTTATTTTGATGCATTCAGTACCAGGAAATCCATTTGCAAAGGAAGGGAAAATGCCTGCAGCAGTTTATCAAAACCTCCAAAGAAAGTATGGATTAGATAAGCCAAGAACACAGCAATATTTTATTTATTTAAAGAATTTATTAAGGGGAGACTTTGGGGACTCAATGAAGTCTAATGTTGAAACTGTTAATGATATGATACGAAGGGGATTTCCAGTATCTGCTTATTTAGGAGCAGAGGCTTTATTAATAGCTTTGATATTTGGTCCTGCTTTAGGGGCCTTGGCTGCTTTATATCAAAATAAAATTCCAGATTATATATCTATGATAATAGCCATTATTGGGATTTCTGTTCCTAGTTTTATTATGGGTACAGTATTGATTCAATTTGTGGCTAAAAATGTTAGTTGGATTCCTATTGGTGGATGGGGAGAGTTGAAGCATACTTTTTTACCGGCTATAGCTTTATCCCTTATGCCTTTGGCTCAAATGGCAAGGCTTATGCGTTCTAGTATGTTAGAAGTATTGGGACAGGACTATATTAAAACTGCAAAGTCTAAGGGTATATCTAAGTCAGGGGTGATTTTAAAACATGCTGTAAGAAATGCAATTCTTCCTATTATTTCCGTGTTAGGGACTTTAATTTCTAATCTTTTAGTTGGTAGTTTTGTTATTGAAAAAATATTTGGTATTCCAGGTTTAGGTTCGTTTTTTGTTAAGTCCATAGTAAGTAGGGATTATACTCTTATTATGGGAACAACTATATTTTATTCCATAATACTTATTTTTATGTTATTATTGGTAGATTTAGCTTATGGCTTAATCGACCCACGTATTAGGTTGACAAAGGAGGGGCGTTAATGGAGTCTTCAATAAAGTATAAAGAGTATCCAAAGGAATTATTTCAAAAGGCATCAAAGGAAGATAGGGATTTGGAACAGATTAGACGCCCTAGTATTAAATATTGGTCAGATGTATGGAGAAGATTGAGACAAAATAAATTAGCCATGGTAGGCTTTGCTGTAATTATAATTATGGTTTTAATGTCCATATTTGGACCTTTAATTAATGGTTTTAGCTATTTTGAACAAGATTATGAGAAGATAAATATGCATCCAAACAAGGTTCATTGGTTTGGTACAGACGAACTTGGTAGAGATTTATTTACAAGGGTATGGTATGGAGCCAGATACTCTTTACTTATAGGTATACTTGCTACAGTTATAGATGTGACTATTGGCGTATTATATGGTGGTATAGCAGGTATGGCTACTGTAAGGGTAGATGGTATAATGATGCGTATTGCAGAGATTATATATGCTATTCCCTATTTGCTGGTGGTTATTTTATTATCTGTTGTATTTTCTACTCAAGGTTCTGGTACATCTATGTTTGTAATTATATTGGCATTAAGCCTTACATCTTGGATACCCATGTCTATATTAGTTCGTGGTCAAGTATTGCAGTTAAAGGAAACAGAGTATTCATTGGCTGCTGAATCCTTAGGGGCAAGTAAGGGTTGGATACTTAAAAATCATATTATACCTAATACTTTAGGTCCTATTTTAGTAAATGTAACTCTATCTATTCCTAGGGCTATATTTGCTGAAGCTACTTTAAGTTTTTTAGGTCTTGGATTACAGGCTCCTAAATCTAGTTTAGGTACTTTAGCCAATGATGGTTTAGCAGGACTTGCTGTGGGAAATAGCTATCAGATTATTATTCCTGCCATATTTATTTCCTTAATAATGTTTGCCTTTAATGTGTTGGGAGATGGTCTTCGTGATGCATTGGATCCACGACTACGTAAATAGAGGGGTGATATAATGGAAAATATACTAGAAGTAAAGAATTTGTCCATATCCTTTGAAACATTTTTTGGTGAAGTTGAGGCAGTTAGGGATATTAGTTTTTCCGTAGGGAAAAAAGAAACTGTTGCCATAGTTGGAGAGTCAGGCTGTGGAAAGAGTGTTACTGCCAATTCCATTATGAGATTATTACCAATGCCACCAGCCTTTTTTAAGGGTGGGGAAATATTATTTAAGGGTGATGATTTATTAAAAAAAACTGATAAGGAAATGGAAGATATACGTTCAAGTAAGATTGGTATGGTATTTCAAGACCCTATGACTTCTTTAAACCCAACTATGAAAATTGGGAAACAAATAGTAGAAGGTATTAAAAAACATGAAAAGTTAAGTAGGAGTGAGGCAAAGGAAAAGGCTATAGAAATGTTAAATTTAGTAGCTGTACCTCAACCTGAAAAAAGGATAAATCAATATCCCCATGAGTTTTCTGGCGGAATGAGGCAAAGGGTAATGATAGCTTTGGCCATGGTTTCTAATCCTGAGTTATTAATTGCTGATGAGCCAACTACTGCCTTAGATGTTACGGTACAGGCTCAAATATTGGAGCTTATGAAAAATATACAAAATAAGATGAATATGTCTATTATACTTATTACCCATGATTTAGGCATAGTGGCTGATATGAGTGATAAGGTAATAGTAATGTATGCTGGACAAATAATGGAAGAAGGATTGACAAATGAAATATTTAAAAATCCTAAGCATCCCTATACAAGAAAATTACTGGATTCGGTGCCTAGATTAGATATGTCAAGAGATGAGTCTTTACATTCTATAGAAGGGACACCACCAGATTTATATATACCTCCAAAGGGTTGTGGGTTTTATGATAGATGTGATGAAGCCCTAAAAATCTGTAAAGAACATTTGCCAGAATTTGATAATCATACTAATACCCATAAAAGTAGATGCTGGTTAAATCATCCCATGGCAAAATGCAGTGAAGGGAGTGAAGTCTAGGAATGGAACCTTTAATTTCTGTTAGAAATATTAAAAAATATTTTAATGTTGGAGAAGGGGTTTTAAAGGCAGTAGATGGAATTACCTTTGATATATATCCGGGAGAAACCTTTGGTTTAGTTGGAGAATCTGGTTGTGGTAAATCTACTGCAGGTAGAACCATTGTTAGGCTTTATGAGCCTACAGAAGGAGAACTGATATTTAATGGAAAAAATATTTATGAACTTTCAAGAAAGGAAATGGAAAAAGTACGTAAAGATTTTCAAATGATATTTCAAGATCCCTATGCATCTTTAAATCCAAGGATGAATGTGGAGGATATTGTTGGAGAACCTTTAGATATTCATAGAGTGTATAAAAGTAGAAAAGATAGAAGAAATAGAATTATAGAATTATTAGAATTAGTTGGTCTTAACGAAGAACATGCTATGCGCTTTCCCCATGAATTCTCAGGAGGTCAGAGACAAAGAATTGGTATTGCAAGGGCTTTGGCTTTAAATCCTAAATTCATCGTATGTGATGAACCCATTTCAGCCCTAGATGTTTCCATCCAAGCCCAAGTGGTAAATCTTTTAAAGGATTTACAGGATAAATTTGGACTAACATATATGTTTATAGCCCATGATTTATCCATGGTCAGATATATATCTGATAGAGTTGGGGTAATGTATCTAGGACATATGATGGAGTTGGCAAAGTCAGAGGAGTTGTATATGAATCCATTACACCCTTATACTAGGGCTCTTTTATCTGCAATACCAATTCCTGATCCTGAGATTCAGCAAAATAGACATAGGATTGTATTGGAAGGAGATGTACCAAGTCCAATAAATCCTAAAGAAGGATGTAGATTTGTAGATAGATGTGAGTTTGCCATAGGCAAATGTAGGGAGATAACACCTGAGTTTAGAGAAGTAAAACCTGAACATTTTGTATCATGTCATCGTGTGGGAGAAATTAATTAAAGGGTTAAAGGAATATTCCTTTGACTCTTTTTTTGTGAATTCTGATATAATAAGAGATGCTAAAGAATTTTTATGATATGAGGTGTCTTCCTATGAGCAGGACCAAACTAATTAGAAAGTCAATTTTTCATATTATATCCCTTGGGACTTTAACTAGAGTATTGAATATTATTAATGGAATTTTATTAACATATTATATTTCTATTAACTATAATATGGATATACATACATTAGGTATTTCATCTATTGTGTTGCTGACAAGTATAGTTGTAGAAGGCTTGATTTTGGCGTTGATTCCTACTTATCAGGAAATAAAAATACATCATGGAATAGAGGGAAGATTTAAATTTACCAATGATATTATTAATTTGATTATTTTAATATCCTTGGGATTTATAATAATAGGTTATGGTTTAGCTCCTGTGATAATTAAATCAATGGGAGCTAATTTTGCTGAAGAAGAGATAAAGCAGGGAATAAGATTATTTAGAATAGGAATGCCCATAATATTATTTCATTTTATTAGGGCTATATCTGCAGGATATCTTCAAGGGGATCATAGGTTTTTAGCTGGTGCAAAGTCTGGAGTAGTGAGTATTTCAATATATATATTATATTTATTGATCTTTAAAGATAGATTTGGTTTAGAGGGATTAGTAGTTGCAGAATTAATGGCTGTGGCAGGTCAAACCTATGTCCTTACAAAGCCTTTGTTTAAGGATGGATATAGATATAAATTTAATATAAATTTAGAAAGAAAAAGTTATGAAAGGTTAGTATCCTTTTTAGTACCTATAATGATATTTATAATTATTACTCAACTAGATAGAAAAATAGGTAGCGAAATTGCCCTTAGATTTGTGGAAAAGGATGTTTTGGTTTTAGGATATGCTAGGAAAATCATAGATTTTATATATGGTTTACTTATTCTGGCAATTGTAACTGTTCTTTTTCCAATATTGGCGGAAAATTATAATCATGGAAAGATAGTTGAGTTAAAGCAAAATATAAAACTTGGAACAAATATATTGTTGTTGGTAGTATTACCAATATCTTTGATTATTTTAGTATTAGGAAATCCAATAGTTAGTATTATTTATGGAAATGGAAAGCTTAAGGGTGAAGAAATCATCTCAGTGGCAAATATATTAAAATTTTATGGCCTAGGACTAACGGGAATGAGTTTAAGTTTATTAATAGTACGAATATATTATGCAATCCATGATACGAGGACTCCTATAATTTTAGGTTTATTATCTTTATTTTTAAACTTAGTATTAAATATGGTTTTAGTAAAATCTATAGGTATAATGGGAATTCCTTTGTCTGTTTCTATAACTTCAACTATTATAGCTATATTGGGTATATACGGTTTAAATAGAAAAAACCTGACAAATATATTTAGATTTTAGTAGTAGGTATCACTGTTATAATCATATATAATGATATATTAGTGTTTGTTTTTTTCTATTAAATATAGTAAAGTAAAAGTATATTAAATGGTGAAAGGATGGGGACAATTATGGAAAAAAGAATATTAGGTAAAACTAATTTTGAGGTTTCAGCTATTGGATTTGGTGGTATTCCAATTCAAAGGGTAGATGAAGAAATAGCTTATGAATTAGTAGTTGAAGCATATAATCAAGGTATAAATTTTATAGATACAGCAAGGGGCTATATGGAAAGTGAAAACCTTTTAGGTTATGCTTTAGAGAGATTTGGTAGGGATAAGTTTATATTGGCAACTAAGTCCATGGCAAGGACTTATGATGCTGTATTAGAGGAGTTAAATACAAGTCTAAAAAACCTTAGGACAGATTACATAGACTTATTTCAATTTCATAATGTAAGGACTAAAGAAGATTTAGATACTGTTATGGGAGATAATGGAGCCTTAAAGGCTATAAAGGAGTGTAAGGAAAAGGGAATTATTAAAGAAATTGGAATTACAAGTCATAGTGTAGATTTGTTGGATATAGCTATAGATACTGGAGAGTTTAGTACTATTCAATATCCATATAATCCAGTGGAAAGACAAGGGGAGCGAGTATTTAAAAAGGCTAAGGAAAACAATATAGGTGTAATAGTAATGAAGCCTTTAGCTGGAGGAGCTATTCCAAAGGGAGAATTGTGTTTAAGATTTATATTGGAAAATGAAGATGTAACTGTAGCAATACCAGGTATGGATTCTGTAGATCAAGTAATAGAAAATGCTAGGGCAGGAAATAAAGTAAGACCATTAACAGATGAGGAAAGAAAATCTTTAATGGCAGAAGCAGAAACTTTAGGCGAGGAGTTTTGTAGAAGATGTGGATATTGTGCTCCTTGTACTGTAGGTATAGATATTCCAAGCCAGTTTATTATGGAAGGATATTATACTAGATATAATCTTCAAGACTGGGCAGTATCTAGATATAATGCTATGACTGTAAGGGCTAAAGATTGTATAGAATGTGGAGATTGTGAGACGAGATGTCCTTATGATTTACCTATAATAAAGATGTTGAAAAGGGTAGAGAAGAATTTAGGATAATAGGCAGTGTAGGGAGATCTTTGGTCTCCAGTGAACAGTGAACAGTGAACAGTGGATAGTGAATAGTGAATAGTGAATAGTGAATAGTGAATAGTGAATAGTGAATAGTGAATAGTG
>MTKW01005570.1_pt1 | contig 16258 bp, 17 predicted proteins | sample 1042761 | NCBI WGS metagenome assembly MTKW01 (sample SAMN06205366, study PRJNA360243) | anaerobic digester metagenome | biome: Wastewater treatment plant; feature: Anaerobic digester sludge; material: sludge; isolation source: anaerobic digester fed with sludge from wastewater treatment plant ... | reverse complement strand
AGGTTTGAAAAATAAATTTTACCGATTTGATCGGCAAACTTCGAAAAACTCATCCCGATGGCCAAGGCTCCGGTCAAGAAGGGTAGAAAAAAGATAAAATAAGTGAGGATCAGCTTGCCGATGTGCCGCGAATCCTGAAAAATAAGTAAAGAATCGAAACGAACGGCTTCGGAATTGGCAATCCCTACCACAACAGGAATAAGAATGGCCGTAACGATTAATAAAAATGGGAAAAGCGTATAATAGTTTTTTTCGAGTTTCTGTTGGAAAATTGTCAAAAATGTTCCCGCCGCACCAAATCCAAGCAAGGCAATGGATATAATCATGTAGGCAAAATGATACCATTGAACATAGGATAAAATCTGCATCAATATCAATTGAAAAGCGATAATGGCTGCAGAAATCAATCCGATTGCCACATTGATGCGAACCAATGATGTTGTTTTGTCGGATTTCATTTATTGGNNACGGGGATCAGGCTTTTTGTTTTGATTTTGTCTCCCGATTTTTCGACAAGCATCAAGTTTTGAACACTGAATGGCGATCCCACAGGAATAATCATACGTCCCTTGTCTTTCAGTTGTTGAATTAATGGAGGAGGAATGTATTCCGATGCTGCGGTAACGATGATACCGTCGTAAGGTGCATGTTCTTCCCAACCGTAATAGCCGTCGCCTATTTTTACTTCCACGTTATCGTAATTCAATGCTTTTAACCGTTCTTTTGCTGCAAGACCCAGCTCTTCGATAATTTCGACGGTGTAAACNNTCGGGACCCACATTCAGCAATTCTGTCATATAGGCTACGATATAGGGTTGAGAAATGGTTTGTCCGTAGCCAATAGGCAGAGGGCCGTCTTCATAAGCTCTGTTTTGATATTCCTCGGGTACAAATAGATGCCGTGGAACAGCTTCCATGGCTTTGAGTGTTTTTTTGTCGGTGATACCGCGTGCTTGAATTTGTTTTTTTATCATCTCTTTTCTTTTTATTTCGAATTTGTCTTGTCCTGAAAGTGAAGAAAAAAATCCGACATTCAGCAGAATAATTATAAGTATGTATAATCTTTTCATGTTTTTCTTTTTTTGGCTTGTCGACATAAAAAATGACATGCAACATTTCTTAATGGGAACAATTGGTATTTAGTATTCGCGCATATGCGTATGGCGAGAAAATTAAAGATCGATTTCTTTCAACTTCAATGCCTTAAAGGTAATTATTTTTTTTGATATACAAATAAAAAGGGAAAGGAGACAGGGGAATGAAAAATAAGCTGTATTCTTAGTAACCATTCATCATTTTGTGCAATTTGATTATATAGGCTTCCCGGTCGGTAATTTTGTGACGAGCTACACCTGATTCCATGGCGGCACGGGCAACAGCAGGCGCAACTACCGTTAACAAACGGGAGTCAAGGGGTTTGGGGATGATATAATCTTTACCGAAACTCAGATGTTTTAAATTATATGCGGCAAGGGCCGTATCGGGAACCGGTTTTTTTGCCAGTTCGGCCAATGCATAAACGGCAGCCAGTTTCATTTCTTCGTTGATGCAAGTTGCTCTAACATCCAACGCTCCTCGGAAAATGTAGGGGAATCCCAATACATTATTGATTTGATTGGGATAATCGGAGCGTCCCGTAGCAAAAATAATGTCTTCTCGAGCATTCATGGCATCTTCATAAGAAATTTCAGGATCGGGATTGGCCAATGCAAAAATAATGGGATTTTCGTTCATCGAGAGAACCATCTCTTTGGTGAGTATGCCACTTACGGACAATCCCAAAAATACATCGGCCCCTTTGATTGCTTCTTCTAACGTGTGAATAGTATCACTGGTGGCAAATGGTTCTTTGATTTTGCTCAGGTCGGTACGCTGCGTATTGATAACCCCTTTAGAGTCGAGCATAATTATATTTTCGGGTTTTGCACCCAGACGTATATATAATTTTGTGCAGGAAATGGCTGCAGCACCGGCACCATTGACTACAATTCTTACATTTTCTATTTTTTTCTCCGCGATTTCCAATGCATTTAATAATCCTGCTGCAGAAATGATGGCCGTACCATGCTGATCGTCGTGCATGACAGGGATATCCAATTCGTTTTTTAATCTTTCTTCGATTTCAAAACATTCCGGAGCTTTTATATCTTCTAAATTGATACCTCCAAAGGTGGGAGAAATGGCTTTTACGATGTCAGTGAATTTTTTCGGGTCTTTTTCATCGATTTCAATATCGAAAACATCGATTCCTGCAAAAATTTTAAATAACAATGCTTTTCCTTCCATTACGGGTTTACTGGCCAATGGCCCTATGTCGCCCAGGCCTAAAACGGCCGTTCCGTTGGAAATAACCGCCACTAAATTTCCTTTGTTTGTATAGTCGTAGACTGCTTCTTCATTTTCTTTGATTTCAAGACAGGGTTCGGCAACCCCCGGCGAATAAGCCAACGACAGATCGCGTTGCGAACTATAAGGTTTGGTAGGAACAACCTCAATTTTTCCGGGTTTTCCTTGCGAATGATAAAGAAGAGCCTCTTCTTTGGTTATTTTAGTCATAAACAGGATATTTTTATGTGATAGAATGGGTTGATGGCGCTGATTTTATTAAAAACATTACAAATGTACAATTTTTTGATTTTGATTCATAACGGCAAATAATTCGTTGGGCTAAAATAGTTGCTAATGATACAAGAGCATACCTGCAACCATATGCATGAGGATTAAACTTTTGCGGGCCTTTTCTACTAATGATACAAGAGCATACCCGCAACCCCGGAAAGCGCAATTAATAAAATAGGGTCCACTTTTTTCAAAGAGGCAAGGAATACCGTTCCGAAAATAATCCAGCTTTTGTAATCGATGAAATTGGCGTCATTGATCAGCATGAGTGCAGCAGAAGCGATTAGTCCGATGATTGCAGGTTTAAGAACCAATAGCGCGGAGCGTACCCACTGATTGTTCTTTATTTTAAAGAAAAAACTGCATATTACAGTCATAATGATAAATGAAGGCAAACTCACAGCCAATGTGCATATAGCCGAACCGATTATTCCCTGAAATGTAGAAAATCCCACATTGGAAACAGCAGTGTAACCGATATAGGTAGCCGCGTTGAAAGCAATGGGACCGGGAGTGGTTTGTGAAATAGCCACAATGGATGTAAAATCGCTTACCGAAATCCAATGGTGTACATTTACTGTTTCGTGTTGAATAAATGGGAGCATCGCGTATCCGCCTCCAAAACCAAATAAACCGATTTTAAAGAACGATAAAAATAAATTGAAATATAGATCGATCAATTCCATTGTCATTTTTTCAGCTTTTGTTTGAGATATGCCAAATGGGTAATGCCGATCAAGATTGCGGCAATAACAACATATACAGGCGATATTTTCAACAGCCATACAGCTATAATGACAGCAATAGGGATCCAAGCGTTTTTCCGAGTAATGCCTGCTGCTTTACCCAATTTTACGAGAGGACCGGCAATTAACGCTACCACGGCCGGGCGGATACCTTTGAAGATGCGTTCGATAACCGGATTGTCTTTGAATTGTGTGAAAATAATGGCAATGAAAAGGATGATAATAAAAGAAGGAAGGATAACGCCAAGACCGGAAAACAGACTTCCTTTGAATCCTAAACGTCTATGTCCAACGAATAGAGCCGTATTTAATGCCATAGGTCCGGGTATGGATTGGGCTATGGCCAGCATATCTATAAACTCATCGTCTTCCAGCCATTTTTTCTTTTTTACGACTTCGTTTCGAATAAGCGGTATCATTGCATACCCGCCTCCAAAAGTAAATGTCCCGATTTTAAAAAATAGGAGGAACAGCTCCAGATACCGTTTCATATGAGTATGTTTTGTCATAATAAAAAGAAAAGCAGACCGCAAAAAGATAAACTTTTGCCGATCTGCTTTCTATAAGAAGCCGCATCGGTGGAATTAAGATGAAACTCCTTTTGACAGGATTTGAGTGTTTTGCTGCCTTTGTAATCCGCCGAGCCCGAAGGCTTGTCCCGAAGGATGCGGCCCGCCATTGACAACAAAAACGATCTCGGTTTCTAAGATGTTATTGATGAGTTTCCCAATCGACCAATGCGGCAATAACTCTCTTGTTTTGCATTTCAAAGATAGTAAACTCTTATTTAATTGCCAAATAAATTTCTCTCTTTTTTAGAAAAAATATCCGATTCATGTTTAAAAACATCTTTTTTGGATTTTTTCAAGATTCCTTTTCGAAATATTTATTGAGTTCTTCGTCCTTTAATTCGTGATTGCCGAGATCTCCTGCAAGATATTGATCATATGCACTCATATCGAGCAAACCGTGTCCCGATAAATTGAAAAGGATAGTCTTTTTCACCCCTTCTTCTTTGGCTTTCAACGCTTCATGAATAGCTACGGCTATTGCATGATTCGATTCCGGTGCCGGAATAATGCCTTCTGCCCGAGCAAACTGAATTCCGGCCTTGAATGTGTCGAGTTGATTTACGTCAACAGCCTCTATCAGATTGTCTTTGTGAAGTTGACTAACGATACTCCCTGCGCCATGATAACGCAATCCGCCTGCATGAATATTGGCAGGTGCAAATTTATGATGCAACGTATACATTGGGATCAACGGTGTATAACCCGCTTCATCGCCAAAATCGTATTGGAAACGGCCACGGGTGAGTTTTGGGCACGACGATGGTTCTGCGGCAATAAATCGTGTGTGGGTTTTGCCTTTCAGATTGTGACGTAAAAACGGGAATGATATTCCTGAAAAATTTGATCCGCCGCCAAAACAGCCGATGACAATATCGGGATATTCATCTGCCATTTCCATCTGTTTTTCGGCTTCAAGTCCGATTACAGTCTGATGCAAAGCTACGTGATTCAATACGCTTCCCAATGCATATTTGCATTTGGGGGTTTGCATGGCAAGCTCTATTGCTTCTGAAATGGCTGTACCCAAACTTCCCTGATAAGTGGGATTTTCTGTTAGAATTTTTCTTCCGGCTTTTGTTGACATACTGGGCGACGCGATAACTTGTGCTCCCCATGTTTGCATGAGAGAGCGGCGATACGGTTTTTGTTCGTAACTGATCTTTACCATATAAACGGCAAGTTCCAGTCCGAATGTTTTCGATGCAAAGGCCAATGCTGTGCCCCATTGACCGGCGCCGGTTTCCGTAGTTAAATTGGTTACCCCTTCTATTTTGTTGTAATAGGCTTGTGCTAACGCCGAATTAAGTTTATGAGAACCGACAGGACTAACGCTTTCGTTTTTAAAATAAATATGGGCGGGAGTGTCAAGCGCTTTTTCCAGTTCATAAGCCCGAACAAGAGGGGTGGGACGGTAGATTTTATATTTTTCGCGTACCTCGTCGGGGATATCGATCCAGGTATCCTTATCATTGAGTTCTTGTTTTGCCAATTCTTCTGCAAACAGTGGGAAAAGGTCTTCGGCTTTGAGCGGTTCGTTGGTTTGCGGATTAATCATCGGCAAGGGCTTATTTTTCATCTCAGCCACAATATTATACCATTGTGTAGGTATTTCTGTTTCCGGGAGAATGAATTTTTTTGTTCTCTTCATAAAGTCTATTGATTTTTTTATCATTCTTTTACAATGTAGGCGTCGCAAAATTAACGTATAATTTCATACAAAACAAAAGAAATGGAGAAATAAAAAGGAAGCATAAAGTGTTTTTTGAAATTAAAAATTGTTGTAGATACACGGGTGATTTTTATGGGGGATTTACTTTCAATTTTAAAAACTTTGTCTTACTTTTGCTCATATATTGTGAATGTGTGCATTTGAAATTATGGTAATGTCGAAGACAAGACAAACATTGATTGAGGTGGCGCGTCAGCTTTTTGCCCAACAGGGGGTCGAAAATACGACGATGAGCGATATTGCCAAAGCTTCAAATAAGAGTCGTAGGACGTTATACACGTATTTTGAAAGTAAACAAGATATTTATAATGCCGTAATTCAATCGGAACTCGAAAGTCTTTATCTTCAACTCGAAGAGGTGATTAAACGCAAATTGCCGGCTGACGACAAATTGATGATTTTCTTTTTTACACGGCTGGAAGCGATTAAAGATGTGGTAACACGTAATGGTACTTTACGGGCGGATTTTTTTAGAGATATTTGGCTTGTGGAGTATGTGCGAAAGGTGTTCGACCGCAAAGAAATAGCTTATTTGCAAGATATTTTGGAAGAAGGCGTTAGAACAAAAATTTTTGAAATTACAGACGTCCCCAAAACGGCTCGAATTCTTCATTATGCGCTCAAAGGACTTGAAGTTCCCGTTATTCGTGGAGTATTTAGTCTCAATATCAATAATAAGTCGGATAGGGATACGATTGTCAATTTAATATTTAGAGGATTGTATAGAGAGAAATAAAATATAGCGTTTAATTTAAACCAATAAAAAATGAAATTATTAGAAGGTAAAACAGCTTTAATTACCGGCGCAGCTCGAGGAATAGGAAAGGCCATTGCGCTTAGGTATGCTTCTGAAGGAGCGAATATTGCGTTTACGGATTTGGTCATCGATGAGAATGCAAAAGCAACCGAAAATGAAATTGCCGCTTTCGGAACGAAAGTAAAAGGATACGCTTCGGATGCGTCCGATTTTGAGGAGACTCATAAAGTGGTGGATGAAATTATCAAAGATTTTGGTCGAATCGATATTTTGATCAACAATGCAGGAATTACTCGTGACGGATTGATGCTTCGCATGACCGAACAGCAATGGGATATGGTAATTAAGGTAAACCTGAAATCGGCATTCAATTTTATTCATGCCGTAACCCCTTTGATGATGCGTCAGAAATCGGGCAGCATCATCAATATGAGTTCCGTGGTAGGTCTTTCGGGTAATGCCGGTCAGGCAAACTACTCTGCTTCCAAAGCAGGACTAATCGGATTGACGAAATCGATGGCCAAAGAAATTGGTTCACGAAACATTCGGGTCAATGCCATTGCTCCGGGGTTTATTATTACCGATATGACGGATGCGCTTTCAGAGGAAGTACGAAAACAATGGGCAGAGCAAATTCCGTTGCGGCGAGGAGGTACTCCCGAAGATGTGGCTAATGTTGCACTTTTCCTGGGATCGGAACTTTCTTCCTATGTAAGTGGGCAAGTGATTAGTGTATGTGGAGGAATGCATACTTGATTATTTATTTCGATAAAGTCAATGGAAAAAGAGACACAAATTTTTTTGTGTCTCTTCATTTTAATAAAAATGGAAATATTATACGAAGATAACCATATTATTATTGTTAATAAATCTCCGAGAGAAATTGTACAAGGCGACAAGACCGGCGACAAGCCTTTGGTGGATATGGTAAAAGATTATTTGAAGGAAAAGTATCATAAGCCGGGTAATGTTTTTTGTGGAGTTGTTCATCGGCTTGACAGACCTACAAGCGGGATAGTTGTTTTTGCCAAAACAAGTAAAGCGCTTGCACGACTGAACGAAATGTTTAAAAAGGGAGAAGTCGACAAAACCTATTGGGCAATTGTGAAAGATTTACCACCACAGGATGAGGGAACCTTGGTGCACTTTTTGATAAAAAACCAAAAAAACAACAAGTCTGTAGCATATGATACAGAAAAGCTGCGCTCTAAAAAAGCGGTTCTTCATTATAAACTTATTGGACGATCCCAACGATATTATCTCCTCGAAGTAAAACTTGAAACGGGTCGTCATCATCAGATTCGCTGTCAATTGGCAAAAATTGGGTTGCCCATTAGGGGTGATTTAAAATATGGTGCTCAGCGCTCCAATCCCGATGGCAGCATTTCGTTGCATGCAAGAAATATATCTTTTGTTCATCCTGTTTCTAAAAAGATGATCGACATAACAGCGCCTGTGCCGGATGATCCATTATGGAAAGCTTTCGAAATTTAGATTTTTTACAAAAAGTTGAAAGAAATAACATCAAAACGATGAAATATAAAAACTATATCTGTAAATTTGCGGATATAGTTAAATTTTTATCTAAATAAAGAAATATGAAACCAACATTGTTTGTATTAGCTGCGGGTATGGGGAGTCGTTATGGAGGTCTAAAACAACTGGACGGAGTTGGCCCTTCGGGAGAAACCATCATGGATTATTCGATTTACGATGCCATAAACGCAGGTTTTGGCAAGCTCGTTTTTGTTATTCGCAAATCGTTTGAAGAGGATTTCAAAGAAAAAATCGTAAAAAAATATAAACACAAAATNNGTAATCAATGCAGACGATTTTTATGGACGGGAAAGTTTTCAACTTTTGGGAGATTTTCTTTCTCCGCTTCATGACAGTAAAAATTTGTATGCTATGGTAGGATATAGGGTGGGGAATACGTTGTCTGAGAGTGGAGCGGTTGCACGTGGTATTTGTGAAATAGACGATGAGCGTAATCTTCTCGGAATTGTGGAACGTACACAGGTTATGCGTATTGACGGCGTAATCAAGTATAAAGATGAAAACGATAATTGGATTGCTATTGATGAGGATACTCCTGTTTCTATGAATATGTGGGGGTTCACGCCCGATTATTTTGATTATTCGGAAGATTATTTTGTCGATTTCTTGAAAGAGCATGCAAATGATATTACAGCTGAATTTTTCATACCTTCGCTTGTGAACCATTTGGTTACTAATAAAATAGCAACTGTAAAAGTATTGGATACTCCTTCAAAATGGTTTGGAGTAACCTATCCTGAAGATCGGCCGGGAGTTGTGACCAAGCTTAAAGAATTGGTCGATGAGGGAATTTATCCTTCACCTCTGTGGTGAAAAGATAATTTTGGATGGCCGGCGCACATCTATCGACATTCAACTAAAATAATTAAAAATGGTTGAAGTGCTTATTATCCTGTTTCTTATTGTTTTAAATGGTTTTTTTGCTTTATCGGAGATTGCAATTGTATCGAGTCAAAAAACAAAACTTGAAATAGAAAGGAATAAAGGGAACAAAGGTGCTGAAATGGCGCTTAAACTTAAGGCCGATCCGGATAATTTTCTTTCAGCCGTGCAAGTAGGAATAACGCTTATCGGCATCGTAAATGGTGCATATGGGGGGATTACCCTTGCAGCCGATGTTGTCCCTTTTTTTGAAAAATTTGCATGGTGTGCTCCTTATGCCGAAACAATATCCATTGTATTGGTTGTTTTTTTGATTACGTATGTTTCTATCGTTATTGGAGAATTGGTTCCGAAAACCATCGCTCTGAATAATCCGGAAAAGGTATCGATTGCGATTTCGCGGCCTATTTACATCGTGAGCGTTATTTTTTATCCATTTGTAAAGTTTTTGGCTGCTTCGACCTCTTTTTTTAACAAAATTATTGGGTTGGAACCCCGAAAAGATACGATTTCCGAAATGGAATTGCGAACGTTGCTAAAGGCTGCCACAAAAGAGGGAGTTATTGAAAACGAAGAGAGTATTATTCTTGAGCAGGTTTTTTATTTTTCGGATAAACGTGCTAAGCATATCATGACTCATCGTACTGATGTGGAATGGGTAGATATATCGAAAAGTAAAGAAGAAATTATTCGAGATCTGTTGAATTGTAAACACAGCAAGGTTTTGGCATGCAATGGAAAACTGGACGATTTCGTGGGGATTATTTCGATTAAAGAGTTGCTGGTTGAATTGTACAGGAATAAAGATTTTTCTATCGATGATTTAATTCAGGAACCTTTGATTTTCCCTTCTANNGTCGATGGAATCATTACATTGCACGACATAATGGAAACATTGGTTGGCCCCATTGCAGATGATGACAAGAGTGAAGAACCGGATATTTTTATGCAAAGCGAGAATCGCGCTTTGGTAAATGGAGAAGCTCCCGTTGAATTGCTTACATTGCTTATAGACGATTTCATTCTTGATTTCGAAACCATCGATTATTCAACCATTGCAGGCTTTGTTTTGGCCAATATAAACAAAATACCTCAAGTTGGGGACAAGTTTATATACAATGGGGTAACATTCGAGATTGTGGAAGTAGATGGCAATAAAATCGGTAAAGTTTTGATAACCAAAAATAAAAAACCAACGAACAAAGAATAATTTTTTAATATATAGTACGTACTATGAAATTTTTTGTAGATACTGCTAATCTAGAGCAGATTAAAGAAGCACACGCCTTGGGTATATTGGACGGCGTTACCACGAATCCATCTCTCGTTGCAAAAGAAGGAATCGTGGGAAAAGAAAATGTGATAGCTCATTATAAAGCGATCTGTAAAATTGCGGTAGGAGGAGACGTTAGCGCAGAAGTAATTTCCACAGATTATGAGCATATGGTAAAAGAAGCCAAATCGTTGGCGGCCATAAGTGGACAGATCGTGGTAAAAATACCCATGATAAAAGAAGGGATTAAAGCTATTAAATATTTGGCATCGGAAGGAATAAAAACAAACTGTACGCTTGTTTTTTCACCCGGACAGGCCCTGTTGGCAGCAAAGGCAGGAGCTACGTATATTTCGCCTTTTATAGGAAGATTGGATGACATTGCATCCGATGGTTTGGCTTTGGTTAAAGATATTCGTTTGATTTTGGACAATTACCATTATCGGTCACAAATTATTGCATCGTCTATTCGTAATCCCATGCATATTATCAATTGCGCAAAAATGGGTGTAGATGTGGTGACATCGCCATTGGACTCTATCTTGGGGCTGTTGAAACATCCTTTGACGGACTCGGGTCTCGAAAAATTTTTAAAAGACGCAGAGACTTTTAATAAGTGAATTATCAATAAATTAAACAAAATAAGCAATGATGATTGAAGAGAAAAATTGATTTTGCAGATGATATTTTCTCGACCAATATTAATATAAAATATGTTTTATAACACATTTTTTTATTAGGCAGAGAGTAATGTATGTGTTACTTTTACACGAATTTTGTAAAAAGATCCAATCTTCATCATCTTTTATTTATACACCGGAAAAATATGAATGTAAAGAAAACAAGGAGTAAATCCGGTTTGCTTTTGGATGCTTTTGAAAAAAATGTAGACGGAAAGCAAACCGGATTATACATTCTTACCAACAAGAATGGGTGCGAAGTAACCGTAACCAATTATGGCGCAAAGATTGTTTCGTTGATGGTGCCCGATAAAAACGGCACATTAACCGATGTGGTAACAGGCCATCAAACCATTGATGGTTATTTGACTTCAGAAGAGCCTTATTTTGGCGCAGTTTGTGGCAGAGTGGCCAATCGGATTGCCAAGGGCAAATTCACCCTGGATGGAAAAGAATATACGCTTGCCATCAACAACGGTCCCAATCATCTCCATGGAGGCATAAAGGGTTTTAATGCGGTTGTATGGGATGTTAAAGCGATTTCTGAGAACTCGATACAACTTTTTTATTTGTCGATAGACGGTGAGGAAGGATATCCGGGTAATTTAAGTGTGACTGTGACGTATGTTTTAACGGATGATAATTCGTTGGATATTTATTATGAAGCGAAAACCGACAAACCCACTATTTTAAATCTTACCAATCATTCATACTTCAATCTTTCGGGAGCAGGAGATCCTTATATCGGAGATCATGTTCTTAAATTGAATGCAGATTGGTATCTTCCTACCGATGAAACATTGATTCCTCTTGGAGATCCCGAACAAGTTTTTGGTACGCCTATGGATTTTACCGTAGAACATGTCATAGGAGAACGAATTGATGATGATTTTCAACCCTTGATTTTCGGGAAAGGTTATGATCACAATTACATAATTAATAAAGATAATGTTGATGATTATGTTTTTACCGGGGTGTGCAGATCACCTAAAACCGGTATAAAAATGGAGATTTACACATCGCAACCGGGCATTCAATTATATACAGGTAATTGGTTGACGGGTAATTTTGCAGGTAAGAACGGTCAGCGTTATCCCAAACGTTCGGCTGTATGTTTCGAAACACAACATTACCCCGACAGTATTAACCATCCGGAATATCCCTCAATCGTTTTGCGACCGGATGAAATTTTCAGTTCGAGAACAACTTATAAATTTTTGACATAAAACTTATAAAAAAGGATCAAATTTTTTATAGTAAACAAACAAACAAATTAATTAAGTAAAACTATGAATACGACAACTAATGAAAAAAGGAGTAATCTTGTGCCGATAATAATGATGGTCATTCTGTTTGGGATGATATCATTCGTTACCAATTTAGCAGCCCCGATGGGTCAAGTATTAAAAGAGCAATTCGGTGTTTCCAACTTCCAGGGATTGTTGGGGAATGCGGCTAACTTTATTGCATATGCAGTTATGGGAATACCGGGGGGGATTCTTTTACAGAAACTCGGGTATAAAAAAACGGCTTTGATAGCCATCGCGATTGGTTTTTTGGGCGTTTTCATTCAATTCCTTTCAGGGCACGCCTCCGAAACATCTGCTTTTGGGGTTTATTTACTTGGAGCTTTTGTTGCAGGTTTTTCCATGTGTTTGTTGAATATTGTGGTAAACCCAATGTTAAATACTCTTGGAGGTGGTGGTAATAAGGGAAATCAGCTCATCCAGATCGGTGGTTCTTTCAACTCCGTGATGGCTACCTTCACTCCGGCATTTGTAGGGGTTTTGATTGGAGAAACGACGAAGGCAAGAATTGAAGATGTTTTTCCGGTTATGTATATTGCAATGGGGGTTTTTGCTCTCATATTTTTTGTTCTGCTTTTTGTAGATATTCCGGAACCACGTGCCGAAAAATCTTCAGAGCCTCTCAAAAAGTTAATGTCCGGGGCGTTGCAATTCCGTCATTTTGTGTTGGGTGCCATTGCTATTTTTATTTACGTTGGTGTTGAAGTCGGCACTCCGGGTCTTTTGATTCTTTGGTTGTCAGATACGCCTGTCGGAAAAACAACCGCAGGTTTTGTTGCCGGAACCTATTGGTTTCTTATGTTGATCGGACGTTTGATCGGAGCCTCGCTTGGTGGTAAAATATCCAGCCGAACAATGTTGGGAACCGCTTCGTTTATAGGATTGATTTTGATTGCCGCTGCAATTTTTTCTCCTGTAACATCTGTTGTTACTTTACCTGTTCTTTTAAGATCGGCCACGGGAGCTCTTTCTTTCGGATTGGCAGAAGTACCGTTCAATGCCATGTTTATTGTTTTGGTAGGTTTTTGCACCTCAATTATGTGGGGGAGTATTTTTAATCTTGCAGTAGAAGGTTTAGGTAAATATACGGAAGCCGCATCGGGCATTTTTATGGCTTTGGTATGTGGTGGTGGGATTCTTCCTGCTATTCAAGGACAAATCGCCGATATGGCAGGATACATTAATAGTTATTGGTTGATTTTCGTAGGATTGGCTTATTTATTATATTATGCTTTAATTGGATCTAAAAATGTGAATCCGGATATTCTGACAGATGAGTAAGTAAAATGAATAATAAAAACAAATTAATTAAAATATAAGATGACAAAAGAAGAGATAATTGCGTTATTTCGAGAGAAGTTTGGTGAGGAAACACCTAAGGTTTATACGGCTCCCGGCCGTATAAACCTTATCGGTGAGCATACCGATTATAATGGTAGTTTTGTTTTTCCGGGTGCAGTAGATAAAGGAATAACGGCAGCCATTCGTTTAAACGGGACAAACAAAGTAAGAGCGTATGCTCTCGATCTCGACGAATATTCCGAATTTGGCTTCAATGAGGAGGATATTCCTAAAGAAGGATGGGCAAAATATATTTTTGGCGTTTGTCGAGAAATCATTAAACGCGGCGGAAAAATCGAAGGTTTCGATACCGTTTTTTCAGGTAATGTTCCTCTTGGAGCGGGAATGTCTTCTTCGGCAGCATTGGAGTGCACCTATGCTTATGCATTAAACGATATGTTGAATCTTGGGATCGATAAATTTGAATTGGCTAAGATTGGACAAGCGACAGAACATAATTATGTGGGTGTGAAATGTGGCATTATGGATCAGTTTATTTCGCTTTTTGGGAAAAAAGGACATCTCGTGCGATTGGATTGCAAAACAATGGAGTATGAATATTTTCCCTTTGATCCTCAAGGCTATAGGCTTGTTTTATTGGATACCCAGGTAAAGCACGAATTGGCATCATCGGCGTACAACAAACGCCGCGAGTCGTGTGAACGGGTTGTTGCTGCCATTCGTAAAAATCATCCCGAGGTGGAATTTCTTCGCGACGCCAATATGGATATGCTTAATGAAGTCAAAAATGACATTTCGGAAGAAGATTATAAACGTGCTAAGTATGTGATTGAAGAAACACAACGTGTGCTGGATGTTTCAGAAGCACTTCAAAAAGGTGACTATGAAACGGTTGGCAAGAAAATGTACGAAACTCACGAAGGGATGAGTAAGTTGTACGAAGTTAGTTGCGAAGAGCTCGATTTTCTTAACGATATTGCCAAAAAATGTGGAGTAACGGGTTCGCGTGTGATGGGAGGTGGTTTCGGAGGATGCACCATTAACCTGGTAAAAGACGAATTGCATGATAAATTTATTGAGGACGCCAAAGCACAATTCAAAACTAAGTATGGCTACGAGCCAAAAGTTTATGATGTTGTTATTAGCGATGGTGCACGTAAATTATAATTATTAGTTCAATTATGAGAGGAGTTAAAATTCATGAGAATCTTTTAACTCCTCTTTTTTCAATTTGATATTACCTATACCTATACCTATACCTATACCTATGATGAATACAAACTTTTATTTGGGGAACACCACTTTTTTGATTGCAGTAGATTGTATTATCTTTGGTTTTAAAGATAAAGAACTCCATATTTTGCTTACGCGTCGTCCTTTGAAACCACTTAAAGGAGAGTGGTCTTTGATGGGAGGGTTTGTGGAAGAAAATGAAAGTTTACACGAAGCGGCCGAGAGAGTTCTTTATCGATATACTCAACAGAAAGGGATATATATGGAACAGGTGAAGGCATATGGGGAAGTAAATCGCGATACGGGTGGGCGGGTGATTTCGGTAGCTTTCTATGCATTTGTGCGATTGGAAGAGTTCGATACGAGTTTGGCGGCAAAATATGATGCGCGATGGGTAAATATACGCGAACTCCCTTCGCTTGTTTTCGATCATAATCAAATGGTAGATGATGCATTGACTTTGCTTCGATACAAAGTTTCCATGCAACCCATTATTTTCTATTTTTTTGATAAAAAATTCACATTGCCGGCTTTACAAGATCTTTATGAAGCTATTTATCAGATGCCTATCGATAAACGGAATTTTCGAAAAAAGATTCTCTCCATGAATATTCTAGATAAGCAGGAAGAAAAAGATATGTCTTCTTCTAAACGTGGAGCCTATTATTATGTTTTTAACAAGAAAAAATACGAAGCGTTTTTGCGTGAAGGTAAGCGATTTTCATTATAATCCGGGGATTACTTTTTTAGAATTTTTTTTTCTACCTTTGTACCCTAATATCAGACAATAATCAATTTAAAAATAAAAATACGCACTATGTATCAAGGCAAACCCGTGCGATTAATCCTTGAAAATGGAATGNNAGCAAGACCAACGGAATTTCCGATTTTTTTGAATCCGATCGTATTCATGCAAGGGGGGTCATCGTGCAAGATTATTCGTATGAATATTCTCATTGGAATGCGAAAAGAAGTTTGAGTGATTGGATGAAAGAAGAAAATATACCGGGAATTTACGGTATCGACACACGCATGTTGACAAAAATACTGCGCGAAAATGGATCCATGTTGGGGAAAATTGTCTACGGCGATGAAGATGAAGTTGAATATTATGATCCTACAAGTGAAAACCTTGTAGATAAGGTCAGTTGTAGGGAAATTATTGAATATGATTACGGGGAAAAAAAAGTAGTTTTGGTGGATTGCGGCGTTAAGCTAAATATTGTGAGAGAGCTTATCAAGCAGAAAGTTGATCTGATTCGTGTACCCTGGGATTATGATTTTAATCAAATGGAATACGATGGTCTTGTTATTTCCAATGGACCGGGTAGCCCCGATTATTGCGAAATTACAGTTCATCATATTTGTGAAGCAATGCAGTCGGATAAACCGATTTTTGGTATTTGCATGGGAAATTATCTTCTCTCCAAGGCAGCGGGAGCCAAAATATATAAAATGAAACACGGTCATCGCGGTCTTAGTCAACCTGTGCGTAAAGTAGGTACGAACATTTGTTATATTACTTCTCAAAATCACGGTTATGCTGTAGATCAAGATTTTCTTGACGATGATTGGGAACCCTACTTTATAAATATGAATGA
>MTKW01012299.1_pt1 | contig 16260 bp, 8 predicted proteins | sample 1042761 | NCBI WGS metagenome assembly MTKW01 (sample SAMN06205366, study PRJNA360243) | anaerobic digester metagenome | biome: Wastewater treatment plant; feature: Anaerobic digester sludge; material: sludge; isolation source: anaerobic digester fed with sludge from wastewater treatment plant ... | reverse complement strand
CCTATACCTCCTGAAAGAGCAGCCTTCACATCTCCTGTTGCAGGCAAAGTCAGATCCGTTTTCCCTACACCGGTCCGTAGTTCAACGTCAGTAGCCAGAACACGCTCAAGGTCAATCCGTGCCTCCCCGACCCCAGTGCGTATGTCCAGACGTATCGGTATGCCTTCATTGAGTGCAAGATCCCATTTCTTTTCAGGCTGCCTGCCCAGACTAAAGGAAAGGAAGTCTTTGTTTTCCGTGCTGAGCACAAGGCGCGCCTTGGTTCCGGTGATGCTCGAATCCTGTGCATTCTAACCATATTTGCAAAGTATGATGATTCGAATCACTTAGAATCGAATAGAATGACTGGAAACGGCTACTTGGGCATCGCAGCATGAGGACGCAGCGCTACGCCAGAACCTAGCTGCAGAGAGTCGAGTGCCATTATCGACGAGTCTACCGGTAAAGCCCATGCGCGCGTTGGCATGCTGCAGCATGATGCGAGGACGGCGCCATGCAAGAGCCGCGCACCGATTCAGTCTCATGCGCAATGCTGCCTCGGTGCTTCTGAGATCTGTTCAATGAGGTTGTGGTGGCTGTACTCTTCCAGTTAGCGTTGCGAGCGCGGCAACCCCATGGGAATACAGTTAGGATGGGCCAGTGACTTGGCCCGTGCGTCAACATCGATCAAGCCTGGACGGAAATGGCTTGTGCCTAGGTAGTTGCCCCCGGCCTCGGATACATCCCGGGGGTTCGCGGACTTTGGTCCGGGGGAATGTCAGATGAGCGGTCAACTTCACCACTTACCGGCTTTGTTTTACTGGCTCTAACGTAGGCGTTTGCGAAAAGAGAGAATAGACTGAGATGGAATGTGGACAAAGCGGCTTGCTGACGCAGGAAGAGGGAAGGCCGAGGAGAAATTGTATAATTCCTAAGAGATTGATTATAGCAAGAAAGACAGAGTGAACGGGTTGGAAGAAAACGCCCGGAACGAACAGTTGCCCATTTTGATCGGGGAGCGATGTACATGCTTATCCAATGCACAAACGCTTTGCTGGAGAAGATGGGAATCAGCCAAAGCGAGCTGAAATCGCCGGAAGGTTACGAACAGTTGCCCAATGCATCGATGGCCTGGCACGCCAACATAGTCAACATAAACAGAAGAAAAGCCATTGTTTTGATGAACAATGCAACAAGATATCCGGTGGTCATATACAGGCCGAAGCCAAAGGATTTTGCCAGAATGAGAGAGCTCATTCGGGAGGCCATTATCGTAGCATTGCGCATGGAAGGCATCTGTCAGGCCGTTATTGACAAATACATGGCGGATGCAGGAGAAATCGAGTTTTCAACAACGGCAAACAGGAGCATGGTCGCCAAACTGAATCATGCCGTCTATGACGTAAGGACCATGCAGGATCTTCTCGATGAAAGCACATTGATCCAAAGGTACATCAGCATTCGGACGGGACGACTTCTTCAGAGCTTGTCGGGAAATGGCTATTTTGTGCCTATCAGGGAGATGCTTGAGTACCTCGAAAGATATGTCGATGAAGGTGAGGACGGAATCTGCCGATCAGTACTGGACGTAGAGCTATATCAACTGAAGATACAGATTGAAGTAGAAGGGTTTGATATATGGAGGAGAGTCCTGGTGCCATCGACCTTCTCCTTCAGGCATCTGCACAATGTCATTCAGACGGTCTTTGACTGGCAGAACTATCACCTGCACATGTTTGAAGCCAGAAAACAGGGGTCAAAGGTAAAGCGGATCGTAATGGACGATGATCCGGAAACGTTAGGATGTATGGACCCTGACTCCTGTGAAATCCTGCAGGATCGGTTTACGGCACTTGAAGAGATTTTCCCAAACTATGATGGAATCATGTACGAATACGATTTTGGCGATTCATGGCAGCATAAGATAACACTTGAGCAGATAGTGAGCTCTGACGCACTTGAGGCGACCTACCTGGACGGAAGAGGCGAAAGGCCTCCCGAGGATGTAGGCGGAGCCTGGGGATATATAGAGTACATGCGGATCATGGCAGACGAGACGGATCCCGAGCATGAGGACATGAGACTCTGGGCAGCGAGCCAGGCGGAGAGAAACCGGACCCCCGAACAGATAAACAACAGACTCAAGCATTGCATGAAGGGATATACGTATTCGCGATCGTTGTTGTAAAGATACTCCTTTTGTCGCAGCCTTAGCTCCCCTCTCGTCGGTGAGCAGATCGATTGGCCTGGTTATGTCCTTAAACTCGGACTATGTGGAGGGATAGCCATTGAAGAAGATAGGAAGAAACGCCCCCTGTCCTTGCGGGAGCGGCAAGAAATACAAGAAATGTTGTGCCCAGCCCAACGTTGGTCCGATTGCAGAGATTTTGGTCGTATGAGGAAGTAGAAGAAATGAGTACAGAGGAGATCATCGAGCGGCTGGACAGTCTCGGCATACCATTCGAAAAGGAGATCTTCCTGCAAGACATCGAGGAATACTACTCTGCTGAGCAACTCTCAGAGAACTGGTTCAGAATCTTCGACGTAACTGCGGAAGGCCGGGATGCAGACTTCCCCTGGCTGGCTGCACGGGTTTTGTGGGACAGGCTGGCGCCAGCCTATAATATGTCGATGGAGCACATGGGCGACTTGGTGCATGAGGGCAATCAGTATTCATTGGCCAATGATCCCGTAAGAGCCTGCGATACCTGGCTGGAGGTTTGGGAAGCGATAAAGTACAAATGCAAGCCGAAGTCCAAAGACTTGAAGGAGCTTGATAAGGAGTATTGTGGAGTATTCTTCGTCACCAATCTATGCCAGGACCTGGAGCTTGAATTTCATAACGCCGGGCTACGTGACAAGTCCTATTTTGAAAAGCGAATCGATTATTGCAGGGACTTTCTAAACCGTTTTCCCAACGAAGACGAGTTGATCACTCACAACATGAGACGCGCCATTGCAGACTCATATGCGAGCTTGGGCGATTATGAGCAAGCTGATGCAGAGTTTGACAAGTTGGCGGAAGATTATCCGAATAGCCCGTGGGGATATATTGGGTGGGGAGATATCTACTTCTTTGAAAAGAAAGTTGATTACGATAGGGCAAAGGAGCTCTATATGAGAGCTTTGGCCATTGCGAAAGACGAATACGATGTCATGGCAGTCAATGAGAGCCTGGAAGACTTGATCAAAACTGAACAGCTGGAGATACCATCCTAGAGCTCGTTAACTGCTTCCGGGAGAGCCTTCTCAGGTCTGCGGCCAACGAGCGCGCTTCGCCGGCAGCCGCAAGGCACGGGGGCCGGAGTTCTGCACAGCCTCGTTGTAATGGAGCGCCACCCCGAGGACAGGGTGATCCCTGAAGAATGCCGCCGGGCCCGCCTATGGCGCAACCGGCGACTTTGTTCCCTGAGCGTCTTTGATTCTCGCACTGGCCATTCCTGGGCGTCGGGCATGTCCCGCTACATGGCGGGGAACAACCAGGCATCATCGTCGGAGGCGATCAACGTGGGGCAGGCCTGGCAATCTGGGGCGGGTTGACCGCGGACCGACAATCCGCCCGAAGTATCGGGCATCAACCGCCTGCCGATCATGCCCATGCTGCTTTGGCTGGGTCACGACCCCGACTGCATCCTCAGAAACTACGTCAGCACGAGACGGGCAGAATAAACACGTGGCACGACACGACCGATCCCGACACGGCCTTGGACCTTCATGAAGACCGATTCGGCCCGGAGTTCGGCGAGCCCCGCGCCCACATTTTCTATTGTTTGCACAGCCCGACCTAAAGGTCGCGGCTGATGCTGCGTTTTACGTAGCCTTCCAGAAGGAAGATCGAAGGATATACGTGGCCCACAATCCCCCGATGCCGAGAAGTCAGTGCTCTTGTCAGACGGAACGGCTCTCAAGGTTTGGGCGCGTGATATGGCGGTTAGTAGCGATCGTCTCCACAACGATGGCTTGCCCGGTAGGATCCGCGAAAAGATTGTGAGTAGGCCTGTAGGGGTAGGCATCGACTACCCGCCGTGTGGCGGCAATCTCCCGCACTTGACTTACCCGATCCAGGCTCACCAGTGAATCCGCAAAGAGCTGGTACATGTAAAGAGAGTCATCGCCCGCATCAATATCGACGATCGTCTCATTGTGGTGTAGTTGAGTTGACGCGAACAGACCTGCCTCGTTAATCCCCACGGTGGGAACGTAACGGTTGCCCCAAAGATAAGCCATGAAGAAGAGTCCCCTGCCATTTTCCTGAACGATTGAAACCAGGAATGGGGTTGTTGAATAGCAGTCGAAATTCATGCCGTACCATGGCATATCCGAGTAGACCGCGAAACTGGTGCAGGCCGTTGCCGGCGAAGATATGGCGAGAAGGACGATCAACAACCATGCTGATTTCCTCAAGAACGACTTCCCCCTTGCGTCAAGAAGTCTTTTGCATCGTCTCGACATGGGAAAAAGGACAACTCAACGGAATACTACCTGCCTGAGACCTGGCCCGGCATCGCACGTTCCCCGGAATGCCGCCAGTGATTCCAGCTGAATGATGCGCCGGGGGCCGGAGCCCTGCTCCGATTGAATGTAGCCATGTTGTGTGCCGGGGTGCCAAAAGGCATTGCTACTGTACGGTTGCCAGCAATGGGGCATTACTGGCTCTGGATGGCAATACTTCCGATCCCGCCTTTCACTTCCAGGTCAACTCGGTTTTCAGCTGAATTGAAGCCAGGGGAGACGTATTCATCGTTGATACGGTCATAGTCGCCGTATACCTTAACCGAACCTATTCCGGTTTTTGTGCGGATTCGGGCTGCTACACCCTTTGGAATATGGATAGTGGTTTCACCGATGCCCCCTGAGAGGGCCACCTTCACATCTCCGGTTGCAGGCAAGGTCAGATCTGTTTTTCCTACACCGGTCTTTACTTCAACGTTAGTTGCCAGCACATGCTCGAGATCGATGCGGGTTTCCCCGACCCCGGTGCGTATATCCAACCTCATCGGTATGCCCTCATTAAGTGCAAGATCCCATTTCATCGCAGGTTGTTTGCCCATACTGAAGAAAGGGAAACCTCTGTTTTCGCTGAGCACGAGGCGCGCCTTGGTTCCGGTGATGCTAAAATCCTGAGTGAGCCATCCTCCTGCCGCGGTCTCCACTGTTCCGCTGACAAGATATGATGAATTCGCAAGCGAGCCCAGATACAAAGCGCCAACGCCCATGTCGATTTCTATTTCTGCGCTCGTTGCGCCAGACAGAGGCTTCTCTACCCGTGTGCGGGTAATGGCGCCTCTTGACGTCGGAGAACGAAAGGCTAAGGCGGATCCTGCGACGATTACGAGTATGATCATGAAGCCTACAGCCCCTGATATGGATCTTTTGCCCAGTATCAGTTCGAGCCCGACTGCGATGAGGATGAGAGGCCAGAAGCGTACAATTGCTCCCCAAACATTCCAATCCACCAAGCCGAGGTTGTTGAGGAGAAGCAGGATACCAATGAGTATTAGGATAGACGGAAGCACTATGCCTGTCCGCCTCTTCCGCTGTCCGTCATTGTCAAACTCAGACATGGCTCATTCTCCTCCCTTATGGATATTATCCCCTTACGAGCAGGAGGCCACCGAGGATGATGAGGATTATTGGCATCAACGTGCCTGCATTCAGCCAGCGAAGCCAAGAAACGTTCAGATTGCGTGCGAGAAAGACTATCCCTAATACGACTAGAATGATTCCTATGACTACGTTGGCAGCGGGCTTTTGGGATTGTTGAAAGGCTTGGCCCGTGGACTCTGCGACTTTCCGGGCGCTATCCCGTATCTCCGCTGCACCTTCACGGATAACTTCAGAAGTCGAGGCCTTGCCCGTGTCCGGATATGGGATGATCACCCAAAGAATCAAGTAGGCGGCTATGCCCATGCCCGACCACAAACCTAGCAACACGAAGGCAAGGCGCACAATGGTCGGATCCACTTCCAGATATTCTGCAAGGCCGCCACATACCCCGCCTATCATCGAATCGGTTCGACTTCGGTAAAGCTTCTTCACTGCGTTCACCTCACTTGTGCCCAAAGCAGGCTCTTCTTTTTCCGCATTTCATGAACATGTTCTTGCTGCTTGGGTAAGCACGTCTGGCATCAAAGCCTGGCAGGGGGCTCGGATATGATTCCACTAACCATTATTATGTTGGTCGCTTCCGTAGCATATCTCGTAATCGCTCATAATAGACGCTCATGAAGCAGGTTCAGTATTAACAGTATTACTCTCTGCTTGCAGAAAGGTCAAGGAGATGTTTCTCCTGAAGTTACGTCCGATATAATGCTGTAAAAATGCCTTAGTCCTGTTGCATTGGATTGGGATGGGTATGAAAAGGTCACTGGTTCTCTAATAGAATTAGGGCATGAAAGAACCAATTATCTACGGAGGGAGAGCCAATGGCTATGTATCAGATTAACATATCCGAAGGGTGTTTGCGCTTATGCAGTCATGAGGGGTCTTCCTTTAGCTCTGCTGCCATGTCCTAGCGGTTCCCCAGTTTTCTGATGGATGGGGCTCTTCCCTAAACCCATCTGTGATCCGTGCTCAAGCCTGTGATGTCTACGGCGGAGTATCCCGGCCGCTTGCTATCGCTATCTATAACGTATCCAGTTCTAACGAGACTAAGAGAGGCTAGGGACCGCTTCTTTTATGGATGCAAGACAAAGGGCTGGCTTATGCAGCCACATATTGCAGTTTTTCGTCAGATGTCGAAGGGAAATTGGAAGTCAGAGTGAACCTTTTAATGTAACAATAGGATCATCTGTCGGCTAGCGGATCTTTAGGAGGTGTGACTACATGAGTATCCTTGGTACTCTCGTCGTTGGTTATGTTGCCTGGCGGATCTACAAGGAGCATACAGAGCAAAATTCCCACTCTTCAGCCCCGCATAAATCTCCCAGCTCAGACCCACAAGGGCAGAAGGGGGGTACAGTCACTGCGAATATGTCCGAAGGTACAGCCACGGCGTCCTTTAGCTGCGGAGCAGATGTTCGCATAGAGAAGGTAGTAGGCGTAACCTATGACAACAGGCAGAGCGTGATAGCGGGAATGCGCGCCGGAGAGCAAGTGTTCCTTAGAAGAGAGCCTTCGAACAGGTATGATGCTAACGCGATCAGGGTAGAGCGAGCGGATGGGCGGCAAATTGGCTACCTGTCACGAAGCGTTGCCGCGCAATTGGCTGGCGGTCTTGATAGAGCAGGTGGAGAGGTTGAGGGCGTCGTCTACCGACTCACAGGAGGAACCTCCGATTTCCCCACTCGTGGCGTGCGGATTCGGTTTGCTGTTCCCGGCGCTTCGACGGATTCGCGTAGTCACGATGTTCGACCAAATAGAAACGTGTATGCACGCTCCCGGCGGAATGATTGGGAATATGAGTCGGATTTCTTTGACGAGCCGGATTGTGATGACGACGATTGGTGTGGCTGTGCGGATTATGACGAAGGCTTGGAAGACATGATTGAATGGGCCCAGAATCACCAAGATTAGCGGCTTGTTGCGGAGGCATGCTGCAATAATCGGCGAAAGGTTGAGCCAATAGGGATGCGTAGCCTTTCGGTATACACCCTCAGAACCATACTTGCCCAACTGAAGAGTGGCAGGGGAAGCGCCTTCGAAACCCGGCTGCTATCCTTTGTGCACAAAGTTATTGCTCCCAACCCGGGGCAGTTCCAAGATGCTCTTCGAAGGATCGTGGCAGAGGACGGATGGTATGCATCCCAACGTATCCTTCAGGAGGCGCTCAGGACCCCGTTGGGACCATGGATTCCAGATGATGTCTTGCCTCAAATCGTTTTTCTTGACACGGAGATACACCCTCGCACAGGTAGAATACTGGAGTTCGCTGTTGCAGTCACTTCCGGTTTCCTGGACGAGCCAACCTATACTGTGCTGGAGCTCGACAAGGCCTCTGCCGGGCAACGCACGCCTGATGGGCGGGGATTGGCGCCGGCTTCTGTGACCAACATTCTCAAGCAGGCTGTGGGCCGACGAGGGGCATCATGTTGGTTGGTTGGACACAATATCGAGGCATTCGACCTGCCTGCCCTCAAGGATCAGGGGGTTGCCATTCCCGAGGTTAGCATCATCGACACGCTGGAACTCTCGTTGGTCACCGAGCCTATGAGATAGCGGCATGCCCTTGATGGCCAGCACACTGCGGAGGCCGATGTAAAGGACAATATTGATCTTTTCAAGCAGCTCGACAAGTTTTGGTTGAGTGTAAGTGCAGACGAGCTGCGATGGCATATCCAGTGGAACTCCGCCGAAACAAGACTCGGCAGGTATTATCGGTGGGTTGCCGCAAGGAAAGGGGTGCCTCTAGGCCGCCTGCAGACTGTACTGCTCCCGGATCAGTTTACAATCGATGTGCCGTGGGACAGCCCGGGTGATTCACCCAACATCGAAGAGGGCTCGCATGAGAAGTCTGACATTGCCGGACAATTGTCAGAAGCAATGCTCCATCAAGTACCCGGAGCCATCGCCTGCCTGCCCAGATCAGTATCTGGACGTGACATTCCGGCTTTGATTGAATATGCCAAACAGAGCAACACCCTCATTGCTCTTCCGCGCCCCGCGATCGAGGACTACAGGCGTCTACAGCGCCGGAATATGACACTGAAGTGCGTGAACACTTGGCTGCATAATGACTCCGTAATCGACTGGAACCAGGCCTCTACATGGCTGATTGCATCTCGCGAGCCAGGGCCTGCAGCTAGTTATATCGCACGATGGTACTTCGCCGGAGGCCGCATGAACGCGGAACTCCATCCTCTGGCAGCAGCGTGGGTTTCGCAAGCCTTACCCCGCGAATGTTTTATCAAGCCCGTTCCTAACGGAATTTCGGCTCCTTTGATCGACCATGCTGCGATACTTGCTAACCCTCCAAGACGTGGTCGAAGGGCTGTCATACTCGACGCCGAACAGCTTCCCGATTGCGTGCCTGAAGCTGCCGGCGAGAGAACCGAGATCGATTCGCCGGATAACGTGGTCTCGGCCTGTGCTTTGAGATTTGTTTCAGACAGAACCGTATGGAATCCGGCCACAGGCGACGGCAGAATCCGCATCGCAGTCACTCCCGAAGATTCACAAGACCCAGTCTTCGAGGACTTCCTGGCGGTCTTGGGCAGATGCACACACCCTAATTCGCGAGAGGCGGTGGCGCTTCTTAACAGGATTGACAATGCAGATGAGGTCACCATCCTCGAAGTATTGGCAGATGCTGATGGGGCAAAGACCATATTGGTAATGAGGACTGTATCCCACGCCGATGCATGGCTTGCGGATCGGATTTCCGATCTTGGCAATTCGGATCCGCCGGCTGCAATATTCGCCGGTCCCGTGGCAGGCACCTTATTAGGCGACTGTCTGCAGAAGGTTGCGGGTTGTCCTGTTGTGCCATTCGCACATTCGGATGATGGATGCCACAGTCCCGGCATTGGAGTCTGCGAAGATGGCGCCAGTGGCACCCTGACAGGGCTTCCACGGGCTTTGCAGTCGGCGGCGAGGCGGATGGTGACACAGTTCGACATCGCTGGCCAAGGGTTAGATGCGTTTTGCGGGTGCTCGCCGGAGACTGCGGAAGTAATGGTGGCTGCGCTTAGAGCCGAGGGCTACCGGGCATCTTCATTTACCAGGTTTGGATCGCGCACGCGTACCGTGGAACGATTATCACCGGAAATCCCCGGGCTGTTCATTGCCGACTCCCGTCCTGAACCTTTGCCCGGCTATATCAGGCGTGCGATAATCCGGCGTTTGCCTTTCCCATCCCGAACTGATCCCGAAATCCTGGCTGCCTTGGCATGCGTCGATTCTGATGAAGACGTTTTCGCCAACGTGATACTCCCTAAGATGCTGAGGGATCTATTGCGCACAATTACAACATTGAGGGCCATGGGTGTCGAACCCGTGCTTCTTGACAGGCGGGCGCTGACTCATACATCCTATAGAGCTCACATAGAAGCCTTAGTTGGTCCGATCGTATCGATCCCAGGGATCCCGCAGGAGAAAGAACCGCCCGGGATGGATGCGGTGAGGTCGGCCCTACAAGATGGCCTTCACAGGATCGGAGTGCATGGAGACTTCTCGTTGACCCGGGGCATTGATCCCACGCCGGTCTTGCGACGGTTCTATGGCAGCCAAGCGCAGTGGCTTCCGCACCAACGCGAGGTAGTGGACTCCCTCTTGGCCGGAGAGGACATCTTGGCGGTGATGCCCACAGGATCTGGCAAGTCGGCCTGTTTTCAGATACCCGCCTACATTTTCGGCGAATTCAACGATGACCTTACAGTCGTTATCTCTCCTCTGCTTGCCCTCATGCGCGATCAGATCAGAGGTCTGAGGCAGCGGGGCATATGGGGTGTGGATTGCCTCAACAGTGAGTTGGATCCAGACACCCGCTTAAGGGTGCTGAGGGATATCAGGTCGGGCTGGACTACGATTCTGTATATGGCGCCCGAGCAGCTCATGAACGACATTGTCTGTGATGCGCTTATCGAGCGAGGCATAAGAATGCTGGTCGTAGACGAAGCGCATTGCATAAGCGAGTGGGGCCACGACTTTAGGCCAGAGTACAGGCGTATTCCACAATTTCTCGACTATCTATCGAGGGAGAGGGCTGAGCGTAGAGCCCAGGTGGCAGCATTTACGGCTACGGCGACTGTCGATACACAAAAGGAGATCTGCGAGATATTGGGAATCGATACTGAGCCCTTAATAACAGGCATACGCCGTTCGAACCTCCACCCCCGCATAATCTCCTTGAGCGATGATGAGGCTGCCGACATGAAGACGGAAACTATCGGCGAGTTTTTGGGGGACAGGCCGGGCGCGGACGGGGTGGTCTACGTTACAACACGTGCCGACTGCGAGTGCGTTGCAGGAAGGATCGGCGGCATGGCCGAGGCAGGCATTTCCCCGGAACGTGTGGATTACCTTCATGCAGGCGTAAGGGACAGGGGGGACCGCGAAAGGCGGTTCCTGGATGCAGATGGCCCAACGCAGGTGCTCGTAGCGACTACAGCGTTTGGCATGGGCGTGGACAAGCCGGATATCGAATGGATCATTCACTGGGATGCACCCGGATCGGTGGAGGCCTACTATCAGGAGATTGGACGCGCGGCGCGCGATCCGGGCATAAGCGCTGATTGCCTTGCTATGGCCACCAAATCAGATATCCACAGGAGGCGCCAAATGGCGCGGTCAATAGATGATGGCCATGTGGAGGTCCTCGCGCGTCATCTGCGAACCTTGTATGCCGATGAGGACCGCGAGTTCCTGGTGAATCCTACTGCCATGAAAGCCGAATGCGGACTAAAGGAAGGAGACGCGAAAGCAGCCCTGTTCGCCCTAGAGAGAGCTGGCATACTATCGATAGTTGCACGGGGGAATCGGCGTTCTAGCGTGTGCATGGATATCCCACGCGATCGAGCTGTGGCGCTTGAAGGCCTGTCACCTACTGAACACTATATACTTGAAGAATTGCTGCGAAACGGTGGCCGGGCTGTTCTCGATCCATTCGCGATTGCGCAGCGTCTTCCGATAGGGTGCAATTCGAGCCCGGAGGAAGTAGATAGAGCCATACGCGTCCTCATCTCCAGGAGCGTGCTGCGCTACAATTCCGACTTGGTCGCGAGACCTATGCCTGGTTCAACTGGGGAGGAGAGGGCAGATAGAATAGCCCTTTTGGACTCCGCCGAAATCATCCTTGCCCAGCATCTAGACGAGTTGCTAGCGGCAAACCACAACCGGACTGTCCGAATGACAGTATCGATGCAGCTTGATGCGTGCAGGGTGGCGGGCATCGATTTGGACTGGTTAGATCGAATCGTATTCGATTGGCGAATGCACGGAATAGTCCGTTCCCAACATAACCTTTTTGTGCTTTCTATCAGCCGTGAGCAGCAGGCAAAAGACTTGTCTTCCCGAGTGTCACGCAATCTGGAGAGGAGGATGGCAGTACTAGACCATTGCGAGCAGGAGTGGGCTGGGGGTTCATCGACAGTTGAAGCAGACCTGATGCCACGTCAGCAGGTGAGAATGGCCTTAGGCTCTCTGGCGAGATTTGGGCTAGTGGAATGGGAGGACCTGAGCGACCAGCGTGAAGCCTACAGAGTGCGATTTGTGGCCCCGGAGCGATATGATGCGTGCAGAATTGCCAACCTAAAACTCGGGCTGAGACAGACCGCCAACGATGCCCGTATGAACTGCATGGAGCAGTTGTTTTCAGAGTCCCGCGAGCCGGAGAGTGTATGGACATTCCTGGAGGACTACTTCTCCAAACCCAGCCCCGGCCCGTACGAAGAGGCGGATGCCCGCATGATCCTGCGCGGACTCACTGAGCAGCAGCAGCGAGCGGTAACAGCCGACATCCGCGAACCCCTGTTGATCAACGCTGCGGCCGGCACCGGCAAAACACATGTATTGGCCAGGCGGATGCTGCTGATGCAGGCTGTGGACAAGGTAGATGGTGACAAAATCCTAGTGCTCAGTTTTAGCCGCGCCGGCGCTCGGGCCATAGGTGAACGAGCAGCTGAATTAGCGAGGGACATGAAGCTGAGACCTGTTCGAGCCATGACATTCCATTCGTTTTGCTACCATATCCTCCGCATGCGAGGACTTGACTTATCACTTGTTGGGGTGAAACGAATCCCCAAAAAGTTGCAGACACACAATGTGTACCTGGACAACCTGTGGCTCAACCAAGTCCTTGTCGACGAATATGATTCGATTTTGGGGCAGTTGCCGCCTTCGGGCAGCCGAGCGGAGAGCGTGCCTGAGAAGATACGGGATTATGCCGAGCTTTTCGATTCGATAAGATCGGGCCATCCAGACTTGGACTTCGTGGTAATCAAACCAGACGACCTGGATCGGCCCGGTGTGTCTAAGGAGCTTAGGCTCCGAGACGGGGAAGGTTCGATCCCCACTGAGGCGGTGAAGAGAGCCTTCACTCTGTACCTCGCACAGCTTCAGCGGCGCCAACTAATTGACTATGCTGGCATGGTCAGCGCCGCGCTGGAGGGTTTACGGTCTGATATTGCCCTGAGAACGCGGGTGCAAGCCGGGATATCCCATCTTTTGGTTGACGAGTATCAGGACACATCGAGGGCTCAAGAAGAAGTAATGCGCCTGGTGATAGGCCCAGCAACCGGGCTTACGGTTGTGGGAGACAGCGATCAGACAATATATTCGTTCAACGGTTCCGATGTTCGCAATATCCTGCAATTCGAGGAGCGCAACAGACTCATATGGAGCCACAAGAAAACCAACATCGTGCCGCTTGAGGAGAACTTCAGGTCAGCCCCGCGAATCCTTGCGGTGGCTTCAAGAGTAATCGAGAGGAATAAGGATCGTTTGCCCAAACGGCTGGTGCCGGCCGCTGTAAAGCTTGCTAGCGAGAGGCAGGCCTACCGTGAACGTAACGCATTGGTGAGAGTTGCCGCAGTTTCCCCGGTCTGCGGGGCGGAGTCCGCCTTAGCGTGCGCTGCGCGCACCGTGGAGCAGTGGATATCCGAAGGGGTAGCCCCCGAGGAGATAGCGGTCTTGTCCAGGATAAACCCGGAATCCAATCCCCCCAAAGCTCTCCTCAACCAATTGCGTGAGTATTTTGCTACAGCTGGCGTACCGGTGGCCGATGTGCCCAGCGTCATAAGAAAGAACGACCCGATCCTGGGCAGGCTCAGGAAACTGGCCAACAGTGATCCCCAGCTTAAGGTCGCCGACCTCCTCGATGGAATGCCGGCTACTGCCGAAAGATTCTTCAACGGCATCGACCCCAAGGAGGTACAGGCATTCCTGTATGACGGAGTGGAACGCGGGGTTTGCACAGTTGCCGAACTCTATGAAGAGATCGAAGCGCACCTCAGCGACAGAGCGGATAATGGGGGGTCCTCAGAGGCCGGCGTGACCCTCAAGACAATTCATCAAGCAAAAGGCGAGGAATACCGGCGGGTAGTAGTTATGTACTTGGCGCAAGGGCACTTTCCCCCGGCTCAGGCCACTGACATGGAGGAAGAGAGGCGGTTGTTGTACGTTGCCCTTACTAGAGTTGAGGAGGAAGTTACCGTCATAGGCGAGCCCGGCTCGCTGTTAATGACAGAGTTGAAGGAAAGTCTGGGAACCGATGGGCTGGTGTTTAATTGGAGTGGGCGGCTCGACTCTCCCACACAGGGCGAGGCGGGTCTTTACGAAGGGTGTTTTGAAGAGGATGTGGCCTATTCGAACACCGAACCCATGGAGATCCTGCAAGACTCGGCATCGGATCGTTCGGATGCAATGACTGTGGCAGAGACTGGACTCATGGAGATGTTCGAAGACTTCATCAAACCCGACTAATAATCATCAGATTGCTGATGATGGGAGGCATGACTTGTGGAGGCAGTCGAACTCACAGAGGATCAGCGTCAGCTTGTTGAGTATAGGGTGGACAAGAATCTCTTGATCAGAGGTGAACCGGGAAGCGGCAAAACCACAGTACTTGCTGCCAGGGCGGCGCACATGGACAGCGCCATGTTCTCCGGGTCGGTTCTCGTGATTGCCTATAATAGGGCGCTAGCAGGGTACATCCGTAGGCTGCTCGGCGAGTTTGGCGGTTCCGCGAAGATTGATGTAGATACCTTTCACGGTTGGGCGATGACGTTCGCCGATTGCCTTGGCTATGGACCTGCGCGAATCGTGCAACGGACCGAGCGTGATGCCAAACTAGAGGAGATTCTGCGGCAAATGCGTCCGAAGTGGGGGCAGAATCACCTTCTAGGAGAACCCACTCAATTCTGGTCGCAGGAGGTTGAGTGGATCATGGGCCAGGGCATCAGCTCCCTGGATAAATATATGAACGCCGTAAGAACGGGCAGAGGCACGGCGGTGCAAGTTAGGGGCGAGGACAGACAACTTGTTTGGGACGTATTCACCGCCTACCGTGACTGGCTGGCACATGATAATGCATGTGACATACACGACTTCGGAGGAATGGTGCGGCGGGCAGTGCTGAAGGCAGACCGCAAGTATCCAGCAGACCTGGCTTACGACCACATACTCATCGATGAGGTGCAGGACTTCGACTTATCCTGGCTGCTCGCCTTGGCGCCAATGGCACGCGTGAGTGTCACGCTTGCAGGAGATCTCGGGCAGAGGATATATCGTCGATCGTTTACGTGGAGGGCTGCTGGCATAGACATTTCTGCAGCCAGTTCCCGCCAGCTGCGAGGTTCTCACCGCACAACCCGCGAGATAATGCAGGTGGCCATGGTTATTTCAACAAACACGGATCTTAAGGGCGACGAAGACTTCGTAGCACCTTCGCTTCCCGATCGGGTGGGACCGAGAGTTTCACGGATAAAGCGGAGTGGCGATAGAATAGCTGAGAAAGCCGTAGTTTCTCGAGTGACTGAGCTAGCACGTCGCTATCGAGGCGATTCCATCTGCCTGGCAGTCCCGTTCAACGCAAGGCTCAGACGCCTCACCGATGAGCTTATATCAGCCGGAGTGAGAGCTGTCAATGCAAGTGGCGATGCTCTTGCACATTTGGCAGAGGGGACAGTTGCAGTAACTACCTATCATCAACTGAAAGGGCTCGAGTTCGACCACGTCATCCTTACAGGCCTCGATGATCACACAATGCCCGGCTTTTACTTTAGGATTGAAGATTCTGAAAGCGAGAGTGAAAAAGAACAGTTTTTGCGCCGTCTCGTATACATGGCTATGACTCGTGCAAGGAAATCCGTTACGCTGGTCGGTTCAACCCCATTCTGCCGGTTCTTCAATGATGTGCCACCAGATTACATCGAGGAGATATGACGACGGTGAGCCAACCTGGTGGCTACTGCGGGGCATGATGGCAATCCTTGTTTAAATGAACATACTCTTGCATACACAGATGGGATCCCGCTAGGTATCGATGTCGCCTGCTATGGGTCGAACAAGGGAAATGCAACAGGGCTTGCAGCGATAATCACAGGTTGTGCAATACCATCCATCAGTCTCAGCCGGCCCGGAGCATTGAAAGCGCAGATATGGGACTTGTGATCTGCTGACGCAAGCAAGTCTTAAACCTACTGAAAAGCGGTGTCAGGGATCACCCTTGCAAAACCATTTCCCTGTTGCCATCATCGTTGCGCCTGAAGACGAGCCAAACTGAGCGTAACTTCGGTTTCTTCCTCTCAGGCGTCTTCTCGAGTCTGTCTGCAGGCTTGGGGAACGACCTAAGGGGCTGAGCAGGCAGAAGAGGCCTTGAGCGCGTGGCTAGGGCTGGATACCTAA